>Ga0214542_1007808_pt1 | contig 18287 bp, 26 predicted proteins | sample CNSS1metaG_FD_160096 | JGI IMG/M metagenome (GOLD analysis project Ga0214542, IMG submission 160096) | Root nodule microbial communities from cowpea collected in UCLA plant growth center, Los Angeles, California, USA - CNSS1 | ecosystem: Host-associated > Plants > Roots > Nodule | place: USA...
ATGATGAGTCAGTTTTCTATTTCTTCTTGTGGCTTGATAACATTGTGACGTGAACATTGGTTTCACTGTTAAACATTGGATTTGCCTATATCAGTTTCAGTGCCCTGCATCCTTTCACTGATTCTTGCTGCATTAATTTTCTTCATGTCTTAGATTCAACTTTGCCATCTAATTTGTTGAGTTGCAGCTGCTGTTTTCTCAGATTGTGATCATTGAAATTGCTACTTGTTGCTCTGTCATAAATTCAGTTTTGCTATATCAATTTTGTATTGTAGTTTCTGTTATCAGATTTTCACTGCATTGGCCAAGCATACTCTGGTTGCCTATTGTTGTGTCTTATTTCTTTGTTTCCTTTTTGTTTCTTTCCAATTGTTTTTGAGTTGAATCATTTGCATCTGTCATATGGCATTGACCATTTGAATGGAATTGGATAACTGCTTTGAAGTGAACTGTGCTTTAAAACATTAGTTGCATATGTGATCTGTGAGTTGAAAAGAAAATTTGTGAGTTGAAAAGAAAATCTGTGGATAAGAATATGATTGAAATTCTGCATTGATAGATAATGTTTGATTCATTTGAGTGAAAAGAAAGAGTGCATTCCCACACAAAACAGTTCACAATTTCGTATTCACTATTCCTTTCCAATCCAATGTGCATGTGCTCTTGATTCAACTTGTTTTGAGTCTTTGTTTGAGTTTGGTTTTATTCATCTTATTCTAGACACATTCCTTAAGATCTTTTTGTGTGCCTCCTTTCTTTAATAGCTTGTTTCTTGCTTGTCTTTGTTGGCCATCCTTTGAGTTTGTCTATTATATCCATCCCTTGATGTTGTCCTTGCCTCAAATTTGCACTTTTATTGTTTTCTGCTTTTTACACTCAAAAGTGGCTGAATGCTCATTTGCTCTTGGTTCCTTTGGCTTGAACTCACTATTTTTGGTAGCCTTGTAGGTGATAACCTTTATGCAAGGTGTAGCTGTGGTGAGTACAAAGAAATTGAGTGGACACCGAGAGGACACAAGAGTGAGTTGGGACCTTCAAGGAGGAGTGCAAACATTTGAGGGAGTCTTATTTGGAGGCTGGCCGAGAGAGAGAGAGACATAGAATAGCATAGCTTTCTTTTGTGTTTTGCTGTTTTGATGTCACGGACTTTGTGTACATTTTTTCAGTTTTATATTTTTATTTGCTTCATTTGGCTTATGTGGGAAAATGCTTTAGAGCAATCCCATCCTTAGCATTTAATTGTAATAGTTTAAGCGTGTTTAGTGTGAGGTTCAAGGGGTTCCAAAGGCCACTTGTATCTTCACTTAGGATTTTCGTCTAGTTTATGTTTTTCGCCTTTATGTTTTCTGTTTTACGCTTTTAATGTCCAGGTTTTGTATGCTTTGTGTTTGCCATTTATGTTTTAGGTCACCATGATATCTAGGTGCCATCTGTTTACCATCTAGTTGACCTTCTTTTGGTCTTTAAGTTTTCACTCTCTTCACACACCTTGTCAATTTGTTTTTCACACAATCTGTTTCATTTGTATTTTTATTGAGAAAGTTTGTGAAAGCATTTTAGAGATCTCTGGCTATGAAAGGCTTGGTTCCTAAGCTTGTCCATGTGACTCACCTCCTTTTCCTGGGAGTATCTCTAGAACTCTTTCCCACTATTTTCTCTTTAGATCAACTTTGTGAAAATTTGTTTTGCTACATTTGTTTCAAAATGAGTTTTTCTCCTTCTTTGTATGCATGTAGATAGGCATAATAGTGTGCATTTAGGTAGACATAGTAGTCATGAGTTGCATCATACCATTCATAGTGACATTCCATTCTTTGGGGAAGATATAGGACCATATCATTTAAAGATTGGATGTGGGATACTGAAAAATTGGTGCAACCTTTGTTTAGTAAATATAGTCATATAGACATTCTTAGGCATGTTACATCTAGATTTGTAGGACGTGCATTTGATTGGTGGCAAGAGAGGCAATATCTAGCGAAAAAGGGGAGAATATCATGCATCAATACATTTTATGAATTAAAAACATGTATGTGGAAACATTTCATACCCCCTTCATTTAGGATCACCAAAGCACAACAAGCTAGGATAGAAGACTTCATTGATATTGGGGATGCATTCATCCAAAACATTGCTAAATTTTCTAGACTAGAAAAAGATTTTAAGCATAATTTAGACTTGCTCTTGAGTGAACAAAGAAAGAGAGAAAAATACAAGAGAGAGCAAGCTAAACATCAAAAGCTTCGAGAGTTTGAAAAGAAGCGAGAAAAAGAAGAGTTTGAGATGTTTTGTGCTCAACGAGAACAAGAGGAAAAAGAAATAAAAGAGAAGAAAAAAAGAGAGGAAGAAGAAAAGGCTAAAGAGGAGAGTCTAAGAAAAGCAAAAGAAGAGAATAAGAGAAAAGAATTAGAGGAAAGAGAGAAAATAAAACAAGAGAGTAATCTTGAAATACAATCACAAGTGGTAGAGTTAAAGTGCATTTCAAAAAAGCAAAAAGAACTTTATGTTAGGGATTTGGTGATCAATTCTTCACCAATTCCTTACATGAAGATCCCATTTTCAGAGGGAGTTTTCCCATCTTTAAACTCTACTCACTTTTTCATTAAATCTTTTGTTTTGTTTACTTCTCAAAATTTTTGTTCTCCATCTCATTTCCCTATTTCATCCTCCTCAACATCTTGTGTACCAACACATTTTGACTCTAAAATTCTTTTCAAAAATCATCTTAATCAAAGTGTCAAACATTCTTTTTGTGAAGTGGGCCTAATACCAACTTTTTCAAAATTTATAAGCTCATTTTCACATAGTCCCCACTCAATTTTACTGCATGGTCATTATAATCCTAATTCACTTTTATTTGATGACTACTGCAGATTTGTTTTTGATCCTGGTGGTACTATAATTTTGGTTGCTGTGGGCCTTTTTTAACCCTCTAGATCTGAGGACAGATCCTCTTCAAGGGGGAGGGGATGATGTGACCCCAATATGGCTTACAGCATTGGGCCAACGCCTGGGCCCATTCCTTTTTAATTTCTTTTATTTTTCTTTATTTTTAATTAAATAAATGTGTTCTAATTGGGTTTGTTTGTTAAATGCAGCCTATTTTCTAAGCTGCCAATTATTGAAGAATTGGCATTGGGCCTGTGGCCCAACTCTCCTTTGCATCAACAATCACACGCTTCTTCAATTTTTCCTTCCAGCACCACATCCTTGCTGCAGCCAACACAAGACGAGCCCAATTCTACAATTCATTCAACGCCTTCGAGCCGATTCCTCTCTAAGTCTTGCTTTCTGCACACCACGTGTTTCATCCTTTTTCACATTACGAGAGCTTCAACTTGTTGGGCCGCAAGGTGAATCAGCCCACTTGTGGCTAGGGTATACATCACAAGCGGGACATCAACCTTCACGCGTTTTCACTCCTTCCTGTCACGGAGTCTGCAACTTTTGTTTCTTTTCCGTGTGCGGAACCCTTAGTTGCTACTGCTTCAAATGTTCACACCAACCGATCCACCTTCACATGCTCGTGGTGCTGCTAGGGTTATTTCTTTTGCGCAACCTCATTTAACTTTTCATGTGCTGCAGCCAACATCACACTTTAATTGGGCCCGAGCCCAATTCCTCCAACCAGCTTCTCTCCACCTTCTCATGCCCTATCTGCAGCCAACATTTCAATTAAGTTTTCCACTTCTGATTCACTCACGCGGGGAGTACGCTGTTAGGGTTTCACGTTTCTTCAACAACCCTTTGTCATTATGATTTGTTAGATGGCCATCCTTACCCATCCTAGTTTTTGTTAGCTCGTTTGTTCACTTGTTCATGATGTTCACGGCAGCTTTGCCGTTACACTCATGTTACTTTCTTTCCGGTTTCCTTTGATTCTATAAAAGGGCAGACCATTTCTTTGTAAAGGAGCTTTGATGAATGATAGTTTGGTTAAGAGTACTCCCACCTTTCGTCTCTGCTCCGATCCTAATCCTATATTAGTTTTTTTTTTACCTCTTAGGGTTTTCGAAACCAGTGAGATTCGAGCCTAAACACTATACACGAACCATTCCGCTGCGTTTCCCTCGCTCTAAGCGAGAATCAATCGGTGGAACGCCGATTGGGAGAGCTTTTCCGGCGAACACCGCGACGGAGGAGCCTCATCAGGTAGGGAACTTAAATGAATTAACCATGAGTTAGGGGTGTTCGACCTAGGCCGCTTACTTGTGGTAAGGGTGGGGAACTTAAATGAATTAACCACGACTTAGGGGTGTTCGACTCAGGCCGCTTACTTGTGGCAAGGGTGGGGAACTTTAACGAATTAACCACGAGTTAGGGGTGTTCGACCCAGGCCGCTTACTTGTGGTAAGGGTGAGGAACTTAAACGAATTAACCATGAGTTAGGGGTGTTCGACCCAGGCCGCTTACTTGTGGTAAGGGTGGGGAACTTAAACGAATGTGAAAGTTAAATAGAGAAAATCGTACAGTTGAGAACCCTTCGTTTTATTCATTGAATCTGGGGTGCCTCGTTAAAACCTCCCTAGCCAAAACCCTCCTTAGGGAAAAAGGCCAGGTGAGGAAAAAGAGGACACCCAAGGTTACAAGTATTCGGTTCAATACGATATACATTTAACTGAAGTAGAATTTGAGATGGGACACATTCCAAGTGTTGGGAATCTCTTCCCCAAATAAGTGTTCCAGGCGATAAGCTCCGCCTCCTGCGTCTTCAAGTATGCGGTATGGGCCGTCCCAGTTGGCGGAGAATTTGCCATGCTTCTTTCTAGCACTGCTGGCCATTCTCCATACTAAGTCCCCGATTATGAACAATCGTGGACATAGGTTTGCGTTATACTTTCTGGCAGCTCTTCGTTTGGCAGGTAGGTTGCGTATCTGGGCTTTTCTCTGAGTTCGGGTTGGAGGTCGAGATGAGTGGCCATGTTTTGGTGGTTGCGGGTTGGTCGTACAGTTCTCGGCGCAGGGATGGTTCGCCAATTTCGACCAGTATCATGGCGTCTGCACCGTAAACTAAGCTGAATGGGGACTCGTTTGGTGATGACTGAGGGGTGCACCTGTAAGCCCATAGCACTTCTACCAGCTCTTCGGGCCATCGGCCTTTGGCACTATCTAATCTTTTGCGCAGTTCTACCAGCATAACTTTGTTGGTCGCCTCTGCTTGTCCATTTGTTTGTGGGTGCTCTATAGAACTTGTGATGTGTTTGATGCCCAGACCAGTGTAGAACTTGGCTAGCTCCTTATCTATAAATTGTCAGCCATTGTCGGTGATGATAGTATGTGGAACACCATATCTACATATAATATCTTTCCAAACAAACTGCTGAACTTGCTGGGTCGTGATAGTGGTTAGCGGTTTGGCTTCTATCCATTTGGTGAAATAGTCAACGGCTCACGAATTTCACCTGCCCCTTGCTGGGGGAGAAGGGGCCGATGATGTCCATTCCCCATTTAGCAAAGGGCCATGGGGATAGTATGGAATGGAGTTGTTCTTGTTTCTGGTGGATGAGGTTGCCATGTTTTTGCCATGGTTTGCACTTTCTGACGTAGTCCTGGAGTCTGCTTCTATAGTCAGCCTGAAGTAGCCGGCTCTAAGGATTCTAGTAGCCATAGTGCGTGCGCCGGAATGGTAGCCATAAATGCCTTCGTGTAACTCCTTAATGATATACTACGCTTGTTCTGCAGTGACACATTTGAGAAGTGGTTGGCCGTATCCGCATTTGTAGAGATCATCGCTTATCATGGTATACCTAGCGGCCTTAGCCAGCCAAGTTTTGTCTGCATCTTGCGGGGGGTTGTTGGTTTTTAGATATTGGATATAAGGGGTGGTCCAGTTGTGGTTTTGGGGAGGGGTGGTATTGTCGGCTGGGGAGTGGGATAGGTTTTGGCAGGTATTTGTGATGAAGGGTGTAGATAATGTTTGCTGTAATAGGGATCGGTGGCAGCTTTTTAATTTGGTGCTGGCTAATTTGGAGAGGATGTCGACTCTGATGTTGTCAGTCCTGGGGATGTGCTGGCAGCTTTTTAATCTAGAATTCGTCATTCAGGTGTCCTATAGTAAGCTTGGAGTCGGTTTTGCATGTTAACGTCTTGACACCAACTTCGCGGGCAAGGGAAAGGCCGGCGAGGATGGCTTCGTATCCGGCTTGGTTGTTTGATGTTTTCTAGGCAAAGTGGAGGGATTTTTCAATGAGGATGTCGTTAGGCCCTTCTAACATGATGCCAACACCAACACCTTTTGGATTCGAGGAACCATCTACATGAAGCGTCCACTGGTCCTTTGTGGGTGTGTGCTAGAGATCATTAACAAAATCTAGGAGGCATTGGGCTTTAATGGGGCCATGGGGTTCGTAGCGAATGTTGAATTCTGACAGCTCGATGACCCAGGATGACATCTGTCCTGCTAGATCTGGTTTTTGCAATATCTTTTGGATTGGGTAGTCAGTTTTGACAGTGCTGCTGTGGTTTTGGAAGTATGGGCGTAGGCGGCGAGCTGCGTGGACCAATGACATGGCCAACTTCTCCACCATTTGGTATATGGTTTCAGGATCTTGTAGTGTTCTTGTAAAGAAGTAGACAGGATGCTGTGTGCCCTCTATTTCTTGGACAAGCGCGGCGCTGACGGTGTGGTCGGTGGCTGTGATGTGCACTAGGAGGGGTTGGCGAGTGTCCAGCTTGGGAAGGATAGAAGGTGAGGTTATGGTGGTTTTTAGTTTTTGAAAGATTTGTTCACAATCGTCAGTCCACGCGAACCAGGTGGATTTCTTGAGGAGTTGGACTATGAGTTGGGTTTGTTCAGCCAGTTTGGGCAGGAATTGGGAAATTCCGGTAAGGCGGCCTATGAGGTGTTGGACCTCTTTGATGGTAGTGGGACTGCGCATCTCGATAATTGCCTTGCATTTTTCGGGATTGACCTCTATACCGCGCTGGGTTAACATAAATCCGAGAAATTTACCACGGTCGACGCCGAATACACACTTGTCAGGGATGAGGCGAAGGTTGTATTGGCATAACACGGAGAAGACCACCGAGAGCTCCTGGGCATGTTGGTGGTGGCTTGGAGACTTGACAACCATGTCGTCAACATATACTTCGACACATTGTCCCATTAGATGGCTGAAGACTTTATCCATCAAGCATTGGTAGGTTGCTCCAGCGTTCTTAAGGCCAAAGGGCATAACTTTGTAAAAGTAGTTGGTGTCGTCCGTGATGAAGACGGTCTTGTTCATGTCAGATGCGGCCATGGGGATTTGGTTGTATCCAAAATATGCATCCAAGAAACTAAGCACTTTATTCCCTGCCGCACCGTCAACAAGTCGGTCGATATTGGGTAAGGGGTAGGCATCGCGAGGACAAGCCTTGTTTAGATCTGTGTAGTCTACGCACATCCGCCATTTGCCATTGGCTTTCTTCACCAAGACTACATTAGAAAGCCAAGTGGTGTATTGAGCTTCTTCGATGAATCCTATGCTCAGTAACTTGTCGGCCTCAACCTTAGCTGCTAGACGGCGTTCTTCGCCAAGTTTGCGTTTTTTCTGGGAGATGTAGCGGGCCCAGGTAAGTCAGCGGCTGACCAGGCGAAAAGGTCCGTGTTGCTGACAAGGATAGGTGTGATGATGGCAAGCTCGTCAGAGTTCAAACTGGTGCCTAAGTTGATGGAGTGGTCATTGGGAAGCTCTAAAGGGGAGGTATCCTCAACAGGTTCAAGACGAACATCCTGGCCCACTCTGGGGTCTAGATCTTCGCCTGATAGGGCGATGCCGGAGCCAGGTGGTCGCTCAATGTGGTTGGTTTGCTGGATCGGGAGTTATGGACGTAGGCTAGCTATGTAGCATTCGCGTGCCAGGCATTGGTCGTAGTGGATGGTGAGGATGTCGCCAGAAGGGGATAGGAATTTCATGGCCAAATGGGGGGTGGAGACGACAGTGCCGAGGGTGTTGAGCGAAGGACGGCCCAGGAGGACATTGTAGGATGTGGGGGCGTCGATGATAAGGAAGCGGATGAGAATGGTTTTGGTTTGGGTACAATCACGAAACACGTGGTGAAGGTCGATGTAGTTGCGGGTGGAAACTTGTTCACCAGAGAAGCCATAGATTGGTTCGTCATATGGGACCATGGCCATGTCCGGGAGCTGGAGTTTTTGATAGGTAGCCCAGTAGAGAATGTCAACAGAGCTGTCGACTAGGACTTTTTGAACGGTGTAGTTTTCGATTTCAATAGTGATGACCATGGGGTCGTCTTGTTGGTGGTCGAGGCCGTGAAAGTCGTCGTCTGTGAAGATGATGGGAGGCATGCGGCATTTGTGATGGGAATGAGTAATATGGTTGATGGATTGAATATGGCGGAGGTGTTTCTTTCTGGCAGAAGAGGTGGATCCTCCACTAGCGAAGCCACCAAAGATGGTGTTGATAGTGCCACGTAGGGGAGGATCGGCGGGGGTGATGTCGGTGTGGGCCGGTTGGGCTTCCTGGTTAGCGGGTTGGGTTGGGCGTCTATCGTGGCAAGAGTCGTGTGGAGGGCGTCTGTGGTCAGATCGAGGGGGTGGCGATATCCAGAGCAATGATCATCTCTACGGATGAAGCGGCGAAAATGACCAGCACGGACCAGTTCTTCTATTTTATCCTGGAGTGCTTTGCAGTCTTCTGTAGTGTGGCCATGGTTGCGGTGGTAGCGGCAATACTTGGTCATATCAGCATTAAGAGGAGTGGTTATCTTACGTGGTGGCGGAATGAGGTCAACTTGTAGGGCCTCGTCAAGGATGCGGGAGCGGGCGACAGTAAGGGGGGCACATCTAGTAAAACGAGGTTGGCGGGGTTCGCATGGGTGGGTATCGAGGCGAGCGGGTTGCGGGGTTGGGTTTGCGGAAGTGGTGGCATAGTCATTGCAGAATTTTGTGTGGAGGGTTTGCATTTCCTCCATGCGGACATAGTTAGCGGCACGCAACTTGAGCTCGTGCAGAGAGGCAGGTGGGTGGAGGTAGACATTGTTGGTGAAGGGGTCGGGTTGGAGGGTGAGTGCCATACATTGAAGGATCATTTCTTGATTGAGGTGTGGGGTTCGAAGGGCTGCCTTACTGAAGCGATCAATGAACGCTCTGAGTGGTTCCCCTTGTTCTTATTTATTGCCCAAGAGGGAGATTGTGGTAGTTTGGTGTGGGCGGTTGCCAGCGAAATGGGTGGAGAACATATGAGAGACGGCGTCGAAGCTGTCGATGGAGTAGGGTGGAAGGGTTGTGAACCATTCTAGTGCAGGGCCCTTGAGGGTGGTGGGGAAGGCCTTGCAAAAGACCGCGTCCTGGGACGTGTACAGGGTGACATGGGTTATGTAGACTTTGAGGTGTTCGTCAGGGTCGGTTTCGCCAGTGTAGCGGTCCAGTGTGAAGGGTTCCCACTAGGCAGGAAGGGGGGTGTTGGCGAAAAAATCAGTGAAGGGGTGACGACGTCTGGGCTGGTGGGGTGGGAGCGGATGGGGAGGGATGGGGTGGTGGATCATAGTGGGGAAGGTGGAGGGAAAGTTGTGAGGGGGGATGGGGGTTGTCGAGAGGTGTTATGGGTTGTAAGGTGGAACATGTGTAGTGTGTAGGGTGGTGGGTATATTGTAGGGGATCTGGGTGGTGGGGAGGGTAGCGGCAGGGGTAGGGGCTGCGGTGTGCCTTGGTTGGGTGGATGGGAAGTGAACAGGATGGGTGGAAGGAATAGGTGTTTGTTGGGTGGTAGTGAAGGTGTGAGGGATGGGGTTGTATTCGCTTTCTTCTTCTGTGGGCTGGAAGGCCGGGGACCTTGCAGCCTCAGACACCTTCTTGGCTTTTCCTTTCAGGGTGGGATTAGCTTCAATCTTTCGCCTGAGGCGAGAATTCTTTTGCCATAGCGCCTCCATCTCATCTGCACTGCGTTTCTTCAGATCTGCCAACTCTTGTTGCATCTTAGCCTGGCCGTCTAGGATGGCGGCCAGGTCAGGGGTGATGTTAGTGGGCCCTGAAGGGCCAACATCAGCGTACTTGTTAACTCCAGCTCTGCTGCGGGTTGAAACCATCTTCAGAGAGAAACGGGTACTAAGGTGTTCGTCTCATGCCCCATGAATTGTTCCTGCAAAGAACAAACAACATAAGTTAGGCACAAGCGTCACCTTACCCATGTAGTCCGCTATCTCCTTAGTTGGCCTTTTTCCGGTTGGTACATGTCGGCTTGGACCCAGAAGGGGTTACCTGTAGAAAGGACTCTGAAGCTCAAGTGAGTCAAAGCTCTCAAAAGGTCAAATCAAGTGGTTAATGGAGTAATGAATGCGTACCTTTAATTACAAGGGACGTGTATTTATAGAGTATTAATTGTGTTTGGCTATGCCATGGGCCGGGCCCTAGCTTGGGCCTTAGTTTGGGCTGTAAGTGGGCTTGGGCCCTAACCCAGGCCTTGAGGTGGACCCATTGGATACTAGGGGGCTTTGATTTTGCTAAGTGTTTTGTGGTTGCCGGCCTAGGCCGACTACTTTCCTTGGCGGTTTGTGTTGCTCATGTGCTGTCTTAGGCAGGTTATTCTTCTAGATGTTTTAGGTTACCGGTTTAGGCCGGTTAGGCTTAGGTCAGCTCGGCCTAGGCTGATTACTTGAATGCTTTGGTACATAAGCATCGTTTTATTACTATTTTGTTGAGTTGGCTTGGTGTGGTACAAAAAGATTATCATTTTTTAATTAATTTGATTTCATTTTAAGTTTTCTAATTGAAATATTGTACTACAAGAAAGTCTTAATTACTTATGAATTATTTAAAAGAAATTACTATAGAGGCGGTTAAGCGTATATATTAGTTTTTAAAATGCTATATTTGATTTGTTCATTGTTAGGCTACGTCAATAATTTTTTAACCTAATTGTACTTCAATTGTGGTAAGTTAGATTATAACACATTCTTTTTAATTGTTAAAAATGAAGAGCAAAGGGGTGTATCATTTCATTTAAATTTTTATTTTTTATTTCTTGAAAATAATTTGTAATTTTATTGATAATTAAGAAAATATTATAGAATGAAATATTATTATAATAATGGTTGTGATAATCATAATATATAAAACTTATTCATAAAATAAAATAAAAAATACCAAATTGTGTGAGATCCAGGAAATTTATGAAAATTAATAATTAATGGAATAGAAATGAGGGATTGACACTACCTTAGGAGAATTCTTTGATAAATCTTAGACAGGAAATAATGGGCACCTAAGCGGTTTGGAGCACTTAATTATGTTGAAGGGACTTGAGTTCAAGTCCCGAATAGGCCATTAGTAGATCTAAACAAGAATAATGGTTAATAAACTTAAAAATATAAATTTAATTCGTTTTTCTTTTATTTTTATTTAATTGGGCTGAATTGGTTAGAGGGAAAGGAGTGTGTGAGAAAACAAATAGTCAGAGAAGGTGATAGTCAAGAGAAACAGAGAGGGGACTAGAAATTTCGTGGGTTAGAGAGAAAGAGTGAGGGTTGAAGGGAGTTGAAGAAGATACCTTTAGAGGAGGCTTTGGACAACAAGCACCAATCGTTAAATTGCTAAAGAAGCAAGGAAAAATCAGGTAAGGGGAGCTGTTCATGTTTGTTATTCGTATTTTTACTGTTCTAGAATGATTTTGTGGCTTGATAGTTGCATTTTATTGTTTTCGCGTGTAAATTCGTAAATTCTGGAAAAACTACCAGAACCGCCTAGCGGCTAGGAGTGCTCCGCCAGGCGACGTAACATTTTACAGCGTTTTTATGGGTTCTGTGATGAACCGCCTGGCGGACATGGAGGACCCGCCAGGCGGCGTGCACTGGAGCTGCATAATTTGATCTATTTTTGATGTTTTTGGAATATGCTTGGACTGCTGCACCTGTATGATACAAATAATATGTTATTGAGGTGATTAGGAATTGGTGTGTGAGAATCTGATGGATATGGGGTGGGGTGCAAACCCATGATTCCTAATAGTATGTGTGATTGATATTGTGATGTGTGTGAACCAACAATATGATACTAAGAAGCTTTAATCAGTTTGTATAAAAATTGAACAGTGCGTGTTGATGTATGGATACATGTAATTGAATCTGTGATGAAAAATTTAATTGGGAAAACTAGGGATAATAGATTCTGCAGAGGTGAGGGAACCTGAATGGTTCTAGAACCACTGATGCGCCGCCTGGCGGTACCTGATATACCGCCATGCGATTCCGACCAGCCAGCAGCGGGTTGGGGTGCGCGGTGAGGAATAAAAAAAATAAAGTTATGAGAGTTGGGGATGATTGTTAGAATAAAATGAGGAAGTTGTGTGATGTAAGAGGGTTATCAAATGGGTTGGGTTGATATATAAACAATATGATGTAGGCTGGAGAAAATTGAATGAGTATTCCAACAGGACTGTCTTGGTAGGGTTGTGTGCGTATTCAGATTGTTGGTATGAAATTGTGCTTATATGAAATGCTTGAATTACATAATTGATAAGGTGTCATATTTGTTTTAGATTGAACATATGAAAGTTGGTGATGAGTACTGTTATAAACTGTATGTTGGAATATTAGGATATGAAAGTAGTGCTCTTGTAGAGAGGTGCAGTATAGTAAATTTGATGCTTGCTAATTTGATGATTGATGACTGTAGTATTGTAAATGATTGTAATTGATGATCTGGATGTGAGATTAAATGGTTGAATGTGTATGAAAGTCCTTGGAAGTGTTAAAAACCAATAGGGAAGTATTTTTACTGGTGTGGCGCCTGGCGGTAGAAAAAGCTCCGCGAGGCGGTGAGCCACGCGACAAAGAGAACTGGGAGGAATGGCGCCTGGCGGTGAGGGGGGGATACCGCCAGACGGTCTGGAGCTGTTCGCCTAGCGGTTCATAGGGAAACGCCAGGCGGAATCGCAATAGCAGGGGTCCTTTACAGATGGATTTGCATGGCCATTTTCTTTCCTATTCTTGATAGCTCGGTCAGGGATACTCTGGATTGGTTACGAGCGGGGAGGTTCGTAACGGAGTTGTGAGATGCGTGATTGATGCCGGCGGGGAGGTCCGTATCTGTTGTACTCTTGTGTGGGGATACAAGCGGGTAGGTTCGTATGATCTGAGCTCACACCTATGAGCGAGGAGGTTCATAGTAGGTGTTCACACATGTTGGACTACGAGCGGGCAGGTTCGTAGAGTTGGACTACGGGCGGGGAGGTCCGTAGAGTTGGACCACGAGCGGGTAGGTTCGTGGGAGCATGATAATCCCTAAGGACCAAGCTTGTGGTTGAATCTTCTCATATAGGTTATGAGATTGGAAGTATATTATGTAAGGGACAATTTTTATTATCTTATGATTATATTGTTTTCTTTTCAGCTCACCCTTTCTTGTTTGTGTGTGTGTTTGGCCATGATCATGTGACTTGTTACGTGGGAGCAGATGTGAATTCAGGTGAGAATGCTGATGCTTAGCGATAGAGTGGGGCTACCGATGGGGGATTTTCTTTATATTATGCTTTCCTACATTTTGTAATAGACAATATGATGTTTTATCTATTATGGACATGTAATAAAGATGGGACAGTATGAATGGATTATAGCGAGAAAAGTTTTAAATTTTCCCGTGCTTGGGAACTTATTATAATGTCTGAATTTCTTAAAGAAAATTTTATGAAAATAAGCTTTATCTAGTAATATCATCTAGGGTGTTACATTTGGTATCAGAGTATATGATTTCAAAATGATGTTTGGGCCTTGGGAAGTGAGCTTAACACGATTGTGGGATGAGTATAAATTGATTGAATTATAGAATTGATGAGATGTGTGTTATTGCATGGTGATTGTTGCTAATGCATTTTTTCAAGATGAATTATAATGGTGTATGATACCTATGTTCCAGAAACTAGGAAATGGCTGGTGGAAGAGGTAGAAGAATTGGTACCAATAATTCAGTTGACGAAATATTCACCGATTGGTTGACGCTATGCAGCCGCAACAAGTGGTGCTACCACAGCCTACACCACGACCTGTCAGCATGGATGATTTCATGAGGCACCAACCAGCGAAGTTCGATGGCAAGGCCATTCCTGATGACGCAGACGCGTGGATCAGGGAGTGCGAGAAGATATACCGTGTACTAGGCTGCTCAAATGAACAGAAGCTGGCTTATGCCACCTTTCTCTTGGTGAGTGATGCAGAATACTGGTGGGTTGGAATGCAGCAACAGATGGGAACTAGGGAGGAGGAAGTGAGCTGGGAGAATTTCAAAAGGAGATTCCTGGAAAAATATTTTCCAGATAGTGCTAAGCATGAGAGGGAAGCTGAGTTCTTGACTTTACAACAGGGCAATATGACCGTGCAGGCTTACGTTAACTGATTTGAATATCTGGCGTGGTTTTACACACAAAATATCACAGAGGAATGGCGTTGTCGAAAATTTGATAGGGGTCTACGACATGAATTGCTCATAGTTCTAGTGCCACTCAGGATCAGAGAATTTCCTCTTTTGGTGGAACAAGCAAAAAGTGTGGAATAATTAGATATGGGGCCTAGTCGCGTAGCCAGACCACAGAGGAATGTTGTGGAGGCTAGACACTAGAAGAAGCCTTATAACCGACCTCAGACGTCGTCATCAGGGTTGAAGTGTTTCTAGTGTGGGGGAGCACATTCAAAAAGAGACTACCCCAAACTTGCTCGTAACGCAGGGAGTAGTGGAGGGGGGCGGAAGTGTTTTGTGTGTGATCAACCCGGCCACTTTGCAGACAGGTGCCCTAATAAGATGACGGTCGCAGAGCCACGACCACAATTGCCTTCTACAGTGAGGCCAAGAGCAGTAGGGAGAGTGTTTGCGCTGACTAGCGCCAAGGCAAACTGAGTAGGTAATCTTATACAAGATACGTGTGTAATGATGGGTCAGAATGTATGGGTACTTTTTGATTCGGAAGCTTCGCATTCTTTTATTTCCAATACATGTGTGGGGAGGTTGGGATTAGAGGTTCATGACTTAGGGTACGAGCTAGTAGTCTCGACACCGACGTCTGGGCAAGTTACAACCAGTACTAGTTATGATGGATGCTCGATCGAAGTGGCGGGCCGTAGGTTCAACGTAAACCTCATCTGCTTGTCGTTGGAGGATTTGTATGTGATATTGGGGATGGACTAGCTGTCCAATCACCATGTGGTAATGGATTGTGGACGGCGCAAATTGATATTCCCAGAAACTGAAGGGGTAAAATTGATTTCATCTCAAGAAGCCATGAAAGAACTGAGACAGGGAGCTACCTATTTCATGATGAGAGCTCAGTCAAAGAAAAAGAGTAGTTTTGAAATACTCAGGGAACATAAGTTGTATGGGAAATTATCAAAATGTGAGTTTTGGCTGAGCGAAGTCCAATTTCTTGGGCATGTAATCTCAGCTCATGGTATCGCAGTCGACCCTGCAAAGATAGAAGCCATGTTGAAATGGGAACGGCCGTAGACGGTGACAGAGGTGAGAAGTTTTCTAGGATTGGCTAGGTAATACCAGCGATTTATAGAAGGGTTCTCCAAAATGGTAAGTCCTTTAACACAACTCACACGAAAGGACAAACCCTTCTCATGGACGGAACAGTGTGAGGCATGCTTTGAAGAGATGAAGAAGAGACTGACCACAGCCCCGGTGTAACATCCCGCCAGGATATTACTGATTTATAATTAAATGAATGAAATAAATAAAATCTTGCGTTTAATAATACCTCATTTTCCCAAGACGCGGGAAAATTTAAAACTTTATTAAATGGGCGAATAAAGTGTACAACATTCATTACAAAACCAAAATCCACAATATTATCAAGTCACCCGTCAGGGTTTACATATGTTTTCAAAAACAAGTAAATAAACGTAATAGTTTCCCCAACTCAATCCCCTCTTCGCGACTAGGCTGCACCAGAGCCACCTGCATCACCAACATCTGCTCCCGTGTACCGCGTACACGATCATCGCCACACACAAGCAGATAGGGTGAGCTTAACAATTAAATCACATGTATAAAGTTACAGAAACATAAGCATATAAACACAAGATATCGTACATAACATAAACATATCACATTGCCCAGTTCTTTAATTTCTACCATCTGACCTCCAATCAGAATATTCGTGTTCTACAACGTCTAAGGATTACTTCAAGGTGACTTGCTTCCATACCTATCGGCCACAACCGATAGAGCACGTGCGGGAAAACATGCTACGGATCATACACCGCAACGCCAGGTAGAGTTCCCTTATACGAACATGGTCTGTATCGTCCCAAGACTACCAAACTCGCCAGCCAACAACTGAGGAGGGCAATCCATCTAGACCCATCCGTACTAGCCACAACCAGCACACTCACACCGGCAACACTCGCCAATCCGAGCCACAACTCAAGGGTTCCTCGTGTCCATCTGCCATCCCGAGCCACAACTCAAGAGATGTTATTCCGAGCCACAACTCAAGGAATACCACGTGCTTAACCCCTATCCCGAGCCACAACTCAAAGGATACGTTCCGAGCCACAACTCAAGGAACATCAGCAATCTCACCCTTAAAGCATCACTAGACACACTGTAGATCACAAATTCATAATGAAAACTCAAAGCTGCAGCAGTATAGATCGCCTGGCGGGGAAACACGTACCGCCAAGCGCTACTAGCTCCCAGATCGCCTGGCGGGTGTCGCGTACCGCCAAGCGCCAAGTGCGTCAAAACATGTAACCTCAGTCGCGACCGCCTGGCGGGTCATTCACTACCGCCTGGCGCCGATGCTTTCGTTCCCCACTGTCACTGCTCCGTCCGCCTGGCGGAATCTACCTCTCTGCCAGGCGCCACTCCCTCCAGTGGCCCTGGGTGTTGATGACTATCGCCTGGCGGTCTCAACCCTGCCGCCAGGCGCCATACCAGTAGCTGCACAGAACGAGTTCCAGACAGTCCAGCCAGACTATATGACTCAATTTCCCCAAAAACAAAGTAAAATGTCACCAAGGTTAATATAATTCACCATTACAACTCAACATCCTTGTCCTAAATCTCTAACTTGAGAGTACCAATTACCCTTACGTTTTCACAATTCAATCTGTCGAACATAAAACAGCATTCTAACTTATTTAACTCAAAATCACGTATTACCATCACATCAATTTTAACTCATATCAGGATCTAATTTACTTTGGTTCTCTGTTATTCTCACGTACTCCTTTTCACATAACCTACCCACCATCTAGGTAAATTTCATTTCATAAAACTCTCTATCTCCAATGACCCCAATTGTCTTCTAACTGAACTCATTGTCATACAAAACTTCCTTTAACCTTCAGCTTTCTCCCTCAACCAAGAAAAACGCCACTCCTGCACTACCATCGTCGTCGCTTGGCGGCAAGCTCCGTGCCGCCAGGCGGTGCATCAGTTCTGGAAATTTCCAGATTTCTGCAATACACCATCCGGACTCCAGACTCCACCCAGACCTCACAATTTCACGTATATAAAACCCCTTATCCGACTGTACCTTCTCCATAAATTTTCCTTTCAGAATTTCCACTCACCTGCACTTTACAGTACCAAATTTTCCCAATCTTTCAACCTTAATACCTAGTTGTACTGTTCTATTCGATTAAGCTTTTATATCACAGCATTCAACAAGAATTTCGACATCCAATTATTCTCTATGACTTATCCTAGAGTTTTCCCCGTTTGGAAATCACCCAGAACCCCAAAATTATCAAATTCGAGACCTAACGCTTGCGTCGCCTGGCAGATGGATCAACACCGCCAGGCCCTTCATCCCAAAACCCAGAAACGATAAGAACCCCATGCGTTGCCTAGCGGCTGGGAGTGTGCCGCCAGGCGGTTTCCCTTCCAGAACCCCAAAACCAGCTTAAAACAGATGAGTCGCCTGGCGGTGGTTCATCACCCGCTAGGCGGTTTCTGGAAATTTTCCAAAAACATAGAAATTCGTGAATACAACAGTAGATAGACATTCAATTTATCATACATCACATATTATCATTATTTAAAATAAAACAGCGGAGTCCAGCTCCCCTAACCTGGATCCTTAGCTTAAATTTGAACAATTGATGAAGCTCTCCCTTGATCACCAATAGCCAACCTCGGTTTCTCTCAATTCTGCCTTCAACTCCCTCACGTCAGACCCCTCTCACTCACCCTTGTCTCTGTTTTTCTGAGTCTAAGTTCAGGCTTGCCAAAACCTTGCCTAAACTCCAACTTTTTCCTTTTAAACTAGTACTTTAGGTTACCCAAAACATTAAAACGAATTTAAGTTCATTTACTTTTTAATAACCATCCATCTCTCATCATGAATGGT
>Ga0214542_1007810_pt1 | contig 18284 bp, 4 predicted proteins | sample CNSS1metaG_FD_160096 | JGI IMG/M metagenome (GOLD analysis project Ga0214542, IMG submission 160096) | Root nodule microbial communities from cowpea collected in UCLA plant growth center, Los Angeles, California, USA - CNSS1 | ecosystem: Host-associated > Plants > Roots > Nodule | place: USA...
ACTATATAAAAAAATTATTATATAATAAAATATATATATATATATATATATATATATATATATATATATATATATATATATATATATATATATATATATATATAAGGAGTGGGTGGTGGTTCTCATCTTATACCAGCAAGTTAGCACAACTTTGGACACTTCCTCTCTTACCAATCTGACATACTGTCGCAACCGGAATCGCGATCGGACGATGAACCAAAAAGAAAACACGAGTTTGAAAAAGAGATTTGGAGTCGCCACCATAGTTATTTTGGGAAACTATGGAAAACCATAAAAATAAAACAAGTCTGCGAAAAACCAGATTTTGGATCCGGGAGTCGGTTACGCGTAGGGAAGGTGTTAGCAGCCTACTGCGCCCGCCCGAGGGCGGTACCTTTAATTAAAAATGCAAAGTTGATGTGGTTTTCAAAATATTAATTTCCCCAAAAATAATAAGACAAAAATGCTAAAAAGAAATAAAAATATTTTTTAAGTTTTTGGGCCCGACAAGGATTGACCTTGGTCCTACGTATTCTCATTCAGGATGAGAAATCAGGGTTACGTAGTTCTTTAAAAGATATTTGGAAAACTTAGTTGAGAAAAAGATTTGATTTTTTGGGAGGTGAACCTGACAAAGACTGACCTTGCTCCTACATATCTCACAGTGGAGAATCAAGGATCACGTAGTTCTTAAAAGCTTGCTTGTTTGCAAATGTTGATGTTTTTTATGTTTTGAATTTTTATATTTTTTTGGCATTTTCGAATTATTTGAAAATAGGTGTCACACGACGCAAGCGGTCAGACAGACACTAGAAGGGAAAGAAAATTATTTTTGGTATGTTTAGAAAAAGTGTCACACGGTGCGAGCGACCGGACAGACATAATGAAGCGAAAGAAAACATTTTTATTTTTTTGATTTTTCTATTTTTTGCAATTTTTTTATAATTTTCAAATTTTTTTGTTTTTTTTTATAATAATAAAATAAATAAAAGGATGAAAATATTTAAGAAGAAATAAAAATGGAAAATAAAATATGGGGTACATGAGTCATTAGTGAGGGTGCATAAAGTAAACACAACAACAAGCCCAAAAATAATAGACAAAGATATGGGGTGCATGAATATCAATGTGGAAGGTGTATGAAGTAACAGGTGGGGTGCGTGCAGTAAATAGAGGGGTGTGCTAAGCAAACACAAGATGGAGGTGCAGGAATTAAAAACGGGGGTACACGAAGGAGTTCCTAAAGCAAAGAGGGTGTGAAAAACAATTAATACAATCCAAATAGAGGGTGCAGAACGTAAACAGTATTCTAGCCCAAAATGAAATAATGGTAGGTGCGAGGTGAAACTATGGGGGTGCAAGGCGAAAAAACAAAAAAGGTCGTGGCATCACCGTTGCATCACCACACCACCGCGGCGCCTATTGACGCCGGAGACGTCGGCCTCGTTCCCGGCGGCTTAACGACTCCCTTTCGCGCACGCATCCAACCCGAGATATCGTCTCCCCGCTGCAACCACCCAAAGACGGCGACAGCGACGCCACCACAGACCTCGACGAGAGCCCAGGATACGCGACCTTCACTCTCCCTCCTCCCAGGCACGACTCGAACGGTCGCTGCTCCGACGCCCAAAGCCACTGCCGACAATGCTCAGCTCACCGCGACCCAGACCGCCGTCGCAGCGCCGCTGTTGGGAACTAGGAACACCGCTGGAGATTCTAGTTCAGTTCCCTTCTCCTCGCGTCAACGCAGCTCAACCCAACCCTAGCACCAGTTTGCACACGAGTCCTCTGCGAGAAACCCTGACTCGCCGGCGGCGAAGCCGCCGGTGACTGCTTCAGTTCGTTTTTTTTTCTCTTTGTTCCGATTGGATGTGGCTGTTTGGCACTGGAATTGGGGGTCTGTTCTTTGATTTTGCGCAGGTGAATGTGAAAATGATGATGGAGGCTGATGGTTGGAATTTGAATGAAGGTGCTGGAATTTGGGAAATGAATTAAGTGTATATGCGGATTTTGTTTGGTGGAGGTGAGGGCGTGATGTTGATGGTGGCGAGAGAGATGAATGTTGTTATGTGCAGTTTGTGGTTATGTGCAGGTTGTAGGAGAAAATGTGTAGAATAGGGTCGTAGTCAATGCTAGGGTGTTGGGTATGCCGAGTATTGAAGAAGGAAGTGAAAGTGTTAGTGTAGGGGTTGGCTCTGACGACAAAGTGAAGCGTGAGTTGAATGGAGGACGGGTTTAGTGTATGTGTTGGTAGAGACCAATGCGTGGAAAAGGGGAGAGTGGGACCTTTTTTTAGGGTTGCAGGGTTGCAGGAGAGATTGGTTTTACATGAAAAGGTGCATGAAAAAAAATAAAAGTAGTGGTTTGCTTGTGGGTCCGGATGTGATTTAATTTCTTTTTCAATGAAAACCTCTTTCAATGAAAACCATTAGAAGGAAGAGTGACACGAGTCACTTCTTGAATGGAGGAGAATTGGGGGGGGGGGTACGAATAGAAAAAACATATGAGTGAAATATTGGACTATTAAACCATTAAAGAGGAAAAAAGAGATTCTACAAGCACCAAACACCAAAACTGCACTAAACTGAGATGATAAATAAACTCGTTTTTGTAGGTATTGTTTGAACTCGTTTCTGTTTTGATGGAAATTTCCACATTAACTGGATATGGGTATTGATATGGAGAATCTTCGACTTTTTCGATTGTATGGGGATGGATTTGGAAATGTATATATCCACTATGTCTCCATACCCGCATAATACTCGTCCCCATTTAAATTATTAAAATATTGATAATCAATTAAGTAAATCTTATATATAAAAAAAATAAGTAACTTTAAATAAATATTGTAATTAAAAGATAAAATATTTATTTATTTATTTAATTTAGAAGACTTATTTTATTTAAAAGATTATGATAAATGATAAGATGGTTTATTAAAAATTTTCTAAAAAATAAAAGAATTTTAATAATTGTTTTGTAAAACCCTAGAAAATGACGCTTTAGAATTGATAGTAATTTAAAAATAGTGAAATTTGATTATTTTAATATTAAAAGGTTTTAGTATAAATAGTTTTGTTATAAACGAGATTTATTATTTTAAAACACTCTATCTCTCTAGAAACCACTTTTCTAGAGTTCTTTGACTTATCTCTAGAACTAGAAGTTCTCACCTTCTGTTCATTTGTTTGAAGATCGGAGACCGCTAGCGTGATCCCCTTGGCGAGCTCTTCCCTTCTATTCGATCAGTTTCTTCAACTGTGTAAGTTGAACTTTTGCTCGTTTTCTTGTGGGTCTTCTCTGTTCGGGGTTGCATATGACCTTGCTTTGGTTGCATGTGACATTTTAATCATCAATATGACTCTTTGTTGGTCAATGATCATAATGATATGTCCTGATCGTTCTTGTGTTGTTCCTAGATATAGATAGAGCACCCTGTGGAGCTAAAGGTGTTTTGGTGTTCCTTGAGTATATTGAGTTGTTTGGGTCAGTTGAGCCTCTTTGTAAGGTAAAGGAAGCTAGTCACTAGTGCATATTTGACATTTTACTTCGGCTTATAGGCTTCAATTATATCAAAATCGAAGCCTATAAAGAGGCAGTGGCATTTTTGTAATTTTGTCCAACTTTATTGCCTCTGGTCTACGAAAAACCGATGTAGTAAGATGTTTTAAACCTCGGTTACAAAAGAACAGAAGCCTATAAGGCAGCCTAGTAACCAAAATTTCAAAAATGCCACCAGTATTAGGATTTTTGGCCTCAGGTTTTGTAGGGACCGAGGCAATATTAAGAGGTTTTATATTTAGGTATTTGTCTGGTGTCATTGAAATTATGGGACTGAATGATTTATATGGGTTTGTAGACCCCCAACTCACTCATGAAGGCAACAAGTTTGATGACACCGAAGCATATGTGACAAAATGCTTTCAACGCAGAAAAGAAATTTATTTTGTCCATTATGTTGCTGGGTAAGTCATTTTTGTTAACTTATGAATATAACTTGTCATTTTAATGCATAACAATGAATTTATTTTCTTCTCATGCGTCATTGGCAGTTACTTGTGGTTTCCCTAAGGGAGAACCTTGCTGTGTGGTTTTGCTCTTTGCACCGCCCTCCCCCTAACCATCTTAGACAAGTGATAGATTGGTAAGAACCTCAATGTTAATTTTATGAATATGACATGTTCACTAGTGCAGGAAGGACTTTTGGCAGCGGTTATTTTTGTCATTTTGCCCCGGCTCTAGAACCGAGGCATATTAGGACGAGGCCAAAAAGGTTAGTTTTTTGCCTCGGGTCTCAACCGAAGCAAAAGCTCCATATTTTGCCCCCGTTCTACTGAGAACCGAGGCCATATGTGCCTCTCTCCTCTCTGCATTTTCAACATCCCATCTTCTCCATCAGAAACCCTAGGCAGCCACCATGGTTCCACCACAGCTACGTCAACCACCGCCAGATTTGAAACTCAAAACGAAAGATCCGTAGCCACTGCAGTCTTCTCCTTCATCGTAAGAGCAATTTTTGAATCATGCAACCACCATGGAACCCCTATGTTCTTCATACACGAAAATGTGAACATCACACTTGCATAAATGCAAACAAAAATCAACCATCTGCAGCAAATCACAAACCCTAAATCGCGTCTCCTCCCCCAAATCGCGAAACCACCTCATTCGCAACGACAAGTTTCTTCACGCTACCGCCACCTACACGTCTCGCCACCATCAACGACAGATCTCCATCCACGCACAACACCAATCTACTACGCAGTTGCAACACAACGAATTGATGCCCACTTCGCGAGCCCTAAATCGCACTTCGCCAAGCCAGAACACGAATGAGTCAAACATCAAGTAGTTATGAGTGGTCAGAGCTCAACAACAGCAATGGAGGTCGGTGGCTGAGAGAGAGAACGTGCAAGCGAGAAAGAAGAAGAAAAAAAGTGATTCGCGATTTTTGAACCCTAATGAACCTTATAGCCTCGGTTCAATTTTTAACCGAGGCAGAAAACAGTTTTTGGCAGCGGTTCAATTCCAACCGATGCCAACTGTCATTGCTATAGTGGCATTTTTTAAATATTACCTCGATTCTTCACAACCGAGGCATATAAGACCTTTTGGCACCAGTTTTCTAATGAACCGAGGCATAAAAGTTGGAAAAAATTACAAAAGTGCCACCGCGCCATTTTATGCTTCAGTTAAGCGACAACCGGTGCCTATAACGCGAGTTAAAAGGTTCAAACTGCACTAGTGGTTATATAAAAGTATCCTAACTTATTCCATTTATCATAGTTCAATTGTTGGACATAACATGTTGTTAGGGAGATCAATGGCTAAGGCAAAATGTCTTGCATGGTATTCCCTCCAGGTTTGATATTTCTATCCATATATTTATAATTGTTTGATTTGATTTTCTTCCTTAATTAATTGTAATGTTGTTGATATAATGTAGTGTAATAGATAAACTGGGTCATATGAGTGTGGTTACTATATAATGCAATGGATGACAACTATTGTGCGTGCTCATATTACAACTAATATGAAAACGGTAATATATATTTGAATTAAAACAATTACTTTGCAATATTGTCTTTCTATATACTAACTTAAGTTAATGTCTTATTTTGCAAACATTCAAGAGTCTTGCCCCATTTCCCGCGAAGTCCATAAAGTTTGGTAGGATAGCATGTGCAAAATTTATAATTCAGATGCACAATAGTATTGATTAGGATAGTATTTGAATTGTGAATGATTTTTAATTGTCTTTTAAATGTATTTGAATTGTGGATGTTTCATAAAATATTTTGTTTTGGTTTGTGCTGGTTTCTGAAAAAAATATATAGGTTTAAATGTGGAAATAATCATAAAACAGAAAACATATTTAAAAAAAATTGTGCATTAGGTCTCGGTTCTTACCATAATCGAGGCAAAAAAGGCGTCTATGGCCTCGGTTCAGACAAAACCGAGGCCAAAAGGTCTTTGAAATTTTCTTTTAATTAAATTTTTTTTGACTATATGGCTTCGGTTCGACCACAACCGAGGCAAAAAAGTTTCTCATATGGCCTCGGGTTGTCTAGAACCGAGGCAGAAAAGGGGAGTTTTGGCTTCGGTTGACACCCGAGGCCAAAAGCTACCCCTTTTTGCCTCGCCCCAATATGTCTCAGTTCTGGAATCGAGGCAGAATATTGAAAATAACCGGGGCCAAAAGCCCTTACTACACTGATGAATATTATTTTCTTTGCAGTGTTTTTTCTAAATTAATGATTGCATGTTGATGAATTTGGTCTATGATGAGTATGATTATTTTGCTTGTATGATTTGAAATATACTTCTTATAGCTGAATCCACAGGTTGTGGAAATATCCATTGGTTACCTATGGAATTCACTGTTTGAATTATACATGTCATAGCTGAATCCACAGGTCATGGAAATATCCACTGGTTACCTGTGGAACACGCTGGTGTGAATTCTACATCCTGGAGCCAAATCCACAGGTTGTGAGAAAATTTCCAGGTTACTTGTGGAACCTTTTGTTTGTTTCTTCACCTTTAACATGAACTGTCATCTCCCCTTTATCATGTGTGACATTTGTGTTTTTATTTGTGTTTATGAAGTTTTACTAGTTGCTCTTGAACATTACTGAGTGCTTATTACATGAAATTATGAAATAGTATATGTGAATATGATGAATGAGATGTGTATGATTGTTCGGTGTGAGGAACTCAGTGTGAGATTATGTTTTATGGAGAAGTGATGATGTTATGAGTATAAAAGAGGATCAGTGGAATGAAATAGTTAAAGTTGGATTGCATCTTTGTTTTGAAATGTTGGATTCTGAGGAAATGTGATGATTATAAGAGAGTGAAAGTGGATCTTAATGGAATGGAACGAGAAAAGTTGATTTGAATTGTTTGTTGCATAAGGGTTGTGCTTCTAAGGAAGAAGTGCAATCCTCACTAGTAGGTTGTTATGCATTGGCTAGGGATACGTGTTGGTCAGAAGCTATCATATACTCTACTAGGCTTACAAACTCATATAGAGTGTTGTGGTCTAGGTGGTGAGAGTTGAAGGAAGTTCTTATGGCGGGATTAGGGGTGGGACCACTAATCTAGCAATGTCATAAGTAACTTACCATGTCCGGAGGAAATTGATTCATGTTGGTTAGGCCAAGTGGAGCCAGGACCTCTACCGCAATCCACTTTTCATTAGGCTAAGTGGAGCTAGGGCATTTGCCATTTGCCACAATCCACTTTTATGACAGGTGCACAACTTCTATGCCTGAGTCAATGTATAAATCCGGATAATTGAGTCTAGAGAGTCTGCAATTATATGTTTGGTATTTCTTTTTATGAATGCTTGAAATATGTTATTTTATAATGTAACAAGTTTAACTATTATATGATTATTTCTTTTATAAACTAGCTTACCCTTGCACTTTGTGTCTCTTGTTGTTTGTCTTTCTTTTATAATGATTACCTATTCGGTAGGAGCAGATGAGGTTGCAGGTTTAGAGACACCTTTAGTGGATGAGGAACCATCCGTTAGGCTAGTGAAAGGTTTCTGGGAGTTGTAGTAAGTGGTTAACGTGTGTATAAAGCTTGGTTGATTTTAGTTGGTTTGTATAAATGATATATTTTTATAGATATATCTTTTATAAGACTCTATTAATATAATTTATATAATGGATAATCTGTTTTGAACACTATGATGAAACATCCTAATTTATTAATTTTAAGTTATTGAAATTGGGATGTTACATATTTAATTTGAAATATTTACTTTATTTAAAATATTTTTTAAAAGATAATTTTTTAAAATAATAAATTAATTAAGAAGATAAATAAAGCGAATAACAGATTATAAGATGTATATATTGAATTAAATACCATAGATATAAAAATATGTTTGAACAGTTTCTTTACTTGAGTTTTTTAGAAGATAACTAAATTTTTAAATAGAGAGTTTCAATATAAATAAATAAATAGAGGAGTTAAATAGTGTTAAGATACAAAATTTCAAAACATTTTATTAGTTTAAAACAATGAGAGGGAATGAGAATGATTTTGAAGCGTTCTCAAATAAAAACACCAAAAAAATGATATAAAAAAAAATGAAGATTAAAAGTTCAAATTTAATGATTTGAGTATTCAAGAATGATATTATTCTTCAATAATATTTGAGAAAAAATAATTTAAACGTGTAGAATAATATTTTCTGAAATATTATTTTTATTTTTATAAACTTTAATTTTTTGAAATATATATTTCTCAATATAAAATTTTTAGTTTAAAAATTTAAAATTCTCTTCTCTTCACTTTTAAAGAAAAAACAAAAAAGAAATTAAATTTAGTTCAAAATTCAATTATCCGATAACTGAATTTTAATTTTGTTTTTCAAAATTATACACAATCATTTTAGAATTAGTTCAATAAACCATATTATTTGAATAATTATTTGAAACAATATATTATTGGAGTAAAAAAAAAGGGAAATTGTATTATTTTGATAAAAATTTCTCAGTTTTAACTGTGATGAACAAGTAACCTGTTGAATTAGATCGTTCGCTTGCACAAAATGAATCTTTTTACTCTATAAACTAAATTAAAAAAATGTCAAAATAGAATCCCACATTTTGTTTTTCAGTTAAAATTGATTTATTGTGAAAGTTGAGAATTTGATTATATAAAGTTTGAATTCTAAACTAAGCATAATAGTTTCCCACACTGAAAAACAAGTGAGAATAGAAGGAATTTAACTAATCCCCTCAGCCATAAATATATAATTGTAACTTTAAAATAGTAAAATATCCATGATCTAATCTTAAAAAAAAAAAAATCTTAGATTAGATTATTGAATGTCCTTAATTTTAATTTGGAAAACCAATTTCATTTTTTCTCTTCATGTCAAAGTTTAATAAGATTTATTTGTGCACAAGCTTAATTAGGCAGACAAACTCATTTTAATGTTGACTGTACTATGCTTTATTTTTTAGCTTTAATTTCTTTAATTCAAAAATTATATTTCAGAAGTAAGAATGGGAAATAAAATATAAGTGCGACCGAAAATAACTTAGAGATTTTTTTATTGACTTTCGTAAAGTTATGTTACATTTGTGTTCCATACATTATTTTATGATGTAATATTTTATAAATAAAACATACAAAAAATAAATTCAAATAATATAAAAAAAAATCTTTCTTTCTTTTTAATCATGAACACATTTACTAATACTTGTTTTTCGTGAAATTTCAAACGTGTCTTTGAGAAATTTGTGCTGGAATTATGTACAATTCTTAAAAATTATACTTCTGCCAAAATAAAAAATTATAAACGTTAATTGGATTAGTTTTCTAGTATATGTCATATTGTTCCCTCCAATATTATCTATCAGTTTTATTTTTGCAAGAAAATTTTTATGTAAAAAAGATTTACAATGTTTTAAAATAATTTTTAGATGAATAATAATATTTTGACTTTTTTTTATCTATTTTTAACTCATTAATTTAATTAGATCATTACATTATATTATTAAAAAAAATAAATAAAATAATTGAAAGGTGATTAACAAAATAGATTAAAAGTAGGTAAAAAAAAAATCGGTGAAAATATAATTATCTTTTTCTGATTAGTTTTACTAATTTTTATTCCTTAATCGTGACTTGGTTCAAGTGAAGAAGATTGAGTGCAATGTGTCGGAGAAGATGCATGTTTTTGTTACATTTCACTATTGATAGATAGGTTCCATGAAGGACTCAGAATTTCATGACAAGGAGAAGGAAAACTAAAACCAATTCATACAATTCCACTTGGTGCCACTACAATGGGGCTCCTAACACTGTGTGCTCCACCATCTTCCATCCAAATAACATCCCCATAAGATATTTCTTCCTTCTTGTGCTTCCTGTACTTTATTACAACACTGTAGCTCAGCTTCTCATTTTTGTATCTGAATGACAAAGTCTCAGGTGACACTGTCACCACAGAGCCCTTAGGTTCTGTCACCTTCGCTCTGTATGTGCCACCACCAACTCCAACATTGGTCACTGTCCTCCTAAATTTCTGGACAACTGACATTGTTTTGTTGCTATAGATGGCTATAAATGAAGGGTAGTTAAGATCAAACGAAGGTTTTGCACAATTATATGAACCTGATCTTGTAATGACTAAGATTTGCTTCATTGTGTAGTTCAAAGCACATAGGAGATCAACATAGTCCTGTGGGGTGGCATCATATATCAAACCTGGATCAAGTGCTTTGTTGGGGTCAATTTGACCAGCTCCCATGGCAAGAGGGGAAGCATATTGAGAAGGATAACCATAGTCTCTAATTGGATTTTGTGTATTATCTAGAGGACTAGCAGTGGTTACTAGTGCAGACCTTATAGCAGCAGCACTCCATTCAGGATGTGCAGCTTTCAAAAGAGCAGCAACACCAGAAGCATGAGGGCATGCCATGGATGTTCCAGACAGCAAATTGTAGTCACTAGGTAACCACACATTGTTGCCAATTGCAGCTGCTGAGTATGAGGAGTGTAAGCAGCAAGGACATTAGAGCCAGGTGCCATTATGTCAGGCTTCAAGACCCAAGGGTAGCTAGGTGAAGGACCTCTTGAAGAGTAAACAGCAACAGCTGGTGCTGGCTTCATTCCAACAAATGTTTGCTGAAATTTGATACTGGCTATTGGCTTGCTATGGCTTGTTGCATACCTCCTTTGCACTGATTGTAATACTTGGAAATGTACCAATTCCTGAGTCATTCAACATAGGACCATTAAGAAAAAACACTGCCCCTGACAATCTAGCTTCATAAACAACCGACATTTGCTTGTACATTAACTTAGTGTCTGGAACCAAGTCACATACAATGATGACTTCTGTTTTCAGTTTCGATAACATCTTGACTGAGTTACATGCTGATATATTCTTGTGGTAGACAAGTGGAAGATTTTCCACCAAGGCATTTGCTGGAAACACGGTCGAACCAATAATGGTTTGGCCATTTCCAAGAATTAGAGAACCAAATGTGCGGTCAATGGTACCTGCAGCCACGGTGAGAAGCCAGGGGATTCCATTGTGCAAAGTACCAAGATGAGGACCACCATTACCCGCAGAGGATGAAACCACCACCCCTTTTTCCATTGCTGCAAAAGAAGCTATTGCTATAGGATCCTCATAAAGTGGAACACCATCGAACCCCATAGAGATGGAAATGACATCAACCCCATCAGCAATGGCTCGGTCCATTCCAGCCAAAACATCAGAGGCGTAACGACCCTCTTCCCAAATGACCTTGTACATGGCAAGCCTGGCTCTTGGTGCAATGCCTCTGGCCACCCCTTTGGCATAGCCGAAGTAAGAGGCTCCACTCACATAGTTGCCACCAACTGTGGAGGATGTGTGAGTTCCATGACCCTCTGTATCTCTGGCTGAGTTCATACTTATTCTAACCTTGGAGTTTGCAGCAATCACACCTTTGTTGAAGTATCTAGCTCCAATGAGTTTGAAGTTGCACATGGAAGTGTTGAAGTCTTGCCCTTCCTCACAGGTGCCTTTCCATTTGCTTGGAATTTTCTTGGTCATGCCATCATCTCTGAAGCTTTCACTCTCAGGCCACACACCAGAGTCAATAACACCTACAATGACATCCTCTCCAAAGTTTGATGCATGCCACAGACCACTGGAAGGGTCTAGGGAGAGAAACTCAAAAGTGTGAGTGGTGTCTATGGTGGCAGTTCTGTCTGGATATGCTGCAACAAAGCCAGGGGAGGTTTTCACAGCCTCTAACTCTTCTGAAGTTAGAACTGCACTGAAGCCATACATGGCTTGGCTATAGGAGTACACTTTCTGTGATTTTATGGATGAGTGACCAAGTGTTGCTGATTTAGAGGAATCAATGATGGATTCAAACCAATCATGATGGGTTGTGAAGACACTAGGAAACATGGATTTGTCCATGTGGACTATATATGTGGAACTCTCAGCAGCACTGCCATAAATAACCAACAGAAACCAATGAGTAATGAAGAACATGAAAGGAAGTGGAAACACAAAATTAGGCTTAGGCTCTCTCATTGTTTATGCAACTCAGATGAAAACTTCTTAGTTTGAAAGAACTGATCAGATCATGCATCATATATAAGATTTTTCGGTCTGTAGAACATTGATGATGTTGACGTGTTATTATTACAAGCTGTGGAAAATATCATTGCAAAATAATTGGACCGAATTTTCTGCATCAAACGTGCTTTGTGATGAGAAAAAAAAGAGTAGACCTTACTTTTGTGACTGATGCAAAGTAATAAATCTGATATAAGATTTCCTTATTCCACCAATCAGACAAAATTCTTAGGATATACATGGGAAAAAAAGTGTTTTATTGTACCAGGAACATAAAGCAAGAAAAAATGTTGATTCCAGCATTGAATGAATCACAATTGGCAACTAACTTCTTTATATTAGCTTTTTCTAGTGATCAGTTAAGTTAATTGAAAGAAAGAGAAAGAAACAATTATACACCTTTTGCCAGCAGTGAAAGAAAGAGAGAGAAAAAAATTATAATAAAATATGAGTGTGATAATGATAATTAGATAAACATCTTGGTACAGAATGCCTAAACAACCTTAATTTAACTAGGTTAGCTTATTATTAGTTAAAGTAGTTTCAAATAGTTGAATTGAATTACTTAGCATCCTCTTCCTGTAAGACTTAAACCAGATTCTTTCTTGACCATTTATGTTTTGTTTCCTCTTCCTGATGATGGATCACTTATTCCAATTTCTCCAAAAGCATATCAGCATAAATTTACTGCAACATATAAGAGAAACATATAATAGAAACTAGATCAAGATACGGTTTGAATTACTTTTTCAACATATACATGTACGATCTTTTAATTTTAGCTGAAGAGTTTTGTTTTATTTTTCTTTCTGATTTTCTTCTTCTGTCCTACCTATATGAAAACTTATTCAGACAAAACTAAACAAAGACCAATTACAGATAAAATAAACCATTGTATATTGTCGTTATATAACTTATTTCTCTTATAATGCTCAAATTTAATAACTTTGTATTGCTTCTAAAAACTTTACTTTGTCTGTTAGAAATTATTGGCCATCACTTGCAAGTTATTTATAGCAAAAGTCTGTACTTTTCTTTACATAAAAATAGTACGTAAATGGATAATAGTGTAAAATTGCATTCATAACTTATTTTCTGTAATAGCTAAACTGAATAGTCATTCAACATCTATGTAATATCTTTTTGTTAACAATTTACAAATAATCCAATTTTAAACAAACACAAAATTTTCAAAAGACTTAAACTATGTAAGGATATGTCAAAAGATATTTAACAAATGGAATATCAATCGATGTCTTTTGAAAGATCCGTATTTAATAAGTCATACCAGAAATTAACATATAATACAGTCCAAAACTTGGATTTACAAATAAATTCCAGAATCATGAATCTAGATAAATTTATGATAAAGATAATTTAACTCACTTTTTTGACCCACTTTTAACACACTCATTCAATCACCATTAGATCATTTATTTTGATTCTTTCAAATGATGTGATATGATGATCTGATGATGATTAAAGTGGTAGATTAAAAGTAGGTCAAAAAAAATGGATTAAAGTATCATTGTCCAAATACTCGGATATGCACATTTACACATGTTACGATGTGTAAGAGCTATCTCATTTATTTCTTCTCATAACTTAATATCTTAGTTTATGTAACTTAAATTAAATCATTTTTACACCATAAGTGTTAATACTTAGTATACAACTTAAATAATGATTCATACATCATTTTAGATGTATAACCCCAAATTCGTACAAGTTCAATCAATTTGAATAAACATTGTACTATAAAATAACTCATTCAAATAAAACCACAAATCAATCAAATATAAAAATTATTTCGTTTTCCATTTATAACAACATACATATTCAATAAGTTAAAGAGACAATTTTGTTAGTTTGAGCGAAAATTAAATAGAAACTAGGTTGAGTTGTGGTGCTATTTTCGTTTAAGCAAAAAAAAAAATTACTTGGGCAACAATAGGGCTAAAAACAAGATTATTTCCAATTTTATTTTTGTCTAAGCAAATAAGCTTTTCACTTAAGCAAAACTAAGGTAAAAAGTAAGGTTTGAATCTTTGTTATATTTTTATTTGAGAAAAAAATCCTCCGCCTAAGCAAAAGTATATGAAAATCAACCTTAACAAAAATGAAATTCAAAAGATAATTCCAAGAGTATTTTAATAACTTCTAAACAATTCAATTAATTAATCTATACAATGATTTGTCTGAACATCATCTTGCAAATCAATGTTGGTTATTTAGCTCAAAGAATGCATATTTATTCTCATGTCAAATTCATAGTAAAGGTTATATAAATGCACTCTGCTTATATACAGTATATCCAAAACTCCATTCAAGGAAATTCTATAATTAATATACATAATTTAGCCACTAGATCAACTCATTAATAACAATATTCAATCAAAAACATTTTAAACAATCATTTATCAAACCAAATCCAATCAGGCTCGAGTTTAAGCATTTAAAAAGATTTTCAATAAATCATAATCCTAACATATAAACAAAAATCTAATGACTAAGTCATATATTCTACAATTCTATTAAAATCATGGATTTCTTACCTAGAATGCTTATCCTCAAAGCAAATTTAATCAAATTCAAGAAGTAAGGTTACTCAAAACTTTAGAAATCTAAAACAGGGTATTCCAACATAATAGAATTTTAGTATATAATAAAATCAAGTCGAGAGGATCATCTTTATCAACTAACTTCACCAATATTTATGACAAAATCATAAGAAAATTAAGAAAAAAAAGAATTTATAGAATAAATAGAAAGTTACTCTATTTAAAAACATGATTAGGTAGAAATGCTTCCTAACCCTCAATGTAAAAATGACCAGATTTTGAAGTAGAAAAAGATATATGAAATTTTAGTGAGAAGAGAGAAATGGGAAACAGAATAAATTAAAGTCTACTTTTTTTTAGTCTATGTATCTATGTACTTTTTTTTCTTCATAATTTCTCAAGTTTTACTTTAATTTTGATATCATTAATTTGGCTTCCTTTAAATAATCAGATTAAAACATCTTTAACTCAATCAAGACAAATGTAAAACATGATCTATATTTTTTTAACTAGATCGTTTAAGTTGATATTAGTAAAGGTTGTTCTTTTAACCATTTTCATTTAAAATTATTTTTTGGTTACATAAGTTGAGGTTATTTATGAATTAACATTAATCAAGGTTTTCATCTCAACCATTGTTGATAATGATATTGTATTGTCTATATTTACTTATAGTATTTTCTTTTTAATTTATGTTGATAAAAGTTATGTTTCCGATAATATTATCGAAATTAATTTTATGGGTTATAAATATTTCGTAATAGACATTAGTTACGGTTTTCTGCCAGATATCTTTTTTTCCAGTCAACATCTTTTTTTAATTTTATTTTAGTCTACGCGTGTAAGGATAATTTTCTTTATAATATTAGTGAATTATGTGTCCTATTTTTTAATTTTTATAAGATCAATAATTATTATTTTTAAAATATATATAATAAATTTTAAAATAGTTGTTAAATAAAAACTATTAAAAAAATATTTTTAGAATAATGGTCAAAATAAAAAAGATTTAAAAAATGGTTAAAAATAAATCAATTATAAAATAATTAATTTTTAAAATAATAATTAAGGATAAAATTCTGTGTGCATGATTTTTTAAATATGCGTGATATTATATTAGTAGGTGATAATATTATAATATTATTAAGTTGTTATATAAACTAAAATTATATTTATTAAAAATAAAGTGAAATATATCAAAACAAATGAAAGAATAACTATTAATAAATAAAGAAAAAAAAATAGAGATAACCGAATTTATAAAAAATTTGTAAAAATAACGGTCAATTTTTAAAAATTTAATAAAATATTATATTTAAAGGGTAAAATTGGTATTTTGAAATGTGGACACAAAAAGGAGAATTCTCTCTATATATTGTTATAGATAGATATAGATTATCAATATTTTTTATTTGTTCAAAATTCGTTTTAATTTTTTCAATATTGATTGAGAAAACTCCCGGTAGACATTAAATAGTATTGGTTTTAGTCGATATCACCTGTGAAAAGTTGGCTAAAAAGAATCATCCACCAATAAAGTAAAATAATAACTTTAACCAATGTAAATAAAAATAATCAAAATAATTGTGCCGACATAGCTAAAAATAACAATAGATGTGAGCGGAGAAAAGCCTCCCCCATCAAACCAAAAGCATTACCGTTTTTGAATTATTAAATACAGTTTAATATTAAAATAGATTTGGTTCGATACTTTTTTTCTTTAATTGATTTTTTTTAAATTTAATCACTCCATATTTAAAAGCCTCAATTTTGTTGTAGAAAAATAATCAATCTACTCCTAGGTTTGAGGAAGTGAGAATGTGGCATAACTATTCCTCTGATCATGTTGAATTTCAGATTCTCGTTCACGCGTCTTCTCCCTCCAAGAGAATGATTGAACTACCATGTTTGTGCCTCTCAAACCCATCATCACCTTCACCATCACAATCTCCAGAAAATGAGACTTGTAAGTGAGATGCGCTCGCTTCAAAGAGAAACCAGTCAAAGGTCACTTCTTTCTGATTGTCTCTTCTTCGTGTGATCCATCATTTATTGGAGTAAAGATTCAAGGCCATGGGTAGGAAAAAATACCTACTTAATCTAAAACATGCTTTTTAGTTACCATATTGAACACTTTCACAATTCCATTTGATTCACCCTTCCACAAAAGTACACCATGCCACTAGGTTGTTATCGATTCATAGGACACCGAAAATGAAAGCTAATACGAAATTACTTATTCATCAAATTATTTATAATTATGGGTCCCCTGAAGAAGCTTAATTTCATGCCCAGAAGGGAAAAATCACACAACTCCTCATACAATTCCCCTTGGTGCTACTACAATGGGGCTCCTAACAGTGTGTGTTCCACCATCTTCGATCCAAACAAGATCCCCATATGAGATATTTTCCTTCTTGTACTTCCTATACTTTATCAGCACATCGTAGCTTCGCTTCTCATTTTTGTATCTGAATGATAATGTCTCGGGTGATACTGTCACCACAGAACCCTTAGGTTCTGTCACCTTGGCTCTGTATATGGCAGGACCATGTCCAACATTGGTCACTGTCCTCTTAAATTTGTGGACGACTGACCTTGTTTTGTTGCTGTAGAGAGCTATAAATGAAGGGTAGTTAAGATCAAACGATGGTTTAGCACAATTGTAGGAACCTGATCTTGTAATGGTTAAGATTTGTTTTTGTGTGTAATTCAAAGCACAAAGAAGATTAACATAGTCCTGTGGGGTGGCATCATATATCAAACCTGGATCAAGTGCTTTGTTAGGGTCAATTTGACCAGCTCCCATGGCAAGAGGGGAAGCATATTGAGAAGGATAGCCATAGTCTCTAATTGGATTTTGTGTATTATCTAGAGGACTAGCTGTGGTTACTAGTGCAGACCTTATAGCAGCAGCACTCCATTCAGGATGTGCACCTTTCAAAAGAGCAGCAACACCAGAAGCATGAGGGCAGGCCATGGATGTTCCAGACAGCAAATTGTAGTCACTAGGTAACAACACATTGTCACCAATTTCAGCTGCTGGAGTATGAGGAGTGTAAGCAGCAAGGACATTAGAGCCAGGTGCCATTATGTCAGGCTTCAATACCCAAGGGTAGCTAGGTGAAGGACCTCTTGATGAGTAATCAGCAACAGCTGGTGCAGACTTTATTCCAACAAATGTTTCCTGAAATTTGATACTGGCTGTTGGCTTCCTATGGCTTTTTGCATACATGATCACAGTTTGTGCATCCTTTGCACTGATTACAATACTTGGATATCTGGCATATCCTTCATTTACTAATGGTTGATCAGAGATGAATACTGCCCCTGACAAACTAGCCTTTTTAACAAACCTTCTTTGTTTAATAACTATCTTGGGGTCTGACACTAAGTCACATAAAATGATCCCTTCCATGGCCACTTTGGATAACGCCTTCACTGAGTTACAGGCTGATGTATTCTTATTGTAGATAAGTGGAAAATTTTCCACTATCGCATTTGCAGGAAACAAGGTCCAACCAATAATGGTTTGGCCATTTCCAAGAACTAGAGAACCAAATGTGCGGTCAATGGTACCTGCAGCCACGGTGAGAAGCCAGGGGATTCCA
>Ga0214542_1007811_pt1 | contig 18283 bp, 7 predicted proteins | sample CNSS1metaG_FD_160096 | JGI IMG/M metagenome (GOLD analysis project Ga0214542, IMG submission 160096) | Root nodule microbial communities from cowpea collected in UCLA plant growth center, Los Angeles, California, USA - CNSS1 | ecosystem: Host-associated > Plants > Roots > Nodule | place: USA...
TATTCATGGATTGGGAAGGATGAGTTGGAATGGATTCAACATGGAATATGAATGTGGATTTGGTTATAAAGGTTGGCATGAGAGTTATGTGCATGATAAATAATACTTGATTGATTGAGTATGATTGTCTGTGTCAGTGCGTAATTCCATGAGCCTCTAGGTGAGACCTCATGGTGGTGCTTCAATGTTCGGACGTAACACGTAATTCCATGACCCTGTTAATGGGAGTTCATGGTGATGCCCCATTTATATAATTTGAATTTGGTAAGGATTCAAGGTAAGGTTGCATCCTGATACTCTAAGGAGTCAATTAGTCTAACTTAGAGCGGACTAACTCTTGTGGTGAGAGTAGTAGGAGGCTTGAAACTCATTAAGGACTAAAATTGTGTGTGGGGATTGAGACATTGTACCACTTGTAACACTTAGCTTGGGGGTGAGCAGAGATATCCACCACAAGTGCATTAATTAAAAAAGAAAAATAAAAGCTTTGGAGTAAATCAAAATATTTTTATTTATTTATTGTCTATAATATATTGATCAATAAATTTAAAGATTTATTAATAGATTCATAATTTTTTTCATTGATTTTTTTTATTAATATAAATTATTTTAGTATCTTATTTTTATATTTTATTTTTTTATAAATTCAAGTTTATTTTTGTAACGTCCCATTTAATCGATAATCCTAATTAAAAGATACGTCACACAGGATAATATAGCAGCGCGGTCTTGGAACATAAGTATAACTCCAATTTAAAATTAGAGGCTAATCAAATAGATGGGCCATAGCCCTATAACGAAGGAAGCCCAAAGCAGTAGAATCCAGTCTAGACAGACTAGACATCATAATCATCCCTTTCTGTTGACCTCAAGTACCTCTCGCATATGCTCTAAAGCTTTTATTTTTATTTTTTAATTAATGCACACCGAGACTTGAAGGAAAATAATCATATACGTGCTTTTCTCAATCCTCCTTCTCAGTCACAACATCACTTTCCTCCGTGAACCCAACTCAATCAAACCACAATGGAAACCCAGGAAAACGACAGCGTCGTCGTCGAGGCGGAGCCTTCCACTTCCCACGCTCCCGACGGCGACGATCCCCTCCGGCAGAGCTCCGAAGTGTTGGCGAGAGGCTTGTCTTCCATGCTCTCTTCGGTGATTACCGATTTCGATTGCAGAGCTAACCAAACTCTCCGAAGTCAGGACCACCTCTCTTCCGTCCTCGATCGTCTCACGGGAGGTTTATCTTTGTTTCTTCATCTTTTTTTAACAACATTGTGCCAGGTTTTCAATTGTTATTTGCTTTTGAGAACGATTCAATTTATAAGCAGTGCATTGCAAGTAGTTTTTACTTTTACCTTGTTGTTATTATTGCTTTGGATATGTGTTGAATTGGTTGAAAATTGGATTTAGTTATATGGTTGGTTATAGTTAGTTGAATATGAGGCTCGTGTGCATCAACAGGGTCTTAAATTGTTGGCAAATAGCCCTGTCCCTTAAACACGTAATCAAAGGTTTGATATGCACATATGAAATATATTTGTTATTCAAACTGGTCAACCTCTAAAGGGATCTCAGTTATTCCAGAGATTAGTCTTAGCCCCCCACACGAGGATGGTTCACCCAAACAAAATTATCATATAAGGCTCTTCTGTGTAATTGTAGTTTTCTTTATCTTTTCAATTCATAATACTTTTATGATATTGCCCTTGCTTTTCTGAATTTCTTTTTTACTGTCTTTGAACGGTTAACGTTATTAGTTTATGAGAGTGAGTTCTGTTATGGCTTTTGGAAATTGAACAAACTTTGCTTGTGGTTGTGGACATAGGCCTAGAGCATGTTTGGTAACAGGTTCTTTTGGGTTCGGGCAGACAATAAAATAAGCTAATCTAATCCAAAAGTTTAGTCAGCTTACTTGGTGAATTGAGGTCCATGTCAAATTGTATGTATATTTGAGTGAGCTGATCAAGTGGATTTCTCATGGGAAGAAATTCCTCTTGTTCTACTTACTATATGAAATTGTGAAGTAGTAACTCTAGTACTAAACTGTAACACTATTGTGCTCAACTTACTGGTGTCCGAAAGAAGCTCATTATTGTATAGATGGAACTAATACCGGAATATGAACTTTTGTGGATATACAACAAACAGAGGTGACGTTTTTCTCATTGTTATCGATATCAAATAGCAGCACATAGCAACCATCCTCACAAACACTACAATGAGATAGTGGATAGCAGGATCCCAATATCGATACAAGGTAAATAATGTATACCACACATATTAATGCTAAAAAATAAAAGATTACAAATTCGAAGATATATTAAATAATCGAAAATCATATTCTTAAGCTAAACACACAAGTCAATCAGAACAAAAATCAAGAAATCAAGTGTGATTTTTAAGCAGGTGATACTATGATTGCTTCAGGGTGAAATTGATGTTTAAAATAACAGAATAATTCAGCACAAAAACAGATAGAACAGAGGGGGTGATCAGTAGACTAAGGAGTACTTAGGAGGAGGACACGAGAAAAAATAAACAGGGTTGAGTGGCAGAACAGAAGCAGGGAAGGCAAGAATCTTAAGACTTTTGTGAGAAATGAAAGCAATGAAGGAAGTGCAAGCAATTGACGAAACAGAGTATGTACAAAACAGAAAAGTGGGTAAACCTAGGTTGTGCTGAAAAATGCTTGGCTTGAAATTAGGGATGTAAAAAATGGAGCCAAACAGATTTTGAACTTCAAAACTGAACCAAAAAAAAAGTTAAAAATTGATCAAACCAAAACCGTAAAAAGAACAACTTTAATTGTGGTTTAGATTGGTTTTTTCACCTGCTGTTAAAACTAAACTAAACCAAACCACTCCAATAATGTGATTATATTTTTTTGTAGCATTATGTAATGGTATTTTGAAATTTTCAATGATAATATGTGATTCTATGTGAGTTGGAGAATGACATTGACTATATGTGGCTAACTGATTGTGAATGATTTATTATATACTTCTTTTTTTAATAATGGGTGTCGGGGATCACACATTGTCCAGAGATATAGTCAAATTATAATATACAAGTAAGGTGAAAATTTCATCTTATCAAACCATTTTGAGAAGTTGAACTAAACTTAAAGTCCACTTTTTAAGAATAGGTTTGTGATGCAATTATTATCATATGTTGTCTTCTGCTTCTCTATACTTACGGTTATGTAAATAAAATGTTCAAGGGTTAGTCATGATTCAATTAGTTATCAGATTTTACACTAATTTGTTAGATGTTATATTGAAGATATTTCAAAAGTCAATTTGTGTCTATTTGAACCGCAAAACATCAGTTTGTTTTAGTTTGGATTCAAAAGTGTCTTCAAATCAAACCATATTGAACTCCATACTTTTATGTTTGGTTCAAATATTTTTTTGTCTAAAAAGCAAACCATGAATAACCCCACTAGAAACAATCCGGCAAGCACTTGGTGGTTTGTGTCAAAACAGGCAAGAAAGCAATTCATGCTGCATGAATGAAGCTTTGAACAAGGTTTCTGTTCTGTCATCAGTTTCAGCTCTTGCAGCCGCTACTGAGAATTGCTCCACTATTTTAATTCTGTAGTGACCTAAGGCTGCTCAATGTTTCCACTGTAGTGAACTACTGACTACTATGCTATATGGTCAAGAGAGAAAACAATTAATCCCACCATTTTGCTTGTGGTTCTTAGGTTTGTCTCTCCAGATACTTTGGAAACGTTAGAAACAACTTAAACCTGAGTCTTGAGTGAGAAAAGTAGGCACCTTTAGTACTTGGTCATAACTTTTAGCCACAGTCTCTCTAAGCTTTATATTTTGGAAACTTGGAAAAGCCATGAAGAGAAGAAGTATTGCTTGTTATTCTAAGTATACTGGAAGAAGGAAGAACGTGCAATTCATGAAGAGGCATTGTCTAGTGTACTGGAGGTGCACGGGATTTTAATTTCTGTGGTTAGACTTAGAGTTTTTGTTCGTTGCACAGTATCTAAAGTTGCACAGTAGTTATAGTCTCTGCTTTTTTCGTATATTTGCCAACTTAATGCTAATTTTATGCATTTGCTTGCTTTAGTTGCTATTGGAAGAAGAATTTATATTATGGCGCTGCTAGATAAAATTATTGGACACTCTCGAATAATGTTTGCATTACGATTCTGTTATTAATTTGGCATGATGCATATACTGAAATAAGCAAGTTAAGCCGGAAAGTTATACGCTCCTGATGGGCTAATTGTTTCCAGTTTTTTCTTTCTTAAATTACTGTTTGCAACTGAGAATTCTGTTATAAAATTCTGATGTTGGAAACAGTTATGCCAACGAACTATGTGGTCCATATGAGCAAAGTTCTGTAGAGGGTTGATTTCATAGCACCTCCCGGTGGGGAACGTTTTACTCAGAAAAGTTAATATCTATTTGAATTAATGCCTTGGTTGGAACATTTATTTTATAACTCTAGAGAAGACTCATTCCATGTCAGTGAAAACATCTATATGGGTATAGTGTAGCATATTTTGTGAAAGATGCTTTGCTTAACCTCTATAAAAGAGTGTTTTACTAATGAAGTGTGGAAAACAGAGCGTGAAAGTTAGATGTGTATAAAGCCAATTAAGTATTCCACTGACTTTAAAATGTAAAATAAACTACACTCCTCCCAAGATAACTAACTTATATACTTGTCTGCATGATGACAAAATTCTAGTGCTCTTGTAGTCTCTCTCCATGTTGTCTTCATTAGCATGTCAAACTTATGCCACTACTAAAGATTCTCCTATTACTTTAAGATGTCTTAATTTCTTATTACACTAGGTGTCCAGTTTGCTGACCTGAAATTCATCTTTTTCTTTGGCAGAACTTGATCAGTTGCTTGAAGATGCACCTTTGCCATTCATAATGCAGCATGCTGCTAAGATTTCTAGTGTTAGGAAAAGAGTTTCATCCCTGAATTCACTTCTAAAGTCCATACAAGGGCGGATTGATAATATAGATCGCATGATATCTGTTGGTACTGCTCATGGTATAGACAGGTCTCCATAGACTTTATTTCATGGTCGTTTTCTAATAATTAGTAACTGAGTATTGGATTTTTTTGCTGTTGCTGGTTTCCCCCCTTGTGTATGCTCTTCCTTTAGTCAGTTACAGTTTTATTTCGCTGTGCAATGTTTAGATAAAATTTGCAGTCTAATTTTCTGACCATTTTTTTCAACAATCTATAACCGAAAGATTCTAGATGAATTTACCAGTCATTGTTACATATTTCATCATGACAAAATCTAAATTTAAGCATGTGAGATTATAATTTTCTTCCTTAGTAGGGGCAAGTGACTCTGGTCAAATGATTTCAAATATTGCTGTTATACGGCAGGAATTTTGTTTTTGCTTTATTTAAATCTCCTTATTGTTGTGATTAATATAATTGTTATTTGATTTTATCATCTCAAATAGCTTGTGCCTCTGTGCTTGTGTTAAGTTGTACCAGAATAACTTGTCCAGGTTTACTAGCTTGTCAACAGTCAAAGTGTAATCTTCTCGGCTATATTTAAACCTTGGCTGCAAATTTGTTCTTCTATCAAATGAATTAGTAAAAGCTCCCTTCCACGTAAAAACGATGGAAAACTAATACTTTGTGCTATATATATTTGAAGTTAATAGTTCTTGTCTCTCATCACTTTCATGCTGACAAGTTAAGCCGAACTACATCAGTTTGCATCACTGTGTACGACTTGAGACTCCTCTTCTTAGCCTAGCTCATAGCTCTGACCTGGTTTCCTCTTAGTTGGAGAAAGCTCCGTGACAACTTTTTTTTTACTTTACAATCGAGTTTTATCCTTTAGGCTTTAAGAGGAACTGTTGAATCCACATACACTTGCCATGAGAGAACTGGAATCAATCACTCTAGCTGGCATATTCCAGATCAATCATGGAGTCACTGTGATAGTTATCTTATCGGGTAGACCACAAGCATCACGGCTGCTCTGGCCTGATAAGGAAAGTGGTCAGTATCCACTCTATGCTTAAATCTGCTTCTAGGGCCACTGAAGATTTTGACAACCCTATTAGTTATGGTATCTACTGTAGCTTGAGCTGATTAGGATTGACTACTACACAAATGATCAGAAGTCCTAGCATGTGACAATCTGAATTAGAATATTGATAACTTGCCAAAGTGCACGCTGTGCCTTTTTAGTTGACAGGAAGGTCGAGCTTGCATTTTGCATAATTTTTTTGCTACAAGCAGACAATATAGTGATTCTTTTTTTATTTACAGTGGCTAGTAGGTGGATAAATAGTTCTTTGTCAAACAATTTCCAACAATAAAATGATGATGAATGACTTGTACTCCATTAGTTAGCATTGACATAATTAATAACCTTCTTTTGAATTCATATTCTTAATACCAACTTATTTTGTGTGCAATTTTGCAGAGAAAAACAACCACTGAAGTTCTAGGTGAAATGTCGTCAGAATAAGCAGCTTCCTTTCTTCCCTCATGTACCAAATATGTAATGTATACTTAAATTGAATTCTTCTTGTCAAGCACATACCAGCTTAGTGCCCATTAAGGAGTAAGGATTTTAGAATAGGATTCCAGTAACAAGCTGTAATTGGGTTACTTTTGACGAAGTAAAAATTCTTTTCATTCATTAAGGAATTCTTATTTTAAACTGAAAACCTGTCTTAAATGATAAACTTTATATTGTTAACAAATATAAGAATTGGAAAATATTGTATTACCTTTGATAGTATTTACAAGTAGTCATTTTATTTCAATTTTATGCTTCTCTATACATATCCCATTCCCTGCATTTAGGAAATGGGGAAAAAATGAGGAAAGCAGGAAGCTATAGCATGGTGGGGCTACTTAACAGGTTCCTCATCTAAATTAGCATACGTTGTTTGTTGGTGGTAATAAAAAATCGGCCCGTTTCATTCATTGAACTTGTGAGACAGAGTCTGCAAATGCAACCCAATCAATTTCATTGAACTATTTGCATCTTCTAGACCATCTAGATGCCTAGAAGATGATATATAGTCGTAATATATTCAAGACGTGCAATGTTTATATATAAAAATACTTAAAGATTGGAAGGATATGGTGACACATGCAAAATTTGCGAAGCATTAGCAGATCTTATTTCCCGAAGCAAGTGGCCAGAATCATGGCTTTGTTTGCTGTTGTCGTTTTGCTGCACTAGTGAGTGAAGAAGAAAAGGAAAGAAAGGAAATAACATAACATCTCAGCTGGAAGCAAAGGTTCTTCTGATTGAGGTACAGTAAAACCGTAAAAAGTTGTGGAATGCATGCAGTACTAAATTCCAAAGGGACCCAAGCCCATTGCAGTTTTTATGACATGCGCTAACATAACAACAACAAATTATCCTTGACAGTCCAGCTCATGAAGATACTTTGATGTAACTCCAGTAGTTCACATGCCCCCACACTGTAGTACGGACTTCACAGGTGGTGGTGGTGGTAGCATTATTCTATTTCTAAAACATCCATCCTCTCACCTGCTCTTCAATCTTACAAGGGGGACCTGCAATGTTGATGAAGATGAGGACAGAGATATGTTCCCAAGTCAGTCATCTCTTCCTTCAAATTTCTTTCATGTCAATACTAATAATTGAAATGAAGTGTGATTAATTTAATCATATCTTCCCTCTTTTTTAACTGTTTTATCTTTCACTATACAGAAATTATTTGTTATTTGTGTCTGCCCTCCTCAACTTTAGATTCTCACACTTTTTAGCCGTTAGCATTTTAGCAACAGCACCCTCCTTTTCTCATCCCTTTTGTGCACTGACCCAGTGACCCACTCCCTATGCAAGAGAGAGGGGAGGGAGGGGGGGAGGGGGGGTTGGGGTTGGGGTTGGCAGTGATGCATATGATAGGGTAAAAGGGATTGGATGAGGGGGAATCTGTGCAGAGACCCAACTGTACATAAGCACGTTCTCTCTTTGATGCCCCAAAACTCTCCCATCAGCCTTTTGCAGGCTCCCTTATTATTCAACAAACATATTGTTTTCTTTATGAGACACAGAAAATCAGAGGGAGGAGATCATGCTTTAAATACACTCACCCCCTCCCTCCTATTCAATAATACTACTACTAGGTCTAGTAGTATTTAATTAATGTAATTAATGAGGTTGCTTTTCAGCTGATTTACCTCGCAAGATAGAAATGATTGCACCTATCCATCCTCATCTCCATATAAAGCAAAAGAGAGAAGAAAGTAATGATAAAGTTGAGCTCACTAACCAAAAAAACCAAACTATTATAAGTCACGTCACACAATCCTGACCTGGCTTCGTAATGAAATTAATTAAGAATACGAATAAACTAGCAAAATATGGCAAGAATCTAGAGTTATTTGGATTTAGGGAATACTACTGAAATTACAACCACATGCACTTCCCTGCACATGTGAAAAGACACAAGTAGCCTTGCGATGCTGCATTGGGACACAGTAAACAGACACCGGCAGCATCACTATAAAAAGAAGTGTTGGTAGGTGCATCCATTTTCACGTTGTCACAAAGCCCAAACTCTAATGGGAACAAATGTGGTATTATAATGGGGACTACTAGCTTAGGACTGGTCAACACAGCTCACCCATATATCATATCAGATGCATCAAAATCCGAGTATGGACGAAAAAGCCTATAAATATATAAAAAGAAAAAGAAAAGGTGAGCAAGATGGCTCCTCATGCCTGCGATACTGCCTAGGTAGGGTTTTCAGGTTTTCGCGCTTTTCTTCATTTCTACACACTATAGGATGCAATAAATTGCTCCGATGCACCCCCTACCTGTCAATATTAGTTGATGATAATAATACCTAATCCACTTTTAACCCATCATTCACCATTAAATTATTATATTACATCACTAAAAAATTTAAAATAAATATCTTATAATAAATTAAAAATAAGTTAGAAAAATAATTAAAATATCATCATCATTAATTTTATGTCTCAACTTTCTCATGTAACATTTTTATCATTATCTTTCAAATTAGATTTTAATTCCTTCGATAATTATCGATTAATAAAGATGTTTATTTTCATGAACATCAAAAGCAAAATAGCAGTAATCATACATTATGTTTTTCATTTCTTTGTTGAAATGAGAATTATTTATTTATTTGGGGTGTAATAGATATAGCATGCTATGCTACGGCTGGAATGAGAAAATGTCGAATCAATAGTTCACAGTATACAGAACCCCAGACCCCAGAGCATGCGCTCAGGTGAAAGATGGGACACCACTTCCACAACTGAATTTTGTGAAAAACAAACTCAGATCTATTGTTTCCTCCGATTAATAACATTGAATTATTATCACATCAACAATTCTTTTTCCTTCAATTTTGAAAGTAAAACATCCCCAATTAATAACCTTTCATCGCTTTACTCATTCCTCCTCCATTACAGAGACAGTCTACAGTGATGCAGACACGATACAAGATTCATTTTACTTTATTTATTCAGAGAATTAAAAATGACCACGCTCTCTTCACATGGGTTTTGGCTTTTATGGTGGCTAATATAGCCCGAGTATGGCAACATGTTAGCCACGTGATTTTAGCCTGTTCCTAACTACTAGAAAAACAAAACAAAAATGGAAGCATCATTATTTTATATCTCCTTGGTTGGTGCACTTTTCGTTGCCGTTGCTGAAGAGTTGTTTGTTTGATCGCAGCTTGGTACTAGTGGGGTACATGATGCGTGTGTAAAGATATAGATAAATATATGAAAAAAAAAGGGATGAAGTTTGGGATTTGGAAATGGGAATAAATGGATCATGAACCAAGGCAACTAAACCGACAGAGGGTCCAATCTAATTAGGAGTTTAATCCCCAAGACCCGTGATAGTACCACGGAAATAGAACCATTACTATCACCATAAAGGATGGAAAAGGGGAAGGGGTCCAAAGCCATTCAACTTTTCAACATATCCCTTCCCTCAATTATGCACTTTGCTTATACCAAATATCAAATTGCTTCTAACAAACAGGAAATGGTCCTACCATATCTAATTACCAACGGACCCCATCACCTCCATCACTCAGATCTTTTCATCCAATGGATCCATCATCAAGTGCACAAACAACTTCATCCAACAAACCATAAAACCCTGACGGACAACAAACATAGATCACCCAATTTCAGGCTCTTCTGTTCCACCCCTCCATCAATATCTCGGACGCACACAAACGGCAAATTTAATAGTGAAATCGTGTTAGATTATTCATTCAAGGATCATAATCCCTTCTGGGAAACTCATCCCATCTCCAAGATCAAAATACACATCTTGATTAAAAAATTAAAAGGAGAGAAAACAACCCTGTCCCCACCCTATTGAATCTTCCATAAAGGTCACACACTCATCAGCTTCAGGTGTGTGGACCAGCCCCAAACTAATCCCATCCCAGAAAAATAAAATACAATATATCCATGTAAACCACACATCATAGATTAAAAATAGACCATAATTGGTCACTTAAGTTTTAATTAAAACTTCATTGTAATAAGGTTTGGGATCAGACTGACGTGCAAATAATAATTCAGCAGAGCTGGCGCCTCTGTTTGAATTTTTGGCATCATTTCCCAAAACCCTTCACAACATAAAAAAAACAATAACCACAAAACAAAACCTACAAACAGACACGAGATAAACTTAACATGTTATCCCCACAGATCTCGAAACATTTTAATCAATACTAATAAAAAAAATCACTTTCTACTTTCCCACTATGAATTTAAAAAAAAAAAAAACAACAACGCCGTGAACAACCAAAGAGCTCACTGTTTCAGACACAGTAACGGATCTTTTATCAATTATCATCATGATGAGAAAACAACAAAGGGCATCTAAAAATCCATCCAACCCCACCTCGCGTATTTACATTAATCAACCTAAAACTTTAACAAAATCAAATTAAATGAACCAACCAAACCCCCAAATCAACACCGTGCTTCTTCCTGCAATATTTCCATTCCGGGATTAGATAAAAACAGAACAGAGAGATGGATTGATCAAGTGGCAAAAAGGTGAAAAAAAAACAAAAAAAAGCCTAGTCAATAATATGTTACCCTTTATCTTGCTCTAAAGAAGGGTATTTACGTCAATTCCGATTACTCCTACCACTTTGGTGATGCCCCCTGTTACTCCCCGTCGTTTCTTTCTTCTGCGGAGAAGAAAACAGTTGCCCGAACCCGAAAACAGAACCGGATTTAGACGCGCCGCGGAGGGAGCAAACGGGGACGTTGAGAACGGGCGTGACTCTGACGTTAGCTGAATAAGAACGTTCCATGCCACGGTGCTTGAAGCGGGGCCCACCGTTGAACGTGCTGGGAGAACTCGAGCTTCGTTCCAAGCTCTGGAACACGATTTTCCCCGAAGAGTTCATTCTAGGGCTGTCCACGGAAACCCCCCTACACCCAACCGTTTCCGGTTCTCTCCGGATCGGACTCCTCCCAGGGCGGGAAGGCTGATCCAAAACGGTTTTGTTGGAGTCAAAGGACCCGGCGCGAGGTTTGACTAATCGGATTCTAGGGTTAGGATTTCGGTGGATCGAGATCTGACTGAGGTTAGGGTTTACGTTTGAGGTCATATTGGGGTTAGGGTTTGATTTTTCAGAGTCAAGCGAGAGGCGAGGGAGGTCGTCGTGGTCGTGGCTGGACGAGGAGGATGAGAGAGATAGACGAGAGGAGATTGAGAGGGATTCGGCGTCACAGGAGTTGGTAAGAAGTGGCGCGTTTTCGGAGGTGGTAGAAGACGACGCCGTTTTGCGGTGAAGGAGGTTTTTTAGGGATTTGGAAGTGGTGGAGGGGGAGGGTTTGGTAGGGGTGGTAGTGTGGTAGAGTTTTTTGAGCCCGAGGAGGTCTTTCCAGCGGGAAGAACAGCGTGGGGCTTTGGGGGAGAAGACATAGGGGTCGGTAGGCGTAGTGGTGGCTGTGGAAGAAGGGGATTTGGGAGTTTGTGGGGAGATTGTTGTTGTTGCGGCGTTGGTTAGGGTTAGGGTTTGAAAGGTGGTGGTGGTGGTTGTGATAGTGGGGGTTTTGAGGTGAAGAGGGACTAGTTTGCCGTCGGAGAAGAGCTGGTCGGCGGGGAGCATGGTGGCGGGGGGATCGAGGGGGAACTCGAAGTCCGGTTCGGGTTCGGATCCGCGTGGTGAGAGCCAGGGAGGAAGGTCGAGGAAGGTTGTTTCCGGCGAGATTGCAATGTTGTTGACGCAGGCGGAAGCCATTGTGAGAGGATCATGCAACGGTGTGTTTGTTTTTGAGAGAAGTTGCAGAATGAATGAAGAAAGTAGCGAAGAAGAAGAAGAGAGTGTGTTGGTGCAGGTTAAGGTTAAGGTTAGCAATGGTGGGTGGCAGAAGAAGACGCATATATAACAGTTCTCTCAGCCTACATGGAAACTAGGGCCACGTGTCTCCCTCTTTTCTCTCTCTCTCTCCTTTTCAACAAAAAAATTAAAAATTTCACTTCATCATTATTCCATACTTGTCTCTTAACCTTTTTTTTTTTTCTGTTACAAAATTAATAGTTAAGTCTCTCTTTTTATAATACACTATTAGCTGGATCATTTCTACAAAATATCAGAAAAAAAAATTTTATTATATATATTTTATGAATTCAGTATTATAAAAATCTTCAATTTTCTGGTGCAATTATGTTTTTAAAACAAAATCTTCCACATTTGCAGCACGAGACTCGGTTGGAATTTTTTTTTTTTATGAAATGCAAATTAAAAAATAAATAAATAACCCAATGACACATTCTCTTTCTTTACATAAATGAACCTATTTATTTATTATTTATTTGTAGAAATTTTGTTGTATTTTTGAGGTTCATGCTTATCTGATGTTTTGTTTGATGAGTCAATTTTGATTTCGAAACCGTGTCCCACTGGTCTTATCCTCTTAAGCCCGTTTCCTTATATGTAATAAATTAATATAATATTAAAAGTTATATCTAATATATTTTTTGTAATAGAAAATCATGTATAAAGTCTTAAAATATTAGAAAATATTTTCAGTTCATAAATAATATTATATATATATATATATATATATATATATATTAATAATTTACAAGTATCTTATACTCATGTTAATTTTAAATTAAATAAAATATTTAAAATACTAAAGGTTAATATTTAATTTCTACTTTTAGTATTACTAAAGATTTGACAGCATATATATTTCTGAGCAATAATAATTATGAATAATTATTTCAACATAATTGTAGCATAATATAATAAAAAATAAACAATGATAGGTTTGAATATAAATTATTTTCGATGCGGATTAACAATATCAAATTTAACACTTTTATTATTATGATATGTTAAAAATAATGATTTAATTATTGTTAATTGAAAAGAAAATGTGATTGGCTGTTATTATTAATTTAAATTTATTATTGATAATAAATTTATAAATCTAGTATTAATTAGAAAATTAATATTTAAAAAATATTCAATATATATTAAATTTATAAATAGTATTAGAAATATATGGATAAATATAGTATAACATTATAAATTCATTGTTATTAGTAAATGTAATTTATTATTAATTTATAAATAGTATTATAAATATATGGGTAAATATAGTATAACATTATAAATTTATTGTTATTATTAAATGTGATTTATTATTATTACTAATACTAAATATAATAATTTATCATAAACATATTTATTATATAAAATAAATATATCATTATTAATCTAAATTTATATTAATAATATTAATTACTTATATTTTAATAGAATTATATATATATATATATATATATTCATATTCTATAACTATATATAAAAATAAATTTTCTTTTCTTCATAATTATTATTCCTATTTTAGTTTCTATAATAAATTATTTATCATTTCTCTAAAAATAACAGATATTTTTACATGTTTTTTACAAAATTGTCCTAATAATTATGTTTTGTTTTTTACTTTTTTTTTCTATTCATCTACTATTATTTTTTTTTCTTTTCTTCATTTCTCCCACTTTATTCTCGATAAATATAAATTTATCATGTATATTAATTTAATAAAATTATAATATCATTATACATTTATTAAAATAATATCATACATATTTTAAAAATACATACTTAATGTTTATTTATGTGATATATAAAAAGAGATATTTCATTATGGTGTTCATATTTTTATTTCTAATTTATCCTTTTCTAAATAACTGTTTTTTAAAAATAAAATAATTATTTTATTATTTTTAATAGATTTAACTCTTTTATTCATTTAATTTATCTTTTAAATTAATTATTTTTAAATTAAAATAAGTTTTTCTTTTTTAAATTATCTATATATCTATGTATGTATAGAAAAGAATATTTTATTTTAGTGTCCATATTTCTATTTTTAATTTTATCCTTTAATAAATAATATATTTTTTAATTAAAACAATTGTTTTATATTTTTATTTTTAAGTAACTGTTTTTATTGATTAAACTGTTTTATTCATTTAATTTATCTTTTAAATTAATTGTTTTAAAACTAAAATAAATATTTTTAATAAAATAATTATCTACAAAATAAATAAAAAAATATACAATAAAATTTAAAAAGTTGTTGATATTTATTTTTAAAATTAAAAATAAAGAGAAACACTTGTGCGCGTTTCCACTGGTATAATTTATAACAAACTAGTTTATTAAAATGGTCAAAATCTATAATCTAATCGGGAATATCACAAGATTAAAATACAAAATATATTTATGACAAGTTAATTGAGATACCTATATCTTTTCTTAAATTTGCTAAGATTCTTTTTCTACTTTAATTGTTTTTGTCTGTAAGGTCCAATTATTTTTGTGCCTAAATATTTAAGGGTTGTTTCAAAGTTGGTCCAATGCCTAAATCCTTAAGGATTATTCCAAAGTTGGTTGGGCCTAGGGCTGGCCCAAGAAAGGAACCAGACCCTAAGTCTGTCCTAGTCTAATCCATTTTCTTCATTTGGAGAAAACGCAGTCGTCAAGTCCCTAACCCCTCTCCAGAGCTCTGCTAGGATTTACCCAATCTCAATCAAGTGAGCTCAGTTCATCTTCTTGATTCGTGTAAGTACTCTACGACTCATACACCCCTTTGTTTCCGTTCGTTGTTCACTTTTCTAGCTAGGTTTTCGTTGTGAGTTTGTGTTAACACTCGTTCCGTTTTTCTGTTCCAGCTTGCCCATCAGTCCCTGGAACTGTTGCATCCCGCTATTGGAGTTGAACCCTCTTTCTAGCTAGTTCCGGGTAAGGGAAGCTAGGATTCATGTTTTAATTCGCTCTTTGCATGCTTTTGGTTTTGTTACATGTTTCTGGTGATAGTGTATTGCTTATGATACTGTGAAAATGCGTTGGGTGTTGTGGTGAATGAGTTCCTGGTTGAACGCGCGTGGAATAGTGGGAGAGAACTGATATTCTCACCCAAGCGAGCTCGTCTTGCCTAGGTGAGAATAGCAGGAACTCGCCCAGTTTTCTGCTCGAGCGCTCGCCCAGGCAGGAGGCTATGTTTTTTAGTGACGAACTGTCTCGCTCAGGCGACACAACCTTGCCTAAGCGAGAGCTCGCGAAATTCTCCAGGGCCACTGTTGCAGTCTCGCCTAAGCGAGATTCTGCAGCTTGGGCGAGAGCACTCCTCTCGCTTGCGAGGACTCCCAGCTTAAGCGAGACCTAGCTTCGTTTCATGAATGTTGTTGGTTGTTTGATTGGCTGGTTCATTGATTTATTATATAAAGGGGGTGGATATACATGTACTATGTATGTTATGGGTGGGAACTAATGAATTGGTAATGAGCTTGGCATGAGATATGATTGATGGTTGGTCATGTATACTAAATGACATGTTAATGGTATGCATAGGAACTTCATGATTGGTTGATAATGTATGAGTAAGGTTTGCGTAGGACGTAATCCCATGACCCTTGTAGCGGGGCTTGTGGTGGTGCCTCATCATATGGACATAATTCTGTGGGCCTTTTTAGGGGGAGTTCATGGTGGTGCCTTAGCTATTGGACCTAATTCCATGAACCTCGAGGTGAGAGTTCACAATGGTGCCTCAAGATTAGGACGTAATTCCACGAGGGTAATGTGGTGGTGCCTCAAGGCCGGGACATAATTCCACGAAGGCCATGTGGTGGTGCCTCTTGTAAGGATGTAATTCTGCGAAGGCCTCGTGTTGACGCCTCACTGCTAGGACATAATTTCACTGTCTCGTGGTGGTACCTCATTAAGCGTATTCGGATAGTCTAGTATTGGAAATTTTAAATGGTTTGGTATATCATGTGTGGTTTCCCAATATTTATGCTTGAATATGTAATTGTATGTTGAGTGTATGATATGAGGACTTTTTCACTAGCTTACCCTTTGCTTATTTGTATGATTATGTGTGGTTTTCTCTTTGCGATGATCATCAACCTTATTGATGTGAGCAGATGTCAGAACCTTTGGCAGTGGTAATAATAATAGAGATGTTGCAGTTTGATGAATCTTGGACGACTATCGGGCTCACTTTGGGGGCCACAACTTTTGGAGTTTAGTAGTAGTAATTTCTCTCGTTCTTGACGAGACTCTGTACTTCGTTTAGGCCATGTGGAGCCTCTTCCTTTTGTTATGAATATGTTGGGATACTGTGTACGTCATATTTCAAATTTCCGTATTCTGAATATTTTTATATATGTCACATTTTATTTAAATTAATTTTATCTATTTAACTGTAACGTTACATTTTCTAATCTTTGTATCAATGAATTCAACTCTATCATATTCGGTGCATAATCGTGGTGTTTGGATTTAAAAAGTGGCCGAAAACTGGGAAAAAATATAAAAGACTTTTTTTTTTTTTTAAGTTTGTGGATAAAAGAAGTTGTTGGATTTTTTTATCAATTAACTTAAATGATATATTTATTTTCGTGAAGCTTAATAGTTGTACATACTATTCGTGTCATTTAGTCAAATAGTATTATTTAGAGTCAATAATCATTAAGAAGAATATTAAAAATACAACATAAAAGCAGAAAAAGTAAAATTTTATGGATAAAATAATTAAAACCATAATAAAGACACTAAATTTTGTTCTAACACGTCTTTTACGATTTGATTGATGTTAGAGTACATTTAGAATCATTCTTTGTAAGATTAGAAAGTATGACTAGGATGTATTTAGATTGGTGCATGCCGATAACGGATACGGATATATTTATGATTACAGTTATTTTTGATACTCACGTATTAATAGAGTGGATATAGATATTATAGTATTTTTATATGTAGATATTTATATTTATTATATTCTAATTTAAATTAAAAAAATGTAAAAAACATGATTAAAATATTAATATATTAATTTTGAATGTATTATTTTTTTATCAATTAGTTCTAAAAAAATCATTTTTTTAAAACTATCATTCAACATTATTTAAATGGGGTTATTTGAACTTTATTTAAAATTTATGAATGTTATATATTGTATTTTATTTGAATTTACGATTAAAATATGTTGTTAAATATTTATTTTTATTTTTTTTAAATACTTGCGGGTACCCATGAATATTAGAAAATTATGTGGGTACCCGCATAACGGATACCCGACGGATATGGATATGGGTGCATGACGGATATTTATCAAGCGGGTATGGTACGAAGGAGCTACTACTTGTACCCTACCTATCCCATTGTTGACATTCCTATGTGTGACCATAATAATCTTTATTTTTTTAGTTCTTTAATATATTTTTAATATTTATTTTTCTATAAAATTTAAAATTATTAATAAGAATATGAATTAGAAAATTTTTTATATTGATAATTTATATAGATCATTAAATGTGTTATTAATAAATATAGTTGTAAAATAATAATCTAATTTAATTTAAACTTTTATTCACATGTATTTAAATTACTAATATTAATTATTGATATTAAAAAACTTAAAGTATAATTTAAATTAGTAATAACCATCAAAAGTTTAATTTATTATATAATAACTTAGATCAACATTTTAATATAAACCTTTAACATTTCAAATAATTTTATTAATTTATATTAACATGATTTTAAAGTAATTATGTATTATTTATGTGACGAATATACTAAATCACAAATAATAATGTTATTATTATGGTATATATATATGTGTGTGTGTGTGTGTGTGTGTGTGTGTGTGTGTGTGTGTGTGTGTGTGTGTGTGTGTGTGTGTGTGTGTGTGTGTGTGTGTGTGTGTGTGTGTGTGTGTGTGTGTGTGTGTGTGT
>Ga0214542_1007816_pt1 | contig 18273 bp, 8 predicted proteins | sample CNSS1metaG_FD_160096 | JGI IMG/M metagenome (GOLD analysis project Ga0214542, IMG submission 160096) | Root nodule microbial communities from cowpea collected in UCLA plant growth center, Los Angeles, California, USA - CNSS1 | ecosystem: Host-associated > Plants > Roots > Nodule | place: USA...
TATATATATATATATATATAAGATAATGCATTTTGTATTCAAATTTGATTGTTTCAGTTTTATCTTTAATTATTTTATAAATAATTTATTTTAAATTGTTATTTTAAAAATAATTTTTGTCTTATTTAAAAAAAAATTTGTACACATTCTATATTTTTATTTTTATAACAATATATTTTATATCCATATTTTATTATTTCAGTTTTATTTTAAATTATTTTATAAATAATTTATTTTTAATCGTAATTAGAAAAACTTGTTATTTAATTTTTTTTGTACATGTTTTATTTTCTAAATGATGGTGGAAACATTATTGTTTAATATGATTCTCTTATCTCTAATTTTGTACAAATTAATTTTACATTCTTTATCATATTTATTACAATGATACTTCCTTCAAATATTTATATACAAATATTACATTAAATAAAATTAAAAAAATTAAAATATGATTGAAAATACAATTTCTCTTAAAAATATATTTTTTTAATTTTTTGTGTATGATAAAGATAATATAACTAAAATGATATATTAATTTAAATTCATCTAATCTTATGTTATACTGTTCATTTTATATGTGTAGATGCTAATCAAAATTTGGAAAAAACTCAATCCTACCCCACATCCCGTCTATTTAAAAAAAAAAAAAAAAAAAAAGAAACTGAGTTCTCTTAATTGGTCTCTTTTGTACAGAGAAGTGCAAAGGCTTAGGGTTTGGTATTGAGCAAATTAGGGTTTGTAATTGGATCTTCATCAATCTCCACTGCGGTAGTCTTCACCATAACCATTGTTCATCAGATCTGCTTATTCCATCTTATATCTCGTCATGACTGATGGCTCTTGGAATCGGCAGCAGCAACAGCCGCTTCTGCCCTCTTCCGCAATGCTCAAACGACCTCGTACTGAATATGGTTATCTTCCTTCTCCCCTTCACTTTCCTATTTAAAATTTAAAATTTAGGGTTTGAAGTCACTTTTTTTAGTTATTTTGGTAACAATTTTCATTGGTTTAGAATTTGGTCAATTTTTTGATGGTGTATTGTTTCTAAATCTTTGTAATTCGATTTTTGAGGTGATGACAAAGTGAAGTGATATGATATTGAGTTTGGATGTTATTTGGACAAATTTAGAATATCTGTGTTGTTGGTATTTAAGGTATAATACCCTGAAAGAAGTGTTTTTTATGATTTGAAGCTCTTCTTGATTAAATTTTTATGGGACTCAATTTGTGTCAAGGGAGGAGTATCATTCTTTACACTTTTGGGCTGGGATGTTCAAGTAGGTGCAACAGTGATTTGTGATAGCATTCATGGAGTTCATCTATAAAATGGCCCTTGATATTTTATTTAATCAATTTACTTTTATACCATTTGTGGTAATGATTATTGCAACCTGCCGGTAGTTATGAAAATTCTTTGGATAACATGTGTTTTGTAGCCATATAATAATACTCAGGATCATATGATCCTAGGTGTATCTGGCCATTTCCAAAATCCATTAACATAAACTGTGAGAAAAGGAGGATTACTGGGTGTACCTGTAAATTTGTGGATGCAGGAGTGTTTTTTGTTCCAGATCATAGTGTTGTTTCTAAACATAACTTCTACTAATCTGCTTATAGTTGACTATTCAAATCAATATCACCTTTCCTTTCAAAGCTCAGCATCCCATTTTGACTGTGTTCTCAATTTTGAACTTCTAATCCATTTCCCCTGATTTCTGTTTGTCTTCTTGAAAATTCTATTAGCCGATGTCAATGCTTTGTTCCTAGCTTGATTGAGCTTTCAAGTTTTGTTTTGTTCGAATTATTATCTCATGTCTTTCTCTGTTCACATTTGTTTTTTGTTCAAACATAACATCTTACATGCTGTACCTCAACATTACCTTGTACGGTGCATGTTTGCTATGGTCCATCATTGTTGTCGTCATCATGATGGGAAGCCTTTGTATAACATTGAGCTGTAATGATGTGTATATGTTGTTATAGAAAACAAGAAGCCTTGAAAGAATTAAATCTTGATGATTAATTTGGTTGTAGTAAAAGACAATCTATTCACAGAAGATGTGCTATGTACTCTAACCATTCATTCTACAAGGATATGACTTTTATTGTTAGTACTAGAATGATTCATTTGCTAACGTATTTATCAATGTGTAAGGAGATTCATATACAAGAACTTGAGGGATTGATGTGATAATGATTTGTGCATGCAATTGTGCTGACTTGGATTTTTTTTTCTTTCTCTACAACAAAAATCTCTTCTGTGAAACATGAAATTCTTTTCTTTTGCCATTTTCATAAATCCATAACATTTCCTAAGGAGCATAACTATGGAACTCAGCCCACTAGCTGTTATATTTCACATTCTAGACATGGTGACATATACATGTTTCACTCTCCTTCTTTGAAGAAGTCAATACAACATGTCATTATGCAGGACAGTTAGATTCCTCTTTTTGCTGCTGCACCTTCCATCTCTGAAGGATCCTTACTTCCATTGTTGGGTTTTGACTTTTTGGTCTTTCTACTGTTAACCCATTAGTGATCATTCTGAATAAGAGTGATTGCTGTTTCATTTTGCAGCCTTTACATTTATTATTCTGTATTAAGTATATAGTAGAAAAACATAATTGAAAAATATAAATTGTAATGAGACTTTGAGGAAAAGGGAAAAATCCTTTGTTGTCTGCGTCTAATATGTTTTCTCTTGTAGTACAAGACAAAGTAAGTTACATATTGTGAAATTGATAGAGCCCATATGAACCAAGAATACCTTCAGAATTGGACAAAAGAAGTGAGATGGAAGGATGGAAGTCAAAGTAAGCAGAGTTGTCCCTTGTCCATTGTGTGTAAAAATCTTATCTAGGTCTGATAAGACTAGTTTCTGAGCAAATTCTGCAGATCCTGTAGTTAGATGGTGAGTGACTTGATTCTGGAAACTATATTTGAATGGAAAACCTTTCCAGTTTGAGTAAAGGTGGAAGTGTGTACCTTTGTTAGGAAATGCTTGGAGTTGAATGGGTTGGAATGACTTTATACTGTTGGATTTGTTAATTAGTGTAAACAGGATTTTTAAGTGCTCCCAAAGGTGGTGCACCATGGAACCAAGAGTAGGTGAGTTGTACTTTTTGTTGAGGCAAAGCTGGATTGTATCCCAATGGCTGTTACGGCAATACAGAGTAGTATGTAGTGGTTGGGTGAAAGTAAATAAACAAGTTATTTGAACAATTTATTATCAAATTAGTGATAGCCAATTGTGGCATCGCGACCAAACTTAATTGACCAGAAATCGAGCATCACCAATCTGTGTAACCTTCACGACCTCTGAAACAGCCTAATGAAGTACAGCTCCCTCTTAAAAATTAACCTTGGAAACTGTAAGAGGAAACCATAGGGCAGAGTAAATCAAACTCCATTGACCACATAACCAAGTGATGGTGAGAACTGCTGAGTTGATGTACAGGGGCAACATTTTGAATATGAGGTGACAAGGCCTACTGGTGCTGTGATGAATACCTGAAACTGCAGCACTCTCTCTTTGAAAACTTGAGCTACATTCGAAAGAGTGCATTGCTGATGCTTATCAGTTTGTGCTTCCTGAACAAGATGATATACTTCAATACTGTGGATCAGTTATTCTGTTTATTGAGGTAACAAAAGTATTAGAAGTCCATCAAGGATGATATCTGTGTGATTCAGAGATGAAAGTGGATCACTGATGGATAGATCAAGGAATTAATGATGGCTGTAATCAAGACAGATGCTCTGAAATTGATTGCTCATTTTCTTGTTTGAATTGAGATTTGAGTTGGCGCACCTTAGCACACACGCAAATAAATGTAATTTCTAGATTTTTTCAAATCTGCTAGGAATGTTTGCATCCATGGACTTTCTGGTCACAGGAGATTCTTTTGGTGAAATAGCCATGGAACAGTGCATTTGATCCTCCCACTCTTGCTGCAAGCAACTCTAGCTTTCACGTCAGAAAGCACAATTTTCCTAAATTATTATATTATATGGGAATTTGTGGTCATAAAAATACTTAGTTAGCCTGTGCTTATTGTTGCCAACGTAGGAAACTTTTTTCATCAAGTTATGTTGAAATTTGGTGTGAGAATGAGATATGTGAAGGAGAGTGGGTTGAGTAGATGATCCTCGGAGAGATGCTGTTGGATCTTAAGACTGGAAAGGGTTAAGTGGTGATGTCTTGGAGTGGAAATAGATTCAAGAAAAGCTCTCAATCCCATGACAAAAGTCAGTAGTGAAGCTATAGAGATAGAAAGACAATGACAGAGAATATTAACTAAATGAATTGACTTCTGTTGCATGGAAGAAGACCAGAGATACTCATGGTTGAGAGTGCATGTCTGTTAGCAGTCTCCAGGATCTGTAATTTTAGTGGTTAAACTAATACAACTAGTCAAGTAACTATGGTTGACTTTTTATGCTACTTGGTGTGTAAGGATCTGACTACTTATAGCTTGATAGGTGATAAAAAGCATGTTTGTGTGTGCACTCTGCTCTTTGTATTATTATGATCACTAAATATTGGGCATGTGCTGTTTAGTAACCTCTGTTTTGCCAGCATCTGGCATATTTGCTGCTAGATGCTTTTTATATACTGTTAGTGGTTACCATTGGAGGGATGGCTATGGTATCCAACATTGCATATGTTCAAAACTTCTCTTATTCATTTCATTCAGCTTCTATTTGTTTTGCTAGAGTTATAAAGGCTAAATTCTGTTACATTGCAGATATGTCACCGTCTGGTCTGACTTCAGGAGGCAACGAGATGCATAATTATATTGCTCGGAATGATGACCATACTGGTCACCGAATGCTAAAGGACACTAAAACACTTGGATCTGCTTATGACCGCTACCTTCAAAATGCAGGGGTATCTTAGCCTGTTTTATTTACATAATATGTGATGATGTGCTTTCAAAGCTTGTTTGATTAAAACCTCTTTTTGGTTAATAAAAGCAGCTTACTTCGTTTAATTCTGGGGAAGCCAGTGCCATTGGTGGTGTTGGATTGGCAAGGGGTGTTGGTGGATTGCCAGGCCATTCGCTAACTGATCCTGCTGTTATGGGGCATCCTGGTGGTGGTCATGATCTTGCACGAAATGGACGGAATGTCAATTATGGTGGTCAGTTACCAGTAGACACAGCTTCCATGCCTGGACCAGAGACTGTACCTCTACCGCCAGATGCATCTAGTACTTTATATGTTGAAGGTCTCCCATCTGATAGCACGAGAAGGGAAGTGGCTCGTATCCTTTTTTCCTCCCATAATGTTTAATAATTGTATCATCATAATGTCATCTGTCTTGTAAGCTTCCTTTTCCTATTTTAGCTTTTCAAATTCTTTAACGCCATTTTAAGATATTTTTCGCCCTTTTGTTGGATATAGAGAAGTAAGACTTGTGAGCAAAGAATCCAAACATGTAAGTTTGTGTCGTTTGTAACAGTTTTCTGGTTTCCATCTACTATTTTGGTATCTCGTCGTTCTGCTTATTGAATGAAATATCCATATCCTTTATGCTAAAATGCATGCTTCTTGCAGCGTGGAGGAGATCCTCTAATCCTTTGTTTTGTGGATTTTGCAAATCCGGCTTGTGCAGCAACTGCTCTGAGTGCATTGCAAGGTATCACTTCTTGTTACTTGCTGAGATAAAATGAAATTAATTTCATGTTTGATTGTCGAACCATCTCATACGAAATTATCTCTTCATAAGGGGGGACTTGATGGAAGTTGTGAAAATTGTAGAATTAACTTGTATTTTGACCTTCTGAACCAATATGTGGCTATTATGTTCCTGAATTCTGTGTCAGTGTTTGGGAGCTCATGGAATAGGAGGAGGAATGACATTTAGAATTTGGAAGCTATAACCGTTAGCTTCTGAAAATAGTGAAAAATGCAAAAAGTCACATTTGAAAATGTAACCAAATAAACTTGATGTTTTGTTATAAATTTTTGAATTGTAACGGGGTAAAACATTTTATAGTTGCACTAAATTTATCAGTAAAATTCCATATGAACAAGTGTCAGAGTATGATGTGCTTGTCTAATTATGATATTACTGTATTTTGTATTTAACTAAAAGGATTTAAAATGGGAAATTGGTAAATCACTGTTAGATTGAATATCTTTATGAAAGTTATATGTGACGTAGTTTATTCAAACTAGTTACTTTATAGAACTGAAGTGGTGAACACGTTATAAACGATTTCCAACTTCCATGTTCGCGTTTATTATATTTGTTATCTTTCATTCCCAAAGTACATAAAAAGAACACATACGAAATTATATTTGTTTTCATTTTGTTATCTTCACTTTGGAAATTACAATCGCCCATCTCGTGTGTCTAATTTTAAAAAATGAAGATATCATTTTTTTTATGCCACATATGCACCAAGTCCTAAAGTTCTGCCACATAGTATGTTCTGTGGTCAGCAAACTTGTGTACATAATTTACTAACGTTTCTTCCATCATTGTCATTAAGTTCTCCAATTAAATGTTGACATGTTGAACTATTAAAAAATTCTTCCACACAATTTATGGAAGTTGATCATTATTGGAAAGGAGAATTTAATGGTAAATAAAGATATACTAGAAGCTTGATCTGAGTTTAGGTTATGTTTTCAAGCAAATGGCTGTGTTCTTTATGATCTTACTTGGTCGGTATTGTAGGATTTGAACTCAGTAGTCAAATCATTATGTACCCAAATTTCAGTGTTTGCTGACATTGTGATGTGAATACAGGTTACAAAGTTGATGAACTCAATCCTGAGTCTAGCCACTTGCGGCTTCAGTTTTCTCGGTTTCCCGGTCCCAGATCCGGACCTGGACCTCGTGGCAAGAGGTGATGAGCTGGTTCACCCAGGTTTTATGCTGCTCAGAATGTCCTATTTTCCTTTATCCCATACTACTGTTTTGAGGTGAGAATGTTCAGAGTCGATGTTCACCTGCAAATTTAATGTCTCCCCCTCCTGGCTACAATCCTAATTAATTGAGCTCCCTAGGTGCACATAGTATTTTAACTGGCTGAGATCAAATTACAGTTGCATTTTGAGCAAATCTAACATGGAGATTTTTGGGATGGGCCTAGTCAATTTACTGTGTTGTATAAATATTATTGATAATCTTAGTATGAACCTGATTAGCGTTTTTCTTTTTGCTCAAATAAAGGTTTTTATTTTTAATATTATTTGCTATATACTGGTCGTGTGCATGTGAGAACTGTTATTAGCTTCAGGCATATGGTGCCAAGGCTCTAACTCAGAAGACTGGGAATATGATAGCTACTTGGATTATCTTGAAATGGATTATGTAGATGTGGCAAGAGTTTAATTATATGCTGTTAAATGGTTAAAATATTTTTATACATCGAAACTGCCATGATGAATATGCTATATTAATGATTTTTTTTTACGGAACTATTGTACTGAAGGGTTATTTACTCTTAAAAGAAAAACCCCTTTGATACAACTACATAAAAGGTAGAAGAAGCCGTGGCCATCATTTTGTAGATGATGAGCCATAATTGTTTTTACAGTATATGATTTAAATGGTAAGAGGTTTTTAATTCACCCGTTAATTTTGTTAAAGTAGCATCTGGTGTTAAGTTATTGAATTGGTTGTGATTAATATATACTGGAATAAATTTTTGCATTTATAAGAAATACTTGATTTTTGGATATTGCAACAATACAAATATTCAATTAAAACTATTTTTTTTCTTCTGTTTCTGCAATCCGCCAAGTATATAAATTATGTGTTTTATCTTGCTATCTCTTTTGATTTCTACATCTAAAGTGTGTTTTAACTTAAATGACATAAATAACTCATGAGAAATTTTAACTGACTTGTAAAGAAGCAGCAGATTATAAACTTTAAGCTATATTATATTACATTCTATCTTATAATGTGTAAATTTGAGTTAGCTTTCGCCTTTCCGGCAGAATTTCGATTGCGACAATTGTGAATTAGTTTTAAGAATACGTCAAAGATAATAAAAGGAAGAAAATAGAAGTTAAATGAATTATTAAATTGTTTGGTTGAAGAAAAATAAAGATAAATGTTCAATATCGTTTAATTAATCATATTTCTTTTAATTCACTGATAGAGGAAAGGTTTTATCATACAAATTGTATACTAAAAAATTTATTATTAGTTTAAAATTATTTAATATATTTTTATGCAAATTAAAATTAAAGTAATATATATTTTAAAATATATTAAAATATAAATATTTTGATCGTTGTTTATTATTAATATTATTATTATTCAATTTTAACAAAAAGTAATCATGATAATATAAATCTGTAATTTAATAGTTAGATTGATAAAAAATGTTTTTTGTATTAGCTGTCTAACATTCAATATAATGTATGCTGATATTGTTTGATCTTTAATTATTCATTAATATATATATATATATATATATATTTTTATACTTTTTTCTATATATATATTTATATATATATATATATATATATATATATATATATATATATATATATATATATATATATATATATATATATGAGCCGTTTTTCTTTCTTTTGCTCTTTATCATCAAAGGCCCAATTTAAACTTTTCTATTTCTCACGCAGTCCATATTTTCTAATCAAAGTATCAACAAATAAATAATTTTAACTATTTATTGATATTGATTTACAATGATAATAATTTGTATTGTTTAAATTAGTTATTAAGTGTTTAAACTTGAAAATTTTAAGTTTAAATATGTTTCATATCAAGAAGAGTAAAAAAAGTTGGAAAAAAAAGAGAAAAAATATAAAATAATTTAAAAAATAATATTTATTTGATTTAAAAATAAATAAAAGACATCTAATTCTTCGACACATGCCTCAAGTTCTTTTTGGAGCTTCAACAATAATCTTGTTTGGGCTAAATGATTCTCTTAATTCTTCTGGTGGTGTTCATTCATTAGTTGTCGTGTTACATGTAATGATTATGATTTTTTGATTTTTATTTTATAAAATTTGACAGTTTATTTTTTAGTATACGTCAATTCTTTTTTTTTTCTTTTTCAAGTCATATTAAATATTTATTTTATCCATTAAGATGTTGTCATTAGTGTATTATAAAAATTTATTAACAAAATTTTGTTAAAAAATAATTTCCTACGTGTTTTTCTTGGTTTCATACCGGGTGACAAAATGTTTTTACAAGAATAAAATGATTCATGCAAAATAGTAATAATTCTTGTTACTTGTGCTATTTCTAATCTTTAAGGATTCATAATATTATTTTTTGTCCATGCATGTTGGATCGATAGAACAGATTGAGTGATCACTAAAACTTAAATTAATATGACAATAAATATGCAGTGAATAGTATCTCTTATCTAAAGAATTATTATATATTCATAAGATATCACTTATTTTTCAGTCTTAAAAGTGAGATCATATATTGTCTAAACTTAATTTAACTGTCCCCTAATATAGTTATTGGTTGTATATCAATACATAATTATAATAATTAAGTAACCCTAGGTAATAATTACAATATGTTGAGACATTCTCAACTAGGGGAACATAACTAATCAAGTTATTCCAAAATGATACAGCAGGAATTGTATAATAACAATTACATCCAAAGAAACATAGACTTTTACCAGTAGGCATAAGGTTCACATGCCTCTTTTAGTACAACTATAAAATTAAAATTCATTAAATTATAAATTTTTCTTAATAAATTATTTTAGGACGATTTCTCTTGTATAAGGTACAAATCACAGAATTATTTTTCCTTTGTGGTTCTTATTAACGGTATACATGAAATATAACTTCAAACTAATAAAACATTAATGGGAGAGGTAAAGAGTACAACAAAACTAAACAAGTAAGAATAATTTTGAAATGTAAACCTCACAAAATAAATATTATAATTTATTTATCTTCGTCTTTAGAAATAAATACATTTTTAATTTATTTATTTTTACTAAAAATTTATTTAATATTTTAAATAATTTTATAATAATATTTAAAATATTTACATCACCTAACACATTTGTGCTATAAAATTATTCAAAAAACAATTTTAAAATGTTAACAAAATTCAATTAAAACAATTAAGTTTACATATTTTAAAAAATGTAAAACTAGTATGATCTAAAGTTTTGAAGCATAATTAATTTAAGATGTTATTAAGAGATAATAGATAAATAACATATTTAAACCTATCATTTACTCAATTATATTCTTATGTCATTACAATTTTAATAAATGTCTAATTTTTTTTAAATTCTAAGATAAATTTGGCTTCAAATTTTGATAATATGAAAATACTAAATAAATTATATAAACATAAAGTAAAAAAAAAAAGTAATGTAAACTAATTTACCGAAAACTTTATATTTGTTTTAAAATGTAACTTCACATTGACCTATGAGTCTTAATTCCTATACACAGTTTTGTATGTGTCGGCAGGTGGGTCCATTCCTGCCCTTCCATGAACGTACGTATTAAAAAAAAGTTAAAAAAAATTGAATATTTTAAACTTAAAAGCAATTACTGCTCCTGTCAGAAAATAAACAGGTTATTCACGTCATTTTGCTGTCACTGATTTTGTTTTCATTTGAAAACACAGACTAACAAGTTTCAATCAAAGTTACACGATAAACCATCAACTTTCAACATTGAGTTTTTGCATTTGTCTTTCAAACTTTTAAAAATTGAAACTTGATTGAATGATGTGTTCCAATCTCAAGCTAGTTACAATTACAAGGGTCACCAAATCTACTTTATAAATTAGATTTTACTTTAGTTTCTGAGTTACATTATTAATTTTAACCAACATAAAACTTTTGGTGATATCTTACAGCACTTTAAGAACCTTAAATAATATGTGAACTAGTGAGAAAATAATAGTAGTCGTGTCTGAAAGAACAAATTAAAAGTTTGAAGTTTTATATTTAACAAAAGCAGTAGTGGTGGTTCATTCAATCTCTATCATTGTTTGGCATCATTTGTGCAGTTGGTAGCTGACTTTTCTTCTTATTTTTCTCAAATAAGTATAATATTAGTCTCTGCAAGTAATCTATAAAAAAACAAAGAAAAATCATTATTCCTGATTAGTCTCCTTGCTAACATCTACACTGTTCAGAATGCAGTGTTTCTTCATTCGCTGAGGAAATTACAGTGGGGTCTTCTTCACCTCTTCTACCACTCTTTCTTATCTTCCCAATTAAATGGAATTCTGAACCAAAATCATCACTGTCCTTCGTATCAGGACGATGGAACTGATATCAACAGTAACAATTGTCAGGCTTGTGAAATTTAGAGTTCCTTGAATCTGGATGACAATTCCATCCATAGTACCTTTATTTAATTTAACTGTTACAACCTCAAATAGGATCATTTAACATAGTTAAGTTTCGAGAGTTATCATGATGAGTAATGTCTTAAAAGTTCAATGTCTGAACCTTTGAGTGTTCACAGATTATTTACATTCATGCATGAGTATATAATATTCAACTAAAAGGTAAGATGGTTGTTTTCTATAGAATGAGAATTAGGTTGATTTTGGGTCAGAATAATGATAACAAGGTAAGAAGATGCTTAAGTGGTGTGCATAACAACACGCACATGATTGCACCCAAAGCTCCTGGGCCAGAGATAAGGGTTAAATGGAAAAAGGGAACCATGTGCAAAAGCATAGTTTCAAGCCAAATTTTTTTATCTTTGTTTCCATTGCATGGGATTTTCAAAAGCATATACCTCATATCATATCGCTGTCTTGCCTAACAAATGTCCATAATCAATTGAGTGCATACACCAGACTTTGTCTAAAAGAGAAATTACTTTGTGTCTCTTTACTTTTGCAATTTGTAATTATTTTATTAACACTTCATATATGCAAAACTACACATATGGTGACTAGGTTTTTGTGGCAGTTATTGTTGCCCTATCAATCAATGACTTGGTATTAATTAATGTAAAACACACATTTGGCATGGTTTAGTGTTAATACAATGCACATACCTAAGTTTTCTTTGCAAAATTGAGTAATTACGGTGATTAAAGAGGAAGTGTGAAGAAGAAAGTTGTACAAAAGTAGCTATGCATTGAAATTGTAGTTGTCAAGGCCAATAAAGCAAGGGAATCTATGAGAAAGGTCTTTGGATTCTTTGCAATGAGGTAAATGAGAGAGAGAGAGAGATTGATTTTATTGCTATACTCAAAATGTGGTCCACATCACCAATGCCATGCCTTCATTGCTTCATCACGTATTACAAAGTGAGAATTATTCCAAGAAGAAAAAGATATCTCCATTGAATTTATTTATTTTTATCTAAAGTACATTTTTTTTCTGGTGAAATTTTAAATGAATTTGTAACAATTTAATTAAGACACTTAGTGGTTAACTTAAGTGTAGAGTACTACAACTTGTTAATAATAATATCTGTCAGCGTTGATTTTTCTATATCATTAGTTTTGGGTTTTGTTTTGAAGTGTTGGTGACTCTTCAAAGTGGAGAAGATACGGAAGAAACCATACACTAGGGACCAGAATAACAAGACCATGATGTGAACCTACTTTGACTTTTGTTTATGGATTTTATATGCATCATGATGTGGTGATAATGTACCTTGCAGTGAATAATGGACACTCTTTTTTATCTCTCCACATTGTGAAACGCTGACCGTCTGATCCACGTCTGATCTACTGTATGATCATGATTTTGATTTCCAATGTTCAAAACGTGAACTCCGTCTCATGCTAATATTTTTCTGTCGGTAACTTATTGATGGCATTATGGTCATTTGGTTTTTTCTTTAAAAAGCTGAAGGCACGCATTATCTTCTTGGTTTTTTTCAATTATTCAAATTTCTCTTGCTGTGCCACATGAATACAGCTAAACAAGTGGATTTTAATTTGGTGCATTTTGATCCACTGTGTTTGATTTTTCAACTCACTCTTGCACCCTTGAAATTATAATCCAATAGCCACAACTAGTTTATTTGCAAATGATTTACGAGACACCCTCTCATCCAACGGTGAATGCACCAAAATTTGTCACACTCCATCTACATTGTATCCTTTTAGTCAAGTGTTAAATAGTGATAATAATGCAAATTTGTTTTCTTCACCTTGTTTAATATTATTTTAGTATTTTGAATGATCATACTTTCATCCAAGTCCCTGATTTTTTTTTCCTTTAGAAATCATGGCGAATCAAAATCTTTTGCTTTAATCATTATTATACATGTCATATTAGCTTTTATATATTAAATTTGACATTTCCGGTTTGGGGTAGTAATTACAATGCTCGAGTATGAAAGATTAACAACAGGTCTAACTCATGATAGAGGTATTTATTTGTAAAAAATATAAGTAAGAAATTGTGCTTGAAATTTTTCTTTTTTCTTTTTTTCCTTGTTTGAAAGCTAAATTTAAAATTGATATTATTATACGAGTCTTTTAATTTAAAAGTAGACATAAAAGAGAGCAATGAAATCTAAATGTGAAGACAAGCTGAAATTCTTTATGTAATTACAAAATCCTTGTATTTATGTCACATTACATTTTTATTTATAGTTCTAGAATTTGAAATGTATATAACTTTTTGTTTTTCTATTTCTTTCAAGGTTGTAGAATTATTTACTAGAACATGAGTATCTACCCATTATTTAAAAAAATAAAGGAAAAAAATTGCATGCAAAAGGTGAGTAATCAAATGCTGTCCACCTTTACAACGTGCACTTTTGGTTTTTTAAATTCTAAACCATTACTTTAAAATATTAAAATAGTACATAATACAGGGACAAATATGTCTTATCTAATATATAATGTACAAAGTTTGTGATATATATAAAGTAAATATGGCGCGTCTATAGGAACCCACATGCCATACATATATATAATCCATAAATTAATAACAAGTTCTTGGGCATTATTCAGAATATTCGCAAATATACACAAAATCTACTTCTAAAAACACTCTTTTTTATTGCTAACACGATAAAAATAAAAATTTAAATATACATAGATTTGAAGATTCGGATTATAATTTTGATTACAAGTTGGGAAAACAATACGCTAGTGAAATGATGTGAATGAAATAAATTGATTTTGTTAATATTGAATATAAAAAAGAGTGTCAGGGATCTAAGTGTGAGTCTAAATTTTATATTGGCTAGAAATAAGAAAGTAGAGCGTTATATAAGGATAAAGACCTATAAACCTATTATCTTAAGGTTTTTGGTTGAGAGTGAGGTCAATGTATTATGTGGATGGGTTCAGATCTCATTGATGTTGTATCTACCTAATAAAACCCCTTTAAAGTGAGCATGTGATGTAATATTTTTGTAGGATTTATCAGAATTTGAGGTGCATGGTGGTGCGTCCACACTTACAATTTAGCTGTAAAAAAGGTTATTCAAATTGGACTACACACCCATCTTCCAGACACCCCAATCTCATGCTAGCAACCCTACCAATTTTTTTATTCCATATTTTCCCAATACTTGTTATTATTCAAATAATCAATCATTTACCATATATAAATATTATACTTTTTCATCTTCATCATGTGTATGCATGCATGTTGCCACTATAGACTATACATGGGCCAACTTTCTTGAATACCTCTCAAAAGTCTTCCCCCAAATAACCCAATCATCGTTTCATGTACAAATCCTCCAAACTTTTTACCAAACTAGGTAGATCTCTAATCATTTCAGGTTTTGGTACGTAGCATATGAAAAAAAAAAAATTGCATTTTAATTTAAACATGACGTTCTAAAAGTTCTGTTTAAGTAAATCGATCAGTGAAATTTTCAATTTGTTAAATGACCCACTTACCAAATGGTTAATTTTTAAATAATTTTTACCCCTCATAGACCAAATTTATAATATCAGGCGCATAATTTGTTTCTTTAATATGGGTTATACTAATGCAAGTAAAGACTAATTGAAATTAATTAATCACATATACGTGTGTGAATTCTCCCATATACTTCTCTGGAATCTTTGTAAACCGTGTTCTTTTTTTTTTCTTACATTTTGAGACTGTGTTTGGAGCTATTAGAATAAATAATTACTTGAATTGATAAGAATTCATCACGCACACCTATCCAGGATTAAAATAAAGATGTATAGTAGATTCTGATATTGTCTTTTTACACGAAGAATCTGGTTTCAAAATGAAAATAATTTTAAAAATATGCGTTGTGCAGTCACTTTCACTTCTTATTGAAGTAAAGGAATTTACCCCCAAGATATAGCAAGACAGTACTGAAGTAGCTGGTTTTTGATTGTTTTCTTGTTCTACCATCTCTGATATTTTGCACTAAAAATTGCCCAAAATCAAACTCACTGCAACTTTAAACTGTTGCTCATTATCACAGAGAAAAAAAATTTAATGTAGCCATACTCTTGCTATAACTTGTGTGAAATATATTAGAACTTAAATATTAATGACATGTTGTTGAGACACACTGCTATCTCTGCATGTCTCATTCAGTCAATGGGAATGTGACATCTATGAGATCATGAATGGTCAAATACATGGCCAGTCTGGATCTCAAACCTAAACATTTTCTTTTAATGTTTTCCACGTATCATCATTGCCCTTCCTTTTCTCTCATACATATTATTATTATGCTTTTCTTATTTTATTTTTTAATCCATTTCATTGCAAATAATAATAATAAAATAATAATACACTGTGACGGTGAATTATAAATTCTTTCACTCTTATAAATAAAACTTCTCTAACAACACGTTCCTCTTCTGTCTACGGTTGCTTTTATATACTGCTAAATCCTTAGTCAATCCCTTGGTAATATATAATAATTTCGATTTCATTGACAATATATTTTTTTTCTTCTTTATTTTAAAAATATACTGTACCAGTATCTGTCTGTTTTATATTTTAGGTTATGCATATGGGTGGTGATGTAATGATATTTAGGTATAAGGTACCTATCTATGTAGCTATGAATGGATCTTACCATTTTGGGATACGTTGAAACAGAACTTAGAAACTTACCAACCGTTTGGAACATGTGACAAATGGTAACTTCCATCGAAAATTACTAAAATAAGAGCATCAAATTTCTAGCTTATACTATCTCCACTTTTTCTTCCTTCACCTTTCTTTAACTTCCCATTTTTCATAATTTATTTAAATCCCGTTAACCAAAAAACCTCGTGGCCAATGGTTAACTAAATATTCATGTTTAGCAAATAAAAAATCACTTTTTAAGTTATTCATTCATAACTAAATTTAGATAGAAATGACACAAGTCTTTTCCATTTTACCTTCGATGAAAATTTGAGATTCGATATTTCGTATAATAAATATTATTTAAAATTTTATTACGTAGGTAAAACTCTTATGTTATTGCACACGAAACCTTTATTCATTATTAACCAACCTTGTACGTAACTTGGGTTACACCAACCATTCAGTATTAATGTTTTCATTAACTCAATTAACGTCAGAGTATCCCCACTCGGTCACTCCAAAGCTTCAGGACCCATTAAGGAGAAGAACCCACCTTTGTTGGGATCTTGCACAAGATTTAGGTTGTACACTTTTTTTTCAACACAAAGTTAGTTATAAATCACAGTAATTAAGTTGGATAAAAGAAGACAATTTATGGAACTGTGGAAAGGTAAAAATAATTGAGAAGAAAAGTAATTAAAATTAGCAATTAAAGAGGTGGAGACATGAGATTGGTTGGCAATTATATTTTAAAGTAAGAAATAAAAGAAGGAAAGTAAAAGGAAAATTGTTTTGTCGAAAAAGGAACTGTGCATTGGCATGCAACATGTGCAAGCCGTGGTGTTGTGCACACTCTAAAGTGTGTAGAGAAGCAGCCTAGATGAATTGATTAGAGAGAGAAAAAGACGGACACTCCTTCAAAATCATTGAGGCTGCTACGGACCATGTAGTACCACGCTTTTTAAGTCTTCCAATGCCAACAAAACCATCCATTTACTTTTCAAACACCCACAATTTAATGGAGATTAATTCATGTTTCACTATTTCAAAATCATTTTACATTCCCACTCCGATCCAATAATAATAAATTATTTATATTTACTGCGTAAAAAAGGACAAATATCATTTTCATAATTTAAGGCTTTTTTCTGTTTGCGAACGTCAATGTGGGGGAATGTGGTTTTCTACTTTAACTGATATGTTTTAGGAGATAAATTATTAGCGTTTTATTAGAAAGGAATTATGGGTAGAAGAAGGAGAAGAGATGAAATTTACGAAAAAGATTAGTTGGTGTGGAATGGGGTAAAGAGAGATTCTATATAAAGGGTGCATTTGGTTGAGAAAGAGCAGAACAAAACCCCACGTTGTAGTGAGGTTGAGGGGAAAAACAATGGGGTCTCTAATGGCCTCCGCCACACTCACTCTGCTATTGGCAATAATGTCTCTAACCTTGCCGTCTCAAATCTCAGCTGATAACTACTTGTACTCATCACCTCCTCCACCCAAGAAGTACCCACCCGTCTCTCCTCCTTACCACTATTCTTCACCACCTCCACCACCAAAGAAACCCTATTATTATCACTCTCCTCCTCCTCCTTCACCACCCCCTCCCAAGAAGCCATACTACTATCACTCACCACCACCACCACCCAAAAAACCATACTACTACCATTCTCCACCACCACCTTCTCCTCCTCCACCCAAGCCATACTACTACCACTCTCCCCCACCACCTTCACCACCTCCTCCTCCTAAATACTACTACCACTCACCACCACCACCACCCAAAAAGAAGCCATACTACTACCACTCCCCACCACCACCTTCTCCTCCTCCACCCAAGCCCTACTACTACCATTCTCCCCCACCACCTTCTCCACCTCCACCAAAGCCATACTACTACCACTCACCACCACCACCTTCACCTCCTCCACCTAAGCCATACTACTATCACTCCCCACCACCCCCACCCAAGAAGAAGCCATACTACTATCACTCTCCACCACCACCTTCACCTCCTCCACCCAAGCCCTACTACTACCACTCTCCCCCGCCACCCTCACCACCTCCACCTAAGCCATACTACTACCATTCTCCACCGCCACCTTCACCACCCCCACCCAAACCATATTACTACCACTCACCACCCCCACCACCAAAGAAGAAGCCATACTACTACCACTCTCCACCGCCACCTCCTCCAAAGAAGCCTTACTACTACCACTCCCCACCTCCTCCTCCCAAGAAGCCCTACAAATACCCATCTCCCCCACCTCCGGTGCACCCCT
>Ga0214542_1007819_pt1 | contig 18267 bp, 10 predicted proteins | sample CNSS1metaG_FD_160096 | JGI IMG/M metagenome (GOLD analysis project Ga0214542, IMG submission 160096) | Root nodule microbial communities from cowpea collected in UCLA plant growth center, Los Angeles, California, USA - CNSS1 | ecosystem: Host-associated > Plants > Roots > Nodule | place: USA...
CATTCTACGCATATTTTTCCAATTGAAACAGTTAAGCTTCACCTTTACAAAAATGGGTTTATGCCTAACTACTATGTTTGGATTGATCATGGAGAACAAGTCCCAAATGCTAATGACAATCGTATGGGTGCTCCAAATGAAGAGCCTCCAAATGAATAAGCTCAACGATTTTATAAGCATTTGTTTAAAGGGGCATCTGTAACATCCCTAAAAGATATTACTTAATTAAATATTTAAATATATAAAAAGAAGCTTGAACGTCGCAACTTCATTAATATCCACCGCGGAAATAAAACAAAATTTAATGTTCAACTCGACAATCGTTTAATAAAGAAAAATAATTCCAAAAGCTTTTACAAGTTTCAAATAAAACTTTAAAGCATGGTAAATCCCTAGCTCTAATTCCCAGCTAGTCCCTCTCTCCATCTCGAGTGTTAGCAGCACTACCTGTATCATCAACTGCTCCCGTGTAAAATTACACGATCATCGTCAAGCACATACAGAAAGGGTGAGCTCAACAATATATATAAAAATCACATAAATTAAATAATAGAAAACACCCAATCTTATTATCATGATTACATCTTGGTTACATTCTCAACACGCCCCAATGTTGTTCAACTACTAACATACAACAAGGTTAGTCATGCACTCAGGATTCCTGATGCTCACACGAACCTGCCCGCTCGTGGTCCTGCCTCTACGAACCTCCCCGCTTGTAGTACTACTCTACGGACCTACCCGTCCGTAGTCCAACACATATGATCCACAAGCTACGTACCTCCCCGCACGCAGCATCTCTCAATTGTGAGCACGGAACATACGAACCTACCTCGCTTGTATCCCCACAAGAGAGTAATCGAGTATGAACCTCCCCGCTCATACCACCACATGTTATCCACCATCCATGAACCTACCCGCTCATAGCACAACATCTCCTGATCCATGTTTCATCAAAGTGTACAAACAATACACATAAATTGCACTAAACTCGCTTGGGCTACAAGCCTTAGCTTAAGCGACCAGGCCTGTCTCGCGCAAGCTAAGATTCCTCGCCTGAGCTAGCGTGCAAACAGGGTTCACGTGCGAAGGCTCGCTTAGGCGAGTTCATCTCGCCTGGGCGAGATCCCACTTCGCTCAACACAACAACACTCGCCTAGGCGGCGAGACATCAGATCACACAAGCATCAACCACGATTTCTCGCTTAGGCGAGTACCTCTCGCCTGAGCGATGTACTCTATCGCTCAAAACATAGGCTCCTCGCCTGAGCGAGACCCTCGAGCACAACCCCACGTTTTCACGAATCCTCGCCTAGGCGAGCAGCTCTCGCTTGGGCGAGATGTGCAGACACAACCCAAAATCTCTTTTATGCTATTCTCGTCTAGGCGAGCCTAGTTAGCTCGAGCGAGAATAGAGGACCTATTCTTTGTCACACACACAAAGAACAAAACCAATTGCCAAAAATCACACTCCACTATGCTAAGTAATTCATCACTGATTGCAAATGTCAAGAGCACGAATTATACACCAAATTGATCCCCAATCAAGCGAAATTGAACCACAATCCATGAACAATACCACCAAACCCCAACATTTCCATACACTCTCATAAGGGTTTAATTACATTACAACAAAACAACCCAATACCCCAATTAACAGCACAATTGTTAAAAAATTCACATGGAAGAGTTACACAAATCAGTGCACATTACAGAATACACCAAGTTTCTCAACAAACGTATAAATGCATGGAAAGGAGCTCCCCTAACCTGGAAATCCTTACTTCTAATGGTTTCTCAACTTTGGCTTTGTGGTACCCAAAACCTTTTCTTTTCTCTCCCAAAATAAAATGCAGTTTTACTCATAATTCCCAACTCACCTTTTTCTCTCAAGTTCGTGCTCCTTCCCTCTCTCACAATTTTCAATCTCGAAAACCCTCTAATTGCTTTGTTTTTACCCTTTTATATGACCCCTAATTGTGACTAATAAAAAGAAACCGAAATTAGAGTTAGGGATGGTTTGATTGCTACTCAAGGCTATTACTTAGTGACTTTTCAGCCCCTCTTGGTTTCTGCTAGGGTTTTTAATGCCCTTTCACTTGCAACCCACAATGATATTTACCAAAAATAAAGAGATTAATTTCGTTTTAAACAGGATTTGAACACACACCCCTGAAGTTCCAAGATCAAAGCATAACCACTTCAACCAAGTCATGTTCGTGTTAATTCCTCAAATTCTATAATTATGTTATCACTAACATAATCCTACATATTAAAACTAGTATAACTCAAAGAACACACAATTAACATACATAGGACTCGAACCCAAGTCCTCTCACACAATCAAAGTACTCTCAACCACATGAGCTAGCACTTTTCCACGTCACCATAATTAGCATTAAATACCATAAAGGTTTATACTACCCACATTTATTAAATAATTATTAATTTAATTATTTAAATTTCCCGGGTCTTACAGCATCTAAATCAAAATTATCAATATGTGTGAAATTATTAGCTTGGAAGTCTAATTGGAATGTCCCTAATCAATGTTTGGATTTTATTACAAAAATGCTTTTAAATGTAACACCCATGAATGAGAATTTGCCAAAAAGTTATTATAATGGTAAGAAGTTAGTGTCAAAGTTGGGATTAGAAGCTAAGAGGATTGATTATTGTGTGAAGGGTTGTATGCTTTTTTATGACAATGAATATGGGAAAAATGATGGAGGTCTATTTCAATGCAAATATTGTAACAAACTGAGGTATCATGCCCCAAAAGCTGGAAAACATAGAAACAAACCAATCCCAATTAAGTCAATGTTCTCTTTCCCTATAATTTCAAGGTTAAAGAGATTATTTGCATCCATGGAGAGAGTAGATCAAATGACATGGCACTATGATAATAGAAAGGATTCAGATGTCTTACGTCGTCCATGTGATGGTCAAGCCTGGAAACATTTTGATCGAGTACATGCAGATTTTGCCGTTGAACCGCGTAATGTACGACTTAGTCTATGCTCTGATGGATTTAACCCATATATTCAAGCATCTGCCAAGCCTTATTCTTGTTGGCCAGTAATTGTTACACCATATAATCTTCCTCATGAAATGTGCATGTCTAAACCATATATGTTTTTGAGTTGTCTCATTCCTGGACAACGTAATCCAAAAACAAGTATTGATGTTTATTTACAACCTTTGATTGATGATCTTAAGAAGTTATGGAGTGGTGTTGAAACATATGACATTTCAAGGAAGGAAAATTTTACGATGAGAGCAACTTTGATGTGGACTATTAACGATTTTCCTGCATATGGCATGTTATCTGGTTGGGGGACTCAAGGTAAATTTGCATGCCCATATTGCATGGAGCATACAAAGGCCTTTAGATTACATAATGGAAGGAAAAATAGTTGGTTTGACTCACACCGTAGATTCTTGCCCCATGATCATACATTCAGGAGGAATAAAATAGCTTTCAAAAAGGACAAGTTGAATTGGGTGGGCCACCATCTTTCTTGACCTTTGAACAAGTTTGACATGTAATTAGGGATGTGCCTAAAGTTATTGATAATCCTCCTCTATCAAAATTACTAGGATATAGAGAGTGTCATAATTGGACGAAAAGAAGCATATTTTGGGATCTTCCATATTGGAAAGATAATCTGTTAAGACACAATCTTGATGTTATGCATATAGAGAAATTTTTTTTTGAGAACATCTTGAATACTGTGATGGATGTTAAAGGTAAGACAAAAGACAATGATAACGCAAGGAAATATCTAACATTGTATTGTAGGCGACCAAATTTAGAGTTAAAGTTGCATACTAATGGAAAGATGTTAAAACCAAAAGCGAATTACACTTTAACTACTGAGGATGCAAAATCAGTTTGTCATTGGATCAAAGAGCTTACAATGTCCGATGGTTATTCTTCAAACTTGGCAAGATGTGCTTATGTAGATAAGGGGAGGATGTTTGGGATGAAAAGCCATGATTGTCATGTGTTCATGGAGTGTTTACTTCCTATTGCATTTAGTGCATTACCTGCTCATGCTTTGAACCCACTTATTGAAGTCAGTAATTTCTTTAGAGATTTGTGCTCTACAACATTGAGTGATTGTTACTTGGCAAAAATGGAAGAAAACATTGCAAGAATTATTTGCAAGTTGGAGAGATTATTGCCCCTTGCATTCTTTGATTCAATGGAACATCTCCCTATTCATCTTGCACATGAAACAAGGCTTGGTGGACTAGTTCAATATAGGTGGATGTATCCATTTGAAAGGTAAGATCAATATCATAGAATTTGTTTAATGTTTATTAATTCGTTCACACAACAATACACTTATCCTCTCTAATTTGATAGATTCATAGGTGATTCTAAACGATCAGTGTAAAATAAGGCTCGAGTTGAAGGATCAATTTGTGCGTGGAGCTCTGCCCATGTTCAGGGAAGAAGTCAATTCATTGGTTAACCCATAAAGAGTGGAGCTTTGCCCATGTTCATGTATTGATCAATTGCACTAAAGGTAAGCCATACCTTGAGTGAGTATTCAAAACATTTGATTTCATTTTAGTTATCAATTTACATCACTTAAAAAATTGATCTTCAATATACTATTAAAAATTTGTAGCTCATTCTTACAATCTTAACAAGTACACGAATCAAATCAATCAACTCATATACATGTACATTTCCCCGAGTGGTTCAAAGTTCAAGTATGTATCTTTCAAATTCAAAAAATAAGTTTTGTATTACATGTGTAATAAAATTTCACAAGTAATGTTTGTTACATTGTAGGTTAACAAAGAGCCTTTAAGTGTACGAAACATACACTTACGAGAATTATCACATGGTCCTTTTACATGTGTTAATGAATGGCACACATATTTTGTAAATGATTATAAGTTTCACACTCATGCATGGAACAAGGGGAAAAAACCATAAATATTGGTGTTTATATCAAAGGACTTATAGAAGGAGGTGAAGATGATTTTTATGGCATCATTCAACATATATATGAGTTAGAGTATAATAGTTCAAGTTCTCCTAAAAGAGTGGTTGTATTTTATTGTGATTGGTTTGATCCATCACGTAGAGGTACAATAGTGGATCTTAAATATGGAATGGTGGAGATTCAAATGGATAAAAGGTATTTACCTTTTGACCCATTCATTCTTGCGAGTAATGTAAGACAAGTATATTATGTGCCATATCCCACATCAAGAAAGGACAAACAAGGTTGGTGTGTTGCAATCAAAACTAAGCCAAGAGGTCGTATAAAAGCTATTGATATGGAAGATGATGTTCCTTATCAAATAGATGAAGTATCACATTTAAATGAAGTTATTGAAGTTGAAGGTATTTCGGGATTCCAACATTCACAAGTTGGTCTTGTAGAAGTGGATGAACTGGATCAGGAGTTTGAAGGCAATGATCTAGAAGATGACAATGAAGAGGAAGAGTTTGAAAATTATGAATCAGAACAAGACTTTGACATTGAAGATAATTATTTTGAAGTAGATAGTGAAGAAGGGGAACTTGAAGAAAATGATTTTCAAGAAAACAATGAAGAAGAGGAATTTGATGATAATGATGATGATGATTGAAGAAAATGTTGTTAAATACCTATTCCTTAAAGTTATGATTGTTATTGAAAATGTTTATACACTATGTTGTTTGTTTATAATCTTGTTATGTTGCTTTCTTTCATGATTGATAATTGTTTTCTTATTCCATTTTGTATTTATAGATATTTTGTATTCATAGATATGTCAGCAAGAGGTTGTAATCCACCACAACCGTCGTTGCCATATGGCAATAAGAGAAAAGTGGTAACAAAAAAGAAAAGGCCAAACTATGTACTTAAAATAGATGTCCCACCACCAACTCCAACACCTCTACCTTCACCATCCCCAATTGTGGTCAATAGACCCACCCAATTAGGTGTTGATGCTACAGCTATATCTTCCCCATCCCCAATTGTTGCATCAGCACCTTCTCCATTACCTATAGGGCCTTCGACATCATCAGTACCGTCACCATTGCCAGTGTCTTCACCATTGCCAATGCCTTATGGAGTCCATCATTCACTTATTGAGGAAGGTCTTGAAGTGTCTACCAATCAAGCTGATGTGCAATCAAACATCCAGGAGGAACCCATACGTCGTGCAGACCTTCCTATGATTTCACCTCAAGCTCATGGGTAATGATGAATATAACAAGTTGTTTGTATTATTTGTTTTATCAATTTATTATATACTAATTTTTTCACAAAATTCTCTTCTTAAGGTTTTATCTAGGTAGGTTAGCAACCAATGCCATCACAATGACCATTAGGCAACAATACAGTAAGCCAAGGCCTACATGGGGTTCACTAACTAGTGAAGAAAAAGAGAGATTCTTCCAACGTTTTAAAGTAAGTTTTCTCATATTTAACACTCAAACATGCAATTGTCACATTGTTGATATTTTTTGAAATTGTCTTTATATAGAGGACGGTCAACTGGAGACCTGAAGATGAGGATCACATAAAAAAAACTTTCACTCAAAAGCCTCACATAGGCTATCTGAGATGCTTATGATAGCGCGAAAAAATGGAAAAAAATTTGAGTGGATGTTTGATGATATTTGGAATTCTCTACTAGCAATTTGGAATTCTCCTCAGTATCATACAAAGTGTTTACAAGCCCGACAAAATCGAGCATCTGAAATAGGTGGGAGTTTGCATACAGGTGGATCCATTACTATACATGAGCATGCAATTCGCATGGTAAGTGTAACAAACAAAGTTTGTTTTTCTTTCTTTATAACATATATTAACCATATTGTTTATAGGAGAAGGAATTGGGTCATCCACCACATATTGATGAAGTTTTCAAGCAAACTCATGTACGAAAGACTAATGGAGAATTTGTGGATGAACGATCTAGGAAAACACATGTAAGTCTAGTATTTCAATTTTTGTTGTTGTTTCTTTTATTAGGTTATGAATTGTATATATGAATAAAATTGTCTTTGAATAATAGGACGAATTTAAGAGCATATATGCTCAAGCTAGATCAGAAGCTACATCTTGTGTTGGGCAATCTGAATCATCCCCCATGGATCCTATAGAAGAAGAGAGAATAAGGACTGATAGTTGGGTTCTTGCTGCAGGTGGAAAGAAAAAGGGTTGGATCTATGGGATTGGAGTGGTTACTCGTACCAAACATGTGGACAAACTCACATATCATGGAAGTTCAAGTCACTCTTCAGAAGAGATTGTCCAGCTAAAACAAGAAGTTTTGAATTATAGGGAGGATAATGAGAGGTTAAGCCAACGATTACAACAACAACAACGACAATTTCAATCCTTTGTTAGTGTTGTCCTCCCTTTCCTTCCACCAGATGCACAAACTACATTACAACAACAACAGCATCAAGAGCAACAACACCAACCATAACAAAGCCAACCTCAACAAGACCAGGAGCAACCATAACTAAACAATCAACAAGAACGACATGACCACTCTGAATATTAGGCCTTCAGATGTTTGTACTTCTTTATTATGTTAGCACTTTTAGGTTATGTTTTGTTAGAGTTTGATTACCATTATATCTGTGAACACTTTTTGGGGACTACATTAGATTATGTTATGTTAGCACTTTTATTAGAACTATATTAACACTTTTAGACCGAATTGTTGACACTTATTTTGTTTATAACTTGGATTTGGATTATGTTATTATCTTTGATTTGGATTTTGTGTTTTTTATAATTAACTTGGATTTGGATTAAGTAAATATTGCTTGTTGGTGAAATTTCATTGCAATTGACAGGAAATGTAAAAAAAAAATTGAAAATGAAAAAATATAGTTTTCAATTTAAAAAGTATATTATTACATACAGATTTACATATGGAATAAGCTGTATAAAATTGCACCATTATTATATATGGATCATTCCGTATGTAATACATTTCATATTACATACGGATTTGGTTCGTATATAATTTACATACAGATTATTCTGTATGTAATATACACATATGTATCCTGATCAATTACATACGAATTTTTCTGTAAGTTACATACGAAATTTTCCATATGTAATTCATCGAGAATTACATACGGAATAATCCGTATGTAAATTACATACAGATTTTATTTCTTACGAAAAATTTCGTATGTAAAGTTACATACAAAATATTTTCTGTATGTAAATTTTTCGACGCCTGGTTTACATACGGATTTGTTTTCGTATGTAATCCGTAGATAATATCTAATTACATACGGATTTTATTCATTACATATAGATTTTGTCCATAGAAAAAATTAATTTTTTTTGTAGTGCTTGTGTTTTAAACCAAAATCATTGACACAAACCATCTCCAAAAACATTTTTATCCAGAAAAATAAAAAAAAATACAAAAATTCATCCTAATCCCATCACCATTCACCTACACAAATCATCATCAATTCATCCCCTAAACCAAAAATCAAAAACTCAAATATCTCTGTTTATTAATCTTCACTACTATACAAGAAAAAAGTCACACAATATGTAAGACCCGATAAAAATTAAATAATTATTAGATAAATAATTATTTAATATAAGTGTGGGTAATGGAATAATATGACACTTAATGCGAGAGTTATGTAAGGAATAGTACTAGCCTAAGTGGTTGATAGTACTTTCTCATGTTGAGAGGACTTAGGTTCTAGTCCTATGTATGTCATTATTGTGTTAATTTAATTGCTTGTTATTTTTAATAATATGTTTGACCATGGTACGTGATATTATATTCCTAGATGTGTAGGAATTATCATAAAACATGAATTGGTTGATTGGTTGTGTATTTGTTTGATAATTGAGTGGACGTGGGTTCAAAACCTTGTTGGTGCGAAGTTGATTTTTTTATGCGTTTGGAACATATGTTGTGTGTATCTTTTCTATTTACAGAACTCTATGCTTCGTATTTGTTCTGTACATATGGTCCTCATTTACTTTATCTTTTGCGCTATTTTGTTTTGTTTGTGTGCTTCCTTGAAGTCTATCACGTTTTGCATTTTAATGGCCTATATATATGAAAAATCATGGTGGTTATCTTTTTTCCTTTTTTCTTCTGAGGCTTGTGCTTGTCACGAGTATCAATTAAGAAAAAAAAAAGTTATGGAATTTAATCCTCACGATGAGACCCACAGTGATGCAACCAAAGTGTTGTTTGGAATTAGGTTTTGCTCATGGCTTGGTACATTGGAAGGACCCATTGCATTCTTTTATTTTTTTCTTTTTGTTTCATGGTACAGACAAGAAATCCACCTTAGCTTCTTGTTTTAATATTATTTAATGCACATATTTGCTTTTCATGGGACTTTTGTACATTCTAGTGTGGTGCAGTACACACCTTAAGTGCTTAGCAATATATTCTTTTAGTTTAGTTGAAAGAAAATTCAAGAAGTTCAATTGGTGGATTTTATGCAAACGAAAGTGACTAAAATAGGAGTATTAAAATAAAGGTTCAAGTTTGGGTGCCAATTCGTTTGAAGTTTAGGTGTTTTTGGCAGTGTGTATTGCTGAATTATAAAGTGAAACGAGTTTTATTTAGTGGTACTAAAATAAGGATTATATAGTATATGGAATGTTTAAGTCATGTATTTTATAAATGGTGTTTAAGCCATTGGGAAATCTGGTCATGTTCGGGAATTTTTGTGGCATTTACGCCGTGACGTTGTCTTGCTACTGTAACTATGATTTTGTTCTTATAATACCATGGAAAATATAAGCGATTGCGGGTTAATAATTTTGTATCTTGTATTAGTTTTGGGAATTTGGAGTTGAATGGTTAAGTGTGAATTAGTGAGGTACAATTCTAATTGGTGCATTTCCAAGTTAGGGGTTTAAAGATTCCTAAAATTGTGCTGTTTCATGTTGATTTTCGTATTCAAGAAACGTCAGTGGTCGCTGGGCGAGTGACTTGGTCGTTGGGCGACTACGTTTATTTCTGATTTTCGTAGTTGTAGTAAAATTGACTTTCCCAACTCTTTAACCGTTGGATTAAGCTCAAACATGGACACTTGGTCCATAACATGCTTTCTTTGTTTTGACAGATCGGATTGTCGATTTGAGGTCTGTAGTTTACAAAATATGTAACACATTACTATAGTATTTTTGGTTTTATAATGATAAATTTTCTTAGAAATTTTGGTGTAAGAATTATGGTTGTGCATAGTACTTGATTGCATGGCATTGCAGGTACTTAAGTGTTGGCACTCACTCATGTGGGATGAACACTATTTTGTGTTGCATGTATGTCATGCTATGGTGAATGCCTGTACACTTATGTGATTATGTGAACCATATGTGCATATGTATGGGATGGTATGATGTGATGTGGGACTTGGACCAGGAGGTGCTTGTTTGTGTCATGAGCGGGTAGGTTCATGGCTAGTGGTGAACACTTGATAATATGAGCGGGGAGGTTCATATTATGATGCTCTCATGTGAGGATACAAGCGAGGAGTTTCGTATGTTCTGTGCTCACACTAGAGGGCTGTTACGAGCGAGGAGCTTTGTAGCCATTGGATCACATGTGTTGGACTACAGGCGGGGAGGTCTGTGGAGTTGGACTACGAGCGGGGAGGTTTGTAGAGGTAGGACCATGAGCAGATAAGTTCATGGATGCATGTTTATCCTAGGTCCGTGGTCAAGTAATTGTGCGACTTGTATGTTGGAAAACCTTCGGCCAGTAAGGTTTTTGACTAAGTATTAACGAAAATTAGGTAGTTGGATGAATTTCTATTTTATTAATTATATTTTTATATTATTACGAGTTCACCCTTTTTGTTTGTGTTCGGCGATGATCGTGTGACTTGTCACACAGGAGCAGATGATATTCCAGATGATGTTGTTGATGCTAAGAGATCGAGAAAAGGCTAACATGAGACTTTTGGCTAAGGATTCTGATTATGTTTTTTTTAAATTCAGTCGATTTATTGGAACTTGTAGTATATTTATGATTTGGCTTATTTAAATTTAAGCGTGTTGAATAATAAATTATAACGTTTGAGTTTTAATTATAAATTATTATTTTTATTTAAGTAATTTCCAGTAGGGACATTACACAATAAACCATAAAGGGATCACCAGCTTCAAGTCAGGTCTGCGCCAAGTTATAGTATTGCTTCTTCACTACAGGCCCTTAATTGAAGATGCTCACTATCTTGTTCACCTTGCTTTTGTTTTGCCCCTCCATGGCCATGAACATCGGCCCCTTGCAAATCCTGCTCTATGACGACGTTTAGTTGAAAACCCCCGTTGATTAACAAAGATCGAAGATTGAACTCGTTGACTTACGAAGAATGCAGCAACATCATGGTGGTTGTTCACCGAAGAAAGAACAAGCTCTCGTATAGGGATGGAGATGCAGACAAAAGAAGGGCTCCCGAAGCGACAACTTTTTGAACGAGGAAGGCGTGATCGAAGGCGAGGAGACATTAATTTCCTATGCAAACATAATTGTGATGTCTCATGAAGTGTTTGTGGTGTTGGTATCGCGCAGCAGAATGACTAGACAATGGTAAAAAACCAAAAGGGGTGAGTATTTATACTTGTTTGGATGAAAAGACCCTATGTCCAGTTGTTAATCTCTCAAAAATGAGATTAACTCAATCACTAAAATAAATCAAACTTACAATCAATGATAAGAAAGATTATGGTTTAGAAAACTTAAATCACACAAGAGATGAAAACACCTCCCTTGAAATCCACAAGGGATGAAAACACCTTCCTTGAATCACACAAGGAATGAACACCTCCTTTGAATCACACAAAGGATGAATGACTTCTCCTAGCAACAACATAAGTACTCAATCACTCAAGATCCCACGTGATGAAAGTTATCGCTCTACCTACACTAGGTTTTTCAAAGTCTTCCCACAGAGACTTCTCAAGTACTTAGACTTCTTTAAATTTTGTATTTGATAATGAAAGCCTACCACTCTATTTATAGAAGCCTATTTACAAAAGCTTGCCTCACTGTCAAAAGAGTCATGGTAAACAATTAAACATAGATTTGCTTCCTCATCAGATTCATTAGAGCTGGATGAGCTTGAAGAAGAACTTGAATTGTTATCCTCCCATTTATTTTTCTTGAAAACATTTTTGCCCTTCTTCTCTTTACCCTTTTTAGCATTTGGGAAGTTCGCTTTTACGTGACCTACTTCCCCACATCCATAGCAATTGAAATTTGAAACAAACTTTTGGTTTTCATTTTTATACCTTTTGTGATGTCCTCTATCTTTGCTTTTCATAAACTTTGTGAACTTCTTTATCATGAGACTCATATTCTCATCATCAGAGTCATAATCTTCTTTGGGGCTTTTGCTTTTGACGACCTCAAACTTAAAGGCAATAATTTTCTTTCTTTCTTGGTCTTTTTCTTCGTTTAATCTGCCCAGTTTAAGCTCGTGCTCCCTCAGTTTTCCAAAGAGAGCCGCCATGGTCATTGTTGCAAGATTTTGTGACTCAGTGATGGTTGTTACCATTGGCTGCGAAGTCCTATTCAAAGATTTAAGAATTTTTATGTTAAGTTCATCAGTATCAAAGGTTTTACCTAGCCCACTAAGATAGTTGACGATGTGTGTGAATTGCTTCTACACATCGTGGATGGTTTCTCCCTACTGCATGAGAAACATTTCATATTCTTGAATCAAAGAGTTATTTCTAGCCCATTTGACATCATCAGTTCCTTCGTGAGTCACGTGTAAAATCTCCAACATTTCTTGGGCACTTGTACAAACTAAAATTCTATAAAATTCATCAAGAGTTAGTGCAGATGATATTATATTTCTAGCCCTATAATTATATTGAGCCCTTCTATTTTCTTCCATAGTCCATTGTGTAAAGGGCTTAGGTTCCTTCAAATTATTAACAATAATAGTAGGAACAAAAAGACCATTTAAAATAGCATCCCAAATACCTCTATCAATAGACTCCAAAAAAATTTACATCCAAACTTTCTAGAAAGGATAATTTTCACCAGTAAAAAGAGGAGGTATGTCAATAGATGCACCTTCAGCAAAAGTTTGGTTTAACCCTACTATTTTCGAAAAATTTGAATAACGAAGAGTGACTAGACAATAGTAAAAAACCAAGAGAGGGTGAATTGGATTTTTATAAAACTTTTCCCTTTTAATATCACAATAAAATAAAGAGAGTAAGGAAGAGAAAATTGCACACAAAGTATTTATACAAGTTCGGATAAAAAAACCCTACGTCTAGTTGTTAATCTCTAAAAAATGAGATTAACTCAATCACTAAAATAAACCAAACTTACAAGCAATGATAAGAAAGATTATGGTTTAGAAAACACCTCTCTTGAATCACACAAAAGATGAAAACAACTCCATTAAAATCCACAAGGGATGAAAACACCTTCCTTGAATCACACAAGGAATGAACACCTCATTTGAATCACACAAAGGATGAATGACTTCTCCTAGCAACAACAGCAACACTCAATCACAAAAGATCCCACTTGATGAAAGTTATCGCTCTACCCACACTAGGTTTTTCAAAGCCTTCCCACAAAGAGTTCTCAAGTACTCAAACTTCTCTAAATTTTGTATTTGATATTGAAAGCCTACCACTCTATTTATAGAAACTTATTTAGAAATTATGTTAAGAATATGAAAAGTTAAGTCACAATTACCAGTGGTAATCAATTATTTTGAGTCGTTTTTGAAGAGCCAAGTTATAACTGCCAGTGGTAATTGATTATCGTTCGTGGTAATAGATTATCTTAAGTGGATTTTTGAAAAATCAAAGTTTTGAGTTGGTAATCGATTATCATAAGTTTTGATTTTTTCAAAAATTTAGTTTTTCTTAGAGGAGTTGCGAGCTGGCTGTTGTTCTAACAATCTTACAACTAACTAAAGAAAGTTAAGCTTATTACAATAAGAACTTTAAATATAAAATGTACTAGTCTTCAATGTATCTCTTGAATCCAAGAATTCTTTTAAGTCTTCAACATTTTTCCATGAATCATCATTAAGTCTTCCATACTTTATAATTCATCATCATCATCAAAACTCCTTATTGAAGGAAGATGTCCATCTTCTTCCTTTTGTCAACAATCTCCCCCTTTTTGATGATGATCAAAATTTGTTGAAGACTTGTGATATGTAATAAACTTTCCAATAATTAAAATTTGAATAACTGCTCTTATAATTAAAGTTATTTTTACCAATAAAATTTAAATAAATTAATTAATTGATTATAACAAAAATTAATGGTCAAAGAATATTTTATTGTAAAAAATGAAATTTGGTACAAATGTTTTTCAAAAATTAAAATTATTTGTATCAATAAAATTAAAAAAAAAATAATTAATTAACAAAAAAATTTGACAAAAAATAAAATATTAATAATTGGTGATTAAAAAATTATATTATAAAAGAAAGAAAATTTAGGATAAATGTTTTCTTATAATTAAAATATTTTTATTAAATATTTAAATGAATCGTAAAAATATTTTATACTTTCACGGATTGGCTCACCACGAGTCGAGTTGAAAATGAGTGAATCCAGCCCGACTCACTTCATGGTGAGCCATAAATTTATCAACCTGGCTCAACCCATCATGGGTTGGTAGGTCAACCCACATAAAAAAATTATTTATGTGTTTATTTTTAGGTATTCAAATATTTAAATAATTTTGTAAGCAACCCATAAGATGACAATCATAATAACATCAAGAACGAGTGTCTTCATCATGCTCACCACCAATATATGATGAATTATTTTCAAGAAAGTGTCCACATAGTCCAAGAAAACATGACTAACCTTACACATTTTCCATCATTACTATTCAACAAAATATAAAGAAAAAAACTTCACATTTTTGTCATGCTAATTTAGAAAAATTTGTTTATAAGACGATTGTTCAAGTAATTTACTATAAATATTATAGTTAAAGATTAAAGTATCAACATATATAACTTGACAACCAATTAATTAAACATTAAAACTATTCAAATATTATTGAAAAACATTATAACATTTAAAAATATGAACTTGTGAACCTATATAATTAGAAGGAGTAAGTAATTATTAAAAAAATTTAAAAGAAAATATAAATGTTATAATTAAATAAAGTTATTTTTGACATCTTTATTTACGATAAATATTGTTATAATTAAAGTTATTTTTGCCAATAGTGAGAAAATATCTAAAATATATGAAAACAAACACCTTTGGAAAAGACCCTTATATACCCATATTTAAATTTTTGATACCTGTCCAATTTTTTGGTTTTTTTGTCATTCTCCTCTTTTAACCCTTTTAACTTTTCCCGCTCTCCATAGATTGAGATTCATCTTTTAGGCTTTTTGACTCAATTTGAAATTTCCTGTCTTTTCTTTCCTTTACATACTCTGCTCCTCATTAGGTAAAATATGAAAGTAGCCCTATCTATTATTTTGACACGTGTCCAAACTTTGGGTTTTTTCGTCATCTACCACTTTTAAGCAATTGATGATTTTAGCCTTACTGTTTTGATGGTCAGCCACTACTCTACTGATAGGACAACAATGAAAGGATTGATGGACGTTCCCAAATCGGTTTCCCGCTCCTTTGGCATTTGCATAACCCACTCAAATTCCCAATCTCCTTTCTAACACAAAAAAACCAATTATCAATCTTCGCGCATAGAACCCCTCACCTTCCATCTCTTTTTCTCCCCAAAACCAATATTTCTCATTCTCTTCTCCAATCACACCTTCATCTTCTCCACTTTACAACCAACAATGGAGAAAACCTCCTCTCTATTCACTCAAACGCCGACGAGAGTCCAACGAGCCTCCACGGTCAGTCGAGGTGACGACTTCACCACGCGACCACCATGTTCACTCATCTTCTACCACAATCGACTCCATCCCTAAAATTGCCCACTACCAGACCTTTGTCGGACAGAGACTCCTTTAGTTTCACCTCCATTATCCTTTAGTTTCATTTTTTTTCTTTATTTTTTGTGCTTATTTTTCCATTATCCTAATTCAAAAATCGTTTCATCGGCAGCAACACGGGTTTGTTGCGTTGCACATTTCAACGAAAAGGAAAACGATGACAATGAGCAGTGGTGGTTCCTTTCGTGAGCGATGATGGTGGAGAGATCGTGGTTCTATGGCAACAGTGGTTCGAAGGGGAAGAGAAGAAAACCCTTTTCTGATTAAAATAAGGTTTGGGTTGGCTGTTATGAAAACCCTTTTTGAAAAACCCTTTCTATTTCGTATTTGTGTTTTCTTAGTTTTGGACGTTGGTGTTTGGTGCTTGGTGCTTGGTTTCTCTAGACCATGTATGTATCTTAGTGTTATGTTTTTAACATTTGTATGTGTTCTTTTTGTTAAAGGTTTGTGTTGGTCAAATGTTTGTGCTTTATATATATTTCTTAAGGGATATGGTATTTAGGTGTTAAAATAGCATGTAAAGGTACATTTTATAATTTATTGTTAAAGTTCTTAACTTTTTAGTTGCTTCTTGGTTCTTTTTCTTTTTATTTTTCTTCCTGTTTGATGGCTTTCATGTACTTGAAGAGTAAAACTTTTTGGGAGATAGTTTTTGAATGTTTCTATCATGTGTTTAGATTATTAAATTTTAAAGTTCTTAACTTTTTCTTTGTTGTTTCTTGGTTATTCTTCTTCATGTTTGATAGCTTTCATGCACTGGAAGTTTTAGGAAGACAATAGATGCCGTTATCGATTTGATGTCATCGTTGTGGACGAGAGTTACAGAGTTATTGATTCTTGATAAGAATCTAAAAATGGAGGTTTATACTGATTATAGAGCCAATGGTTTGTTCTAGCGATGTTGTAGGGGCAAGTTTGCTTGAAAGCAATTTTATCAACAACACATTAATGGTGTTTGGCTTATGCATAAAAGTATGTAGCCTATATCTCAAGCTATGATTCCAGGTTATTGTTCTTTTAATAGTTATACATTTTAATTATCTTTATTATACTATTAACAAATTTGAAAACTTTTGAATATATACTTTAGTTGTCATTTACAATTCTTATATAATAAAAATAAGCTAGAATCTTATTCATTTTATCTACTTAGGAGTCTCTTTAAGAACATGAAATAAGGAAGAGTTAGTAATAACAAATTTGATTTTGTCTAACGCTACTAGAGTCAACCAGGTACCTGCAAGATTATTTGGAGGGCAAGAAGTGTATGTCCTTGGTATATATGTACTACTTTCAAACTTCATTTTTCTCCAAGCTGATCAAAGTTATACTTATCATATGGGGTTTTTCTTTCATGAGAATCCTATATATGTATTTGTGGTATATTTTTTTTTTTTCAAAATCATGAATTTTACTAATTCCTTTTGTTAACCTTTACTTACTGTTTTCATAGATTTTAACACCAAAACCTGGAGAAGAAGATTATCTTGATACTTCTTATCTGATGTTTACGCTTTATATCCTATGGGTAAATTTGGTTTAGTTGAAAATATATGCATTTAATTTGTTACTGTAGTTAATTTTTGCTTTCTAATAATGTCTTTAGATGTTTCATATAATATATCAATTTCATATTGTGGACTTTTGATGGTGATGGTAGCTGGTATAACTTCTGGTATTTAACTTACTTAAGTTACTTGATATTCAAATTGTTTGTAAACATATTTAGGTAGAAAAATGATTTCATTTTGGTATTCTTTTCTAATATGTTTTGTCCTTAAATTTGATACCAAAAAATTCACTATTTCTCTCATGTTGGATTAGTCTAGAGTTATTTACTAATATCATTGTTGTTTTCAAGGTGGAAGGGAATCTTATGTGGCTAAAACTAATGAATTGTACAAGTTTGTCTTTGTTGCTTTTTCTGTTTTGCTTCTTTTTTATACATCTAGCAGTGGAGGTAATATATGAATAAGATTTCGTTGATCACATAATATATTGAATTTTAATGTTATACCATGTGGATACATTAACTCCTGCCATAGTGAATTCATAATATTTATGCTATTTGTTTGTTGTTTGTTTCAATGGAGTGGAACCATGGATAATCTGAAGATGGATCATTATTGTTTTTCCCTTGGTTACCACAAATTATGTAGACAATCCTTACCCCACAATTTATTATTCAATGCTTTTTGTGTCAGGTTTATTTGCAATAGCACAAGACCAACCATTCCATTTTCCATCTACTTTTGCCTTTATTCTCAGGGCTTTTTAGGTGTGCATCTTCCCAATTGGCAAATTATCCAACC
>Ga0214542_1007826_pt1 | contig 18249 bp, 12 predicted proteins | sample CNSS1metaG_FD_160096 | JGI IMG/M metagenome (GOLD analysis project Ga0214542, IMG submission 160096) | Root nodule microbial communities from cowpea collected in UCLA plant growth center, Los Angeles, California, USA - CNSS1 | ecosystem: Host-associated > Plants > Roots > Nodule | place: USA...
AAAGTGAAGATGAAACGAAAGAAATTAGCACAAAAGTTGAAAATGAATAAGTTTTCTCTCGTATTATGCAAGTTATTTTTTCCATCCATGTAGAGATCCCTACAATTCACTTTTTTAAAAGGGAATTCAAAATATGTAGGATGATTAATGATCTTGACTGATTGAATCAAATTAGAAAGTCCTTGAATTGAAAAAAAAATAATGAATTTTAAAATTTAAATAAAAAAATGAAAGAATTCTTTGGTCTAAATTGAGAGAATGCTAAATCTTATTTGACTTATAATATTATATTGGCGAAATATATAACAACCTTTATTATAAGTGGCTTAATTATATTTTAAATCTTAATAAATTTGGGAAATCTTCCCTCAAAAAATAGAGTGTCTTTTACCCAAAGTGAAAGAGAAAACACCATTGTCAAAATAGTTTCATCCATCGGGCAAAGGATAGAAAATTTGAAACCTGCCCTTTTATCTACTTTTGATATATGAAAATACTTTTTTTCATCATGGTGCACACAAGTCATTGCTTCCACTCTCAACATTTGAAAAAGCTTAAGTTATTATTTCATTAAAAACTCTTCCACTTTCCACTTTATCAAATAGGCATAATCGGTGATTTGGTCATCTAATTTATTGGTTTGTCTCATTTTGGTCCTCGTATTATTTGTAGATTCGATTTAGCCTTTCAATTTTTTAAAAACGTTCGTCTTTTTCATTAAGTAAATGTTAACATTGTGACCATACATACCACGTGTCATTGTGGAATTTTCTATTTTACTTTATTTATTATTTTTTTAGATAAAAAACATAAACTGCCATGTGTCAGGCCATGATCCTGCCACATGTCAATTCATGAATGTTTAATTTTTTTAATTTTTTTAGTTTTTTATCATAATAAAACTGCCATATGTCATGTCATGGTTGTGCCAGGTGTTAGAATAACAATTGTTGTTGTTAATTTAGTCCCTTTTGTGATACCTCTCTTTCATGACTTCATAAAAATAGAAACGTTGTTTCCCTTCCTTCTCACTTTCTCACCTTCTCTGCTATCCAAACCCTCTTCCAACCCCTCTTCCATAATTCTGCTGTCTCATTGTGTTCCTGATTTCGTGCTCAGATTCTGGAAGGACCAGCTCAACAGGATTCCCAACCGCTTCCTCTCTTGGCTCCCATTCTCCTAGGTAGGTTCCCTTTTCATCTCAGTCCATTTCCAACTAGAATTCACTAGTTAACCTCTGTATTTTGGTCCTGACCGCGTAATTTTCCTTCTCCATGTCGTGGTGGTGGATTCCTCTAGGTTAAACTGAAACTTTTGCTCTCTCATAGTTTGCTTGGTTCCACCAAATTGAATTCTTGACAAAAAGGTAAGGGGAGCTAACTCTGTAACTCATTTTGATGTGAATTGTGTTCGTGAGTGCTTTAATTGCCTGATTGCTTGTTTAATTGGTGTTTGAGACTGTTGATGTGTGAAGTTGAGTGGGGGATGTTCTTGAGCGAGCTTGCATGTGCAGAACTGGGAGGATTTTCTGGTAGTTTCGCCTAGGCGAGTTGGTCTCGCCTGAGCGAAAATACCAGAAGATCACCCCTGTCATTGTGCGAAATCTTGCCTAGGCGAGCTGGGGTCGCCTGAGTGAGATAACATCTCGTCTAGGCGAGCCAGTTTAGCCTGAGCGAGAGTTCGCCCAGGATTTGTAATTCGCCACTGTATGATGTCTCACCCAGGCGAGATCAACTTGCCTAAGAGAGATAGACTCTCTAGCTTAGGCGAGACTCTCTAGCCTAAGCGAGATTCCCTGCAGAAGTTAGTTTTCTCACTATTTGGCTTACATGATGCTATATTGATTGCTTTAAAATGATGATAGTTGATCTTGTATGTGATCCTTATGCATGTTAGACTGTGTGATGGAATTGAGTGCGAATTTGATGTGAATGGGAATATGTTGGAGTTAGGATCTCAAGGGAAATCCTAAGGAATGTGGTTGTAGTGAATGTAAGGGCATGAGGACTCAGATTGGTGACATCCTGACGCTCCTAGTAACCATTAAGACTCAAGTAGAGTATGATGGATTACGTCGGGGGGAGTAGCAGGAGGTCCTGGTCTATGATTCTGATCCATCACAGAGGTGATGGGATTTACCTTGAGAGTGGTTGGGTGAATACCCCTTGTGCCTAAAACTCTGCAGAGTTTAGGAACCATCTCAAGTGCAAGTCACCAAGAGCTCGAATGCCACTTACATAATCCAGATATCGAGTCTAGAATGATGTGTGGTGTTATGGTCAGGATTAATTAGATGATTTAATAGATTGTGTAATAAAAGTCAGTTTTCTGTCTTAGTATGAAAATTGCATGATTTGCTCTTGTTCAAGTTAGCTTACCCTTCTTGTATGTGGTGTGTTCCTTGTGTCTTCTATTTTGCAATGATCGTCCACATTGAATGGCGTGAGCAGATAATCGTGCAGCTGAGGATACACCCCTCCGGGACGTGAGATGATTACATTAGACGTACCAGTAGTATATGCAGCCTTTTCTTTCTTTTGCTTAGTTGATCGTGTATTTTGTAACCCTTTAGTAGTGTATGGGTTGTATATGTTGATCAGCGTATGTATAGTTATTTCGAGGATGACTGTATTATATTATACTTGCCTACGTCATCATCTGCTTCTGAATTATTAAAATTTAAATGTTTTGTTTAATAGTTTGAAAACTATGAAAACGGGATGTTACACCTTTGTTTATAATTTTGATTCAATTTAGTCCCCTTATTTTTTAAATTGATCCAATTTTGTCCTCTTCGATTTGAGACCAAATAAGTAATTAAGCTTAATTACAACTTATATATTCATGTTATAATAATTTTTTATCATTTGTATATTAAATCACTTCCTAAATACTCATATTATTTATTTCTTAGGTTTATTTCACTTGTAATTTTCACACTTGAAATTTTGTACACTTGTAAAAAATAAAATAATTTGACAAGCTTGATATAATTATTCATTTGTTGTAAGTTATTGGTCTTATATAGGGTTTGTGATGTTAGGTAAAATTTTGATTGGATCTTTAGGATTTATCATAATTAGATCATCAGGCCCACTACTTAAGGTGTACGGATGATAATAGGTCGGCTTGAGTACGAATAGTGCATACTCACAATTTGACTCGCTAAAGAAATACTCATTTGTTATCCATTCGTTTACTTGTCGAGTATCCATTTAAAAAATACTTGTGATACTTGTGGATACCCACGAATATTTAAAAAAAATTCATAAATTTTTAAAATGAAATTTAAATAAAATTAAAAAGTTATATAAAATAAAATATAAATTTAATTTAATCTAATAAAATATAAATTAAATTTTAATTTTAATTAAATTTAACTTAATAATAAATTAATTAAATAATTTTTTTTGTGGATAACAGGTACCCACCGCGGGTACGGATAGTATTATACCCGCACCTAATCCATTTATTGTGTCCTACTATCAATCAAACTTTATCCTTTGTTTGTGATCTTAATGCTTTATCTCTATTTGATGAATCCAAGGGGGGAGAAAAATTGGAAGCATTAAAATTGGATCAATAAATTTGGAATTTAATGGAATTGAAGCCATATTATTAATAGGGGGAGCATTTACATATGTTTGTGCTTGTTATCTTGTATGTACTGCTTTTGGAAACATTTTTCAAATTCACAAGTTCAAACCAATTTGGAAGATGATGCTTAGATTGGACTTCATCAATTCATGAAGTCCAAGCAAATAAAGGGTGATCCAATGGAAGCAATGTGCAATGGAGGTTGGCTTCATCAAATCAGGCGGAGAACGTTGGCACAAACAACTTGGATGATGTGGTGCTTGAAGATTTGATGAAAGTACATGAAGCCATTACCTTAAAAACATGTTGGAACCATGCTTACATTGATGAAGATGTGGAGATTTGATGTTTCACGTGTTGATCAAGCCATGTGTGCATGCTCTCTATTTGGATTATTGATAAGTGCGTATTTTTGCCCTCATTCGGTGTTTAATTCTGGGTATTTAATTGAATTTATGTGCTTAAAGAGTGATTTAATTGACAATTATGATAATTAGGCTATTTGAACTTGTGTGATAAAAATGTCTTAAAAAGTGATTTTTAGCTGCATAAATTATTTTTGGATATTTTAACGTTTGTTGATGCAGCTGAAGTTAAGATTAAACTTATTTAAAGGTGTGAAAATAAATTGATTGAAATTACAAAACACCTTTTAATAAGGCTGAAATTAGCAAGTTCTGGAAAAATCACTTCTGCACCCCAGTTTTTACTTATACACTCCCCTCTTTCTAAAGTGGACCACCAAAAATCTGTTCTGCACTCTAGTTTCTACTAAGTTGCATCCCTCCTACTACTTAAACTCTACTCAACCAGATGTTGCCATGTGGCAATCCTCAACATTTAAAATTAGCCAACCAGAACAAGCCACGTGGCATTAATTTGATAACGTTGTCGTTGACGCGATCAAATTAGTACTACTTATCTATAACAACTTCAGTATTGTTAAGAAAGTAGTCAACAAAATAGAAAGGGTAAAGTAACCCAAAGTCGTCTCCCAACGAACACGGAATTGATTTTTAACAAGTTAGTTCTTATAAATTCTATACAAAAAGGTTAGCCAAATAAAATAATAAAAATATGGGAGGATTAAGATAAAGAAAAGAAATAGGAAAGATAAAAAGAGATAAAAAACAATAGTAAAGAAAATAGATTGATTCCATTGCTTTTTCAAAATAGATTCATCATTGGTTATCAAAAGATTATTGCTCAATTAATTATTGTTGTAGATTTACAAATTAATCAATGTAAAGTCTCAATTAATTTGTTGACGTTCTTACTCTTAACCAAAGTACAGTCTCAATTAAAAGTGAGAACTTTTAGATTATCCACAGTAAATTCAACCAAAGTACAGTCTCAATGAAATTTACTATGCCTAATCATGTCTATTCTTTTATCTCCTCACCAAATAAAAAGCTTAATTAATCAAAGTAAAGTCTCAATTAATTGTAGTTAGAGTAAGTACCTTTAACCAAAGTAAAGTCTCAATTATTGGTAAAAACTCATTTAATCATATGAAAGTTTCTAAATAAAATCAAAGTAAAGTCTCAATTCAATTTAAAAACCCTTGGACTCATATGACCAACATGCATATAGATTTAAAATCATTACTTCTTACGTGATTCAAAGATAAAAGACATAGATGAATGAAAACCTCAACAATAATAAAAAGAACAAAGAAATTATTTCATTCTAACCTCAGAATCCATAATGAAATTACAATGGAATCAACCCAAGAAGTTTAGCAATCCATGGAATACAAAATAAAAAGAAGAATAGAGAGCAGAAAAGAGAGAAAAAGGAAACGAAATTAGGCACCCCTAAGGGTTCCAAAACTCCAAAGTCCCGAGCTTGTTTTTTCTACTTTCCCCTTGGTCTCTTTATATAGGCTTCAATCGGACTTGGACTTTATCTATTCAGTTGCTAAAATATTTTATCTTTATTTAATTAATTAGCAACTTAATTTCTGTCCAATTTCCAATTATGCCCCTCTTGTTTGATCGTTTTTACAATATTAACCAGAATTTCACTAGAGTTTACCAGAGTTGACTGCTGCTTTGACCAGTTGACCTATTAACCAATTTGACTATGCAATGAGAACTTGACACGTGGCAGAGTGCTTTCTCTCTCCAGAATTAGAGTTTCACTCTCACACTCTTCTCCAACTCGCGGTGGCTGCTACGTGGCTAACGGCGCGGTGGTGATGGCTGCCTTTTCTTCTCCGACGAAGGCGCGATGGTGGAGGCGTGAACTTTGTTGCGAGGTTCTGGTGCAAGGTTCGTTCATGGTGCAGTTGCAGATCTATGATGGTGGCGCGCTCGTGTGGAAGCTACTCGTGCAGGTTCTGGTTCTCGCAGTGCAGTTCGTGAATGAAGATGGTGGAGATCTGTTCTGTAGCTGCAAAGAAGGTTGCTGCCAGTGACTGAACTGTGGTGGCTCTGCTCCAGATTTGCGCAGCTTGAAGATGATGGAGGATGGCTGTGACTGGCAGGTCTATTCCGGCGAGAGTGGCGGCTGAGCAGGTGCATTTCGTTTCTGGTTGTTTCGTGATGGTGGCACTTGCGTGGAGGATGCGCTACGGAGAAGATGGAAGCTGTGCGAATGAAGGATGCTTCGTTGTGATGGTGCTGCGCGAACTGGTGCACGAACGTCTCCACTGCTGCCATGGTTTCCTTACGGACAGAAGATGACTCGCGATGATGGCTGCAACCGTGGTATGGAGGCGCGCTGGTGCAGGTGATGGCCGCGGTGGTCGGAAGATGCAAGGCTACGGTGGTGCAGGTTCTGTGAATTGTCGTGAATGGTGGCCGACGACTACCATGGTGATGGTAGGAGAGGAGGAAAATTAGGGTTAGGGTTCCATTTTGGGAGATGGAGGAAGATGATGACATGGCAGTGTTTCATTGGTGTAGATGTGTTTGCAAGGATTAATGCCACGTGGCTTGTTCTGGTTGGCTAATTTTAAATGTTGAGGATTGCCACTTGGCAACATCCGGTTGAGTAGAGTTTAAGTAGTAGGAGGGATGCAACTTAGTAGAAACTGGGGTGCATAACAGATTTTTGGTGGTCCACTTTAGAAAGAGGGGAGTGTATAAGTAAAAACTGGGGTGCAGAAGTGATTTTTCCAGAACTTGCTAATTTCAGCCTTATTAAAAGGTGTTTTGTAATTTCAATCAATTTATTTTCACACCTTTAAATAAGCTTAATCTTAACTTCAGCTGCATCAACAAATGCTAAAATATCCAAAAATAATTTATGTAGCTAAAAATCACTTTTTAACACATTTTTATCACACAAGTTCAAATAGCCTAATTATCATAATTGTCAATTAAATCACTCTTTAAACACATAAATTCAATTAAATACCCAGAATTAAACACTGAATAAGGGAAAAAATACGCACTCATCAATTATTCATGGTGAATACAAGCTTGAAGATTGTAATTCATGTCATAGACCATTTTGCATTAATTAGATGTATAGGGTCGTAGTTGTGCCTTTTAATCTGTAGAAATGTTTTTCAACAAGTTAAATGGTGTCATTTAATTTATTGAATGGATTTTTAACCGATTAAAAGGTTTGCTACGGTAGTCTTAACTAGTACATATTCAATCAGTTGATTTATTTTGTAATCAACTAATTTCACTTAAGTTAAGTGAAATCAACCGATTGATTCAAAAATCAACTTGTTGAATTTCATAAAAGTTTGACTATAAAAGTTGTATTTTTCGAAAGAGACTTGTAGAGACCATTTTTTAGAATGATAACCTTCTAGAGTCTGTGGAACTCTCTCTCTCTTTCATGATCATACAGTGTGTGGCTATTGAAGATTGATCTTGGATCATTCTTGGAGCTTTTGCTTGGTGTTTGAAGCTTGGAAAAGGTGGTTTTGGTAGGCAAGGTTGTCCTATCACTAACGTTTCGTCTTTCTCAAGCTTTTAGGTTGTGCCTAGTCGTTTTCCAGGTCTACAAGAGGTGTCTTGTTGTGTTGGTGTGATTCTTGTGTGATTCAAGAGTCATTGGATGGTGTTTTTGCATATTTGGAAAGTGTAGTGTTGTAAACTTTGTAAAACTTGTGAAATAGTGCGAAGGTCAGGCTTGGGTTGCCTTGACCAACTGGATGTAGCTCATGTTTGAGTGAACCAGTATAAAAATCTTGTGCATTGCTCTTTTTTCTAACCCTTCTCACTTGTATTGCACTTTAAAGTTTAAAGATTATTTATTTGAACCATCTTTTTGACATTCTTGTGTGATATAGCATAATTTGAAGCTTTGCTCTTGTTTGTATAACTCACAGGAATAATTCTTGTTTGTTGTTTAATATTATTCTTGGCTTAAATCACAAATTAGCTTTTCTGCAATTTTCCTAATTTTTCAATCGATTGTTTTTGTGATTCAATTTGTTGATTGTATCAATACTATATCTGTTTAATGAAATCAATAGACTATCTCTGTTTTGATCGATTGAAAGTGTCTAGTCCAGGAGTGTTTGCATCCATACTTGGTGGTTGATTTAATTCAATTGAAAATTGTTTTAGGCTTTTAAAAGTCAACATATTTTTTAACTAGCCAATTCAACCCCCCCCCCCCTTCTTGGCATTTTAACTATTTCAATACTTACAATATTGATGTTGATTCTTTATCTAGACCTTTTTTCTATGACTTGGTCTACTTCTACAGGTTTATGGCTTCAAGAGGTTAAAGAATTCCCTTAAAAGGATGCCACCTTGCATGAATTGTATGATAATTGTGTTGATGGATATCTCCATGATTCTAATTATTATGCAAAAAATGGATTGTTGTTTTGGAAAGATAAACTAGTAATTCCATCAAATGACGAATTAGAACATAATTTTTTTGATGAATTTCTTGTTAGTAAAATTAGGGGTCATGTGAGAATTGCTAAAATTGTTGCTAGGATAGCTTCTCAATTTTATTGGCCACATATGAATATTGATATCCACATGTTTGTTCGTCACTGCTTCATTTGCTAAAAAGCAAAATCAGATCATGTTCTTCTAACTAGTTTGTTGAATCCTTTACCTATTCCTAATCAGATCTGGGATGATATTACTTTGGACTTTATTACTCTTTCACCTTTATCACATTGCTATACTAGCATTATGGTTCATGTAGATAGGCTTTCTAAACTTGCACATTTTATCTCTTTGAAAACTGGTTTTACAAGTAAAATAATTGTTGATGCTTTCATTAATAATGTAGACAAAAATCATGGTTTTCCAAAATCTATAGTTTCTGGTAGGGACAATGTGTTTATAAGTTCTTTTTGGAAAAAAAAATTTAAATCTTAGGGAACTATATTAAAAATGAGCCCTTCGTACCATCCCCTAATAGATGGCCAAACCAAAAATCTAAATAAAACTTGGGAGATGTATTTAAGATGTTATGTGTTTGATCACGCAAGTAAATGACATCATATGTTACCATGGGTTCAATACTGGTATAATGCTTCTTTTCATCACACTATACATATGTCTCCTTATAAAGCTTTGTTTGGTAGAGATCCCCCTTCGGTGGTTTCATACGTCCATCATGCTGATGATCCTCCCGCTTTACAAGAAACATTGCAGACTCGAGATGCCTTACTACGACTAATAAAAACTAACTTGTAATAACCCAAAATTATATGAAAACTCACGTAGTTAAGAAAAGGAGAGATGTCAAACTAGCTATGATTTATTAAAGTTACATCCTTATTATTAACATTTGTAGAAAATTGGAGATGTTGCCTACAACCTAAAACTAATTGTTACGGCTAAATTACATTTGGTATTTCACATATCACTCCTTAAAAAGTTTCATGGCCACTACAACCAGTACTATTTTTCGTTGTCGCTTACTACTTTTGAGTTTGGACCACACTTACAACCTGAGAAAGTTTTCACAACATGAGTAGTCATGTAAGATTCAACAGCAGTCCAATAACTTTTGATTCAATGGCAGCATACTAAAGCTGGGGAAGCTACTTAGAAATATGAAGATATCAACAACTCTTATCTGAATTTCAACCTTGAGGACAAGGTTGTTTCTAATGGAAAGGGAACTTTAACATGCAAAAAGGAGAAAGAAAAAATAAACAACCCTTTAATGCAGATAATCGTAAAAGCACAAGGAAGAAAAAAAGAAAATGTTCTATTTAAATATTTTGAGTGGCGAAATAAGGGATAGAAAAAAATCTTCAGGCTCTTAGGAAGTTTTCTTCTCCTCCTCACTTTATGTTTTGTTTGTTCCTTTTTCTCTATTCTCTCTATTCTATTTTTTCTTCTGATTATAATGTAATAATGTTTAACTTTTGTAATAAAAGTATCTTTCATTTCTTTACTCTTTGAAATTCTTCTAGCATATCTCTTCTTGTTGAACTATTCTTTATTTTTTCTTCTAGTTTCTTGACACATGTGTTCTTATTCTACTTTTTTCTGGTTACATTAGCAGATAACATCCCAACACCTACATGTCGTGCTTCTTCCTCACGAAACTTGCACCTTAACGCACATAGCAACCACCCATGGCAGCCTCCGTGAGCAGCACCTTCATCATATGCTTACCACCACAACGATGCAACATCCTCCACGCGAGTGTAACCCCTCCACGCCGAATCAGTGCAACCACCGTCCTTGCATCAAACCAACCACCAAGCCAACAAAATGCATCATCTTCGTCTCCTACCACACACCAAAGTTACAAGTGGAAACAACCACCATGATGCAGCAGCGGAATCCTTAAAGTCGCGCCACCATCACACCACATATCGCAAATATGCAAATATTGATATATTTACATTTATCTGCAAATTTGGACTACATGATTGCAAATGGCTTATTTGAAAAATTAATACAAATATTAGTCGGTGATAATTTATCAAATATCTTTAAGTAATTAATTTATTTAATTATATAAGAAATTATCAACCAACTATATTTGTCAAATAGTTTTTCTCTCCAAATAATTTTAGATATTCATAACCACCTATAAATATAAATGATATATTTTAGAGACTTCAACAGCAGAAAAGTCAAATTCAAACTCACTCAAGTCCTATATAAATAGAGCAAAGGGAAGCAAAAAAAGGAAAGTTCAGAACTTCGGAGTTTAGAAACCCTTTAGGGGGGCTAATTTCGTCCTCTCTCTCCACTTTTTGTTCTATTATTTTGATCTTATTTTTATTCCATGAAGGGCTAACCTAATAGGCTTAGTTCCACTATAATTTCATTATGGATCCTGATATTAGATTAAAATAATGGTTTTGTTCTTTTTTAATATTGTTTTTGTTTTTTATTTATCTATGTCATTTATCTCTGAATCAAGTAAAAAAGTAATGATTTTTACGTCATAGCTATTTAGTGAGATGTTTTAATCTATATGCATGTTGATCATTGTTAGTTTTGAAATGGTTGAAAAACCAAGAAGGGGGGTTGAATTGGCTAGTTAAAACTTTAGGCTATTTTTGCAAGCTAAAAACCTCCTTTAATTGAATCAAATAGATCACCAAGTTAGGATGAAAACAGTACTGAACTATACACTTTCAATCGATCAAAAACAAAGTTAACAGATTGATTTTACTAAACAGATTATGTTCTGGTATAATCAATCGATTGAAACTGAAAAACAGTCGACTGAAATACTGGAAAAATGCAGAAATGTGAATTTGAATTTTAAACCAGAAACAATGCTCAAGAATGATCAAGATCAGTTCCAAATGATTATACAAACATGCTTAATGCTTCAGATGCTATGAAAACATGCAAGAACATGACAAAGATGATTAAAGCACAAGTTCTTGAAACTTTAAAATGAAAATGCAAGAGAGAAAGGTTAGAGAAGAGAGGACACCACGAATTTTTATACTGGTTCACTCAAACCTGAGCTACATCCAGTTTGTCAAGGCAACCTTAGTTTGACTTTGCACTATTTCAAAAGTTTTACAAAGTATCCACCCTTACACTTCCAAAATATGCAAAAACACCACAAAAGAATCTTGAATCACACAAGAATCACACCAGCACAGCAAGAACCCTCTTGCAGACTTGGAAAACCACTAGACACACACACAAAGCTTGAGAAAGATCAAACCTCAGTGGTAGTACAACCTTGCGTACCACAAAACACTTTCTCCAAGCTTCAAACCAAGTCAAAAGCTTCAAGAATTGATCCAAGATCAATCCTCAACAACTGCAACACCTATGATTGGGACTTATTAGTCATTGTAACAGAGGGTAAATTATCCATAGAGGACAAAGAGAAAAACAAGGATTTGTTACCATTAATGTGATCGGTGGCTCCTGAGTCAAACACTCAAGGACCAACAGACGAAGATTGAGTCAAACTAGTTAAAGATGTACCTCTGTGTGTAATAGAAGTCGTGGAACTAGGAGAACCATGGGAATATTTTTTAGCAAGTCTGTGTAATGTCAAAACCATGAAGAACCTTGATTATTGCTCGATTTCTTTAGTAGGAGTAGTGATAGGAGGTAATACTTCATTAAATTCATGAAAAAGAGCATTCATCTTACCCAAATAATCTGCCAAGGGGTCTTAAGTACGAGGAGCAACAACATTTAAAAGGTTGTGACAAACACCATATAGACGTTAAATGTCATTGGTGTACAATAATTTTGCATGTTCCTAGACTTCATAACATGTGTCGTAGGCACGAAACATTGGTTTCAAAGGACATTAAATGGTATTCTTCAGAACTAAGCACAAGTGGGCATCAATTCTCTTCCAACGGGGAAAATCACTAAGGGAAATGTCAATCACTTTGAGTGTAAGATGATCAAGATACCGCTGACTCTCAAGCCAAAGCTTAACGTCGGATGACTAAGTCGTATAATTCTTGTCATCTAAGTTATCAATGGGCAAGTGCACATTGACATTGGTAACAAAGGCTGATGAGTCATACATATTTGATGTAGAAGCGACATTAGAAGTGGAAGAAGTAGCGGAAGACATCAGGGAGGAAAAGAGAGAGAAATCCTAAAAATCCAAAGTGCTCCGATGAAAGAACCAACCATAGATCTTGATAGGTGAGAGCAAAGCAAGCCCGACGAAGCAAAAATAAGCCGGATACCACACGCGGTGACAATGGCAGCAGATCTGGCGCGTTGCGAAGGCACGTGGGAGTTCGTGGCACCTTCGACGGTGGTCTTTTGGCTGAGACGATCACAACCGTGTGGTTGCTAGTCGGAATTGATTCTCTAGTGATGGTGACGACAGCGAAAGACAACGGAGGGCAAGTTCATAGTGGATCTAGTGATAGAGGTGACAAAAATGATCCTTAAAATCCTTAGGCTTTGATAACATATTAAATATAATGAAACTAGGTTACAGTTAATCTCCTTTGTGTGGAAAATACACATAGGGGTTGTATTTATGCTAAAGAAAATATGGGGTAAGCAAAAAATACATATGAAGAATAATAATAATAATAGAAACAGAAAATAAGATATTAATGATATCTTAACACTAGTGCATAATGGATTTTTTACAGCGCCCTATATACCTCGGTTCACATGTAAACGAGGCATATGAAGATGCGGTGGCACTTTTGTAATTTTTTCGAACTTTTATACCTCGGTTGTACTTAGAATCGAGGCATAAACCCCTTAAAATTTTAATTTTTCTCGCTGCATTAACATTTTTAAACTAATGCCAGACTTTTATACCTCGAGTCACATCTAACCGAGGCAGATAGATGTTTATGCCTCGGGTCTATTTTAACCAAGACATATTTAATTGCTTTACGAATGGAATATCCCTCCGGTTACATCTAACCGAGGCAGATAGATGTTTATGCCTCAGTTTAAAATCAACGAAGGCAATAAGCCTTCTTAGGGTTTAAAAGTAACATGCCACTGTTCATCTTCTTCACGTGGAGCAACGACCATTTCTCTTTCTTCCATTTCTAATCGCCATTGTTGCAGAACACAAAGGTTCCTTCTTCCACGTAGTTGCAGTTTCGTCTCTCCACCACCAGTCCGTCATTGAACGGGCCTCCTCCGTCGTGCGCCTCCTCCATTGTTGTCGTCGTAGAGGTTGCGAAGCCGCCTCCATTGTCGTGATTCAATCTCGCTTGTAGGTATGTGCTTCTCCTTTTTTAAATCATAGAACTCTCCTGTGGGTTTCGAACGTCGATGTGTGTGTCGAAGTCGCGATTTGGCTCATGGTAGTTAGTCGTGGGATGTTTCACTTTCCGTTCAGATATGGTGGTGAAGAGAGGTTGTTCTGCGTCACCAGAGAGATGAATGAAGGCGTCGTGAAGCTGTTCCGGTGTGATGTGGTGGTCAAAGATGGTGGTGACGACACACTGGCGGCATTTAGGGTTTGAATGGTGGCTAGGGTTTCTGATTCGGGAAAAGGTTGAAGATGATGATGTGGCACACTATGGTTGGTGTAGGTGTGTGTACAAGGATCATGGCTACGTGTGGTGTTGTTATTGGGTTAGAAAGTACCTTTTTTTAAAATTTGCGATGCACATTAGGCCTCGGTTCCCTCTAGAACCGAGGCATTAACCCTTGCTTATGCCTCGGTCCATAATTGAGGCATAAACATATCTTTTTTTTACCTTGCGAGCATATGCCTCGAGTGTAAAATCGAAGCCAAAAAGCTAAAATAACCATGGCATAATCTCTTTCCTGCACTAGTGTAACGATCTTCATTTATAATTTTCTTTTTCACTAATACAATGAAAGATTAAATAATGAATAATTAAATTAATTTAATATGGTGATAATAATAATAATAATGTTGAGAAAACAACCCCGTGGATTAAGAGGTATTGATTTTGAAATAAAAGAAGTGAGAGAGAAGAAACCTGAAGAGGATAACAAAATCTTGAACTTTCTATATATTTTATCCGTCCATTTTTTTTATTATGTTATATTTTTATTAAACTTTGTAAAATTGTTTTTTTTATCATAGGTTTGTGAATTTGTCTCAATGACTATGGATTCAACTTAGGCGAACAAAATTCTTAATGGGTTGAGTTCAATTTCAACCCATATCGAAAATCGCAATTTTTTTAACCCAATTCAATCATGCTAAGGAAGTTTCTTTCCACACCTCCAAAATTTCTTCCTGCACCTTAGTAATTTATTCTTACACCTCCATGCACTCAAAATTCCAATTTCACCCTCTTTTCATTTTGAGTTTCATAATACACAATTTGGAGATGTTCTTGTAAGCATAGTTTGGAATGCAAAAAAACTGTATTTCGAATTATACATTTTGGAATGTAGAATCCCAAATATAATTCTTGCATTCCATAATGTACAATCTAGAATACAAGTTTTGTATTTCAAATTGTACATTCCAGAATATAAAATAAAAAATACATTTTGGATTATACATTTTGAACTCAAAATAAAAAAAAAAAAAACCACATTTCAAATTGCATAATCCAGAATGCATTTTTTATTTTGCATTGTCGCACAATCTAGAATATCTTTTTGAGGAAGAAAAAGGTGAAGAGGGTGTGTGGGGGAAGGAGTAAAAGGCCAATGGAGGAAAGGGTTTTAGAGGAGGTGAAGGAAGAAAGGGTCGTGAGTAGAGGTAGAGGAAGAAAAAGCGACACCAACGAAAGGGGATGAAAGGACTTCAATGAAGGTGAAGAAAGGAACGTCAGTTAAGATGGAGGAAAAAGAAGGAAGAGACGGATGCAAGAAGGAATAAAATGGAAAAAAAAAGATAAAAATAAATGAGACATTTCACAATTATACGAGAATATAAGGTGAATCATAAACTTATTTGGAATTCTATTGGAATACAAGTTAAATGTATAAATGTATAGTTTTGTAATACTCATAATAGATCAAATTAATTTACTCAAACACACTTTTAACAAGTGTATTCTAAATTCTCTCTTACCTGGATGCCATACATTTCGTGTACATCTTTTCCCTTTTTGCCTTGCTTTACTAACATGCTAAACTCTACATTCTCCATTAAGAATCCTTCATTCTATATAAGCCTTGCATACATATCCTATATATGCACTATCATAGCTATATATCACTAGACATTTATCTCATGATGGAATTACCTCGTGCAAGTTAACTAGACAAAAAATATGCACAATCGTGGCCACTTCAAGCAACTCCTTTAGGACCACGTATAGAGGTTTAAGAAATTTTCTAGGACCTAATAATTTGATAAGAACATGAATAAAACAATTTGTAAACAGTTCATTTAATTGAGAGCATTAAGTCAGATATGGACACCGAAGCGTGATTAGCGCGCCGGAAAAGTTGATTTATTGTCTATTATGTTAAACCTATATGCCACATTTTTCTTCCTCAGTATCATTATACACTATAATTGTTGTTTTCATGTGATCAAATTGTGCCATCGCATTAACATTCTTCGTTACAAGAATATCGATTTATATTTCTTAATTTAGTGCTTCCGGTTCGATTTTTTTATGTTGTTTGGTATATAAACAAACTATGTTGAAAGCAGAACTAATTTTGTAATAATACGAGATTTTTACACACACAATAAAAAAAAAAATCGACATCAATAGATCTTGGACAAACTCGTATGAAATATAAACACAACTTTCAATCAATAATAATTTTATGTGATATTCTACTTATATATTTGTTTTACTCATTCTTATCAATTAAAAAGTTTCAACTCATCTTAAATATCTGTAAAGAAAATGTAATTAATTTTGATACATCTAAATAAATGATATTCAAATATTATAAATAAAAAAAATTAATATAACACATTTTGTCACATAATTATTATCATTTCACGAATTTGAACATACAATTTTTCACACTTTATTTTAAGTTCAATTTTTATACATTTTATCATATGAATTTTCTTTTTACATATTTTACCATTGCGTTTTCAAGGTACATTTAGCATGATGTTTTGGTAATAAAACAGCATTGTTTTGTAAAAAATGTGATCAAACCTAACTATTACACGTCAATTTTGTTGTTTCACATTTAATATATATCCATAAAATATTGATGATAACAAGATGCTAGAAAAAAACTTACATAATAAAATTCATAAAGTAGTAATAATTGAGAGATAAAATATATAATTAAACTTAAAAAAATAACTAAAAAAATTCAATAAAAGTTTCTACTTTTTTTTATAAAAGATAATCATTGATAATATATGAAGAAGCATTTTTCAGTAATTTTATGATTATAAAATTCGTCACAAATAATTGGATGGAGCAAGATGGCATAATGTGAACTAAGATCTGCGGAGACAAGTTGGGCCCAAGATTTAGGGTTTGGTTATTAAAGTAGTCTATGATTCTCAACATTTTTATTTTATTCACAAAAACCTAAACGCCTTTGATTTATATATGATGTATAAGGTTGTGGGCCAAAAGGAGTGTCATGAGGTTGTGCTTTTGCATGAAAATTTCCTTTGTAATGATGGCGTTTCTTGCTTTTGCTTCCTTTTCCTTTTCTTTTGCACATTTAGGCATGGACTTATACAGTTATATTTTCTCTTTTAAAATTACCCACTATTTATCATTATTTTTTAAATCTAACCTATAAAAGTCCAACAAGTAGATTAGATATACATAACTCAATGTATTTTGAAATTTTATATTTTTACATATAAGTGTTTTTTTATAATATTTAATATGATTGTATATTTAATGCTTGAAACTATTAATTACATTAAAATAATTTCATGTTAACTAATTCACACGTTTGACAATATTATGACTTATTTTACTTACGTAACTCTTTTTACACGGTAGAAAAACCTCGGTTGCTGCATAATTAATATAACATAGTACAAACCATGAATATGGGGTAATAATGTGGTAACAGTTAAATTAATTTTCTTAAATATAAAAAAATCATTTAAAATAGTTAGACAAAATAATAATAAATTATTAAACCTAAGAAATAAATAAAATTATACCATGCTTTTGAATCTATCTATCTATTATCTATTATATATTAAGAAAAGAATATACTACCAAAATTACTATATTACCCATTTTCTTTTCTTGACACGTGTCATAAAAATTAGTTTTTTCGTCATTTTAAAATTCTGGTACAAAAGGACCAGAGTTCAAATCCTACAAAAGTCAATTTGTTTTTAATTTTTTCATTTGTACTATAATATTAATTATAAATAATATTATTATTTGCAATATTTTTATAAGTATTAGTATTTCTAATTATTAATAATATTATTATAAATATTATTTATAGTGATAGTACTAAAATTATAACAAATATTAGTAATATTATTGTTATTATTATATGTTACTATTATATATTATTACTATTAGTATTATTAACATTATTAGTAGTAAAGTTATTACTCTTATTTGTAATATATAATATTATTACTATTATATATTTTTGTTAGTAATTATGTCTCAATTTTTATTAGATTATGATAAATTATTTATTTGTCTTAAACTTAAAAAAAAATAGGTATATTGATAAATATATGATTATTTTAAAATTTCACTCTAATATTTCATTGTTGATGTTCATACCAAATTTGAAGGATTCGTCGACCATTATTGAATTATGTCAATCTTTGACAAAAACAAACAAATTAAAGATATTTTACTTGATTGATTGTCTAATTCATTTTATTTAACTCTTAATGTTTCATTTTCTACAACGAAGATTATCA
>Ga0214542_1007828_pt1 | contig 18247 bp, 13 predicted proteins | sample CNSS1metaG_FD_160096 | JGI IMG/M metagenome (GOLD analysis project Ga0214542, IMG submission 160096) | Root nodule microbial communities from cowpea collected in UCLA plant growth center, Los Angeles, California, USA - CNSS1 | ecosystem: Host-associated > Plants > Roots > Nodule | place: USA...
TGGTACGGATTGACATGTGATATATGGGGTTGTCTATGGATGTTGGTATGAATCTTCCCTGCATGGTGTATGTGATTATTTCCTTGCTGATTTATGATTGTTAGTCTGTGTCAGCATGTAATTCCTTGGGGTCTCTAGGTGAGACCTCCGGGGCTGCACTTCAGTGGTCGGGACGTAATTCCATGGTCCCTGTTAGTGGGTGTCCATGGTGGTGCCCCATCTGTATAACTAGGTAAGGATTCAAGTTAAGGTTGCATCCTGACACTCTAAGGAGTCAGTTAGTCTCACTTAGAGTGGACTGACTCCTGTGGTGAGAGTAGTAGGAGGCCTGAAATTCATTAAGGGCTAACTTTGTGGTGAGGGAAAATTGATCCATCGTAACACTTGTAACACATTTCTCGGGGGTGAGCAGAGGTATCCACCACAAGTGCGGACATCCGCTGAATCCGACCAAGTTATACGTATCCGGATGAGTCGAGTCGAGTCATAGTGTATTGATTGAGAGTCATAACATGCTTGGATAATGTATGGAAATTGAATGGTGAGAACTATATTTTAACTGTATGATATATGTTGTTGGCACTAGCTTACCCGGTTTATTGTATGGTTGTCTTGTATGTGGTTCTTCTTTCTTGCGATGATCATCAATTTAATTGATGGGAGCAGATGGGCGAGGTTCTAGAGGTCAGCAAGAAAATGGAGATTCCGCTGCATTGTCCACGTGGACTGGTTTATTTTTCTGTATGAGTTTATTTGGGGTTGTGACCCATGTATCTGTTCGTCTTTAGATTTATGCACTCTGGTTAACTTTTTTTCTAGTTTCTTTTGAGCATCGTGGTGTGTCATGGATTGTATGGAATTGAGTTTAAAATTTCCAGACCGCGCGTTTATGTTATCTTTCTCGTAACATTCCTATTTCACGTACTTATTTAAATGGGGTGTTAGAATGCATATGTGAGGTTACATTCATTATAGCATCTAATATGTATGTATTCGGACAACTACTAGATTAAGCATCAAAATATCTTCTACCTATCACCAGAACATGATTGGAACCCCTAGCATTAAATTTGTGGAAGATTGGAATAACCTGAAGACTGAATCATTAAGAAGTTAAGAATGTCTAACCTTTCTTGAAAAAACATAAACTTCGATTTATAAATCAGTTTTATAAAAATAAATTAGATTTAAAATTTAATTCTTAACATATTTAATTGAAAATAAGCCATGAAGATTAACAATGCACCATAATTAATTTCCTATAAGTATTTGATAAAAAAAAACCTTTTCTTTCTCTTTGATCTTCACATATTTTAATATCATCTAGAAATCTCTTTCGATCCTCTTTTTCAACTTGACCAACCACTCTGGTAATCTAAATTTCAATACAAGTCGTGGAAATGTTAAGATGATTGTGCATAACTAAAGCTTTACACGTTTCATTATTGTTGTTTAACTTGCTTTTTCTTTTTCTTATTATTTAATTTGGATAACTAGAATAAAATAATCAAATAAAATTCTGGAGCTTATAAACAAAATTAATTAATTGATAAAGTAAAAAAGATAGATAGTTCTAACACTTCTATGCCAGTCAACTCATCTTTTATTGAATGGTTTTTCTCCCTTGTTAAAAAATCTCTCTCTCTCTCTCTCTTACTCTCTCTATTTCTCTCTCTCTTTTATATATAAATATATATTGTGTGTCATAGTATAATAATACTTTATAGTATCAATCCTTATCATATGTTCTCATAGAACATATTTAGAAGCCAAGAAATAGAATGAAGTATAAAGTATGGGTTAAGTGAGTTCTATGAGAGGGGGTTCGAAAACACAGCACTGAAAGGGATAGTGGTGGTCACACTGATCTTGACCTTTGCCTGGGGCATATTGTGACCATACATTACCTTTGTTTTTATTTTAATGGAAAGCCTATGTTTTGGACATTTATTATGATTAATTTTCACTTTTAGCATAATAACACAAAATTATCACAGAATGCAACACTTATACTTTTATTTAAATTTTAGTTATATTAATTAATTTTAAGCTTAATTAAGCTTCAAATCCTTCATAAATTTTAATATTTTTAATTGAGTTTATATTAGTTTTTTTGTTAATTAGATAATAAAACTGTTATTCCTGTCTCCGCGCGTTAAAAAATGCAAAATTTTGTAATTAATAAAATGATAAATAAATTTTATTATTGTAATAGTGCTCTATGTTATTTACAAAATTTTATACTTTTTAACATGTAAGAAAATAACAAAATAACATAATAGTCGCGTCATTCTATTACTGAAAAAATTTAAATAAAAAAAAAACTTGAAAAGCATAAACAGAAAATTAATAAAGACTAAAAAAAAATTTATAAGAGACTTAAAATTTAATTGAATCTTAATTTTATTGGTAATTAAACGATTTTCTTATTGCGTAAAATAATTTATCTTAAATATGACAATATATTCATAGTAAGGTTCTGTAAAATATTTTCAGTCAACGGTTCTGAATTAGTTATATTTTTGAACAAAATATGCTGATTCTCCTGGATTAAATTTTTTTTAGTGTTTTGGTTTATTGATTAATTTTATTCAATTAATAATATATTTTGAACTAAAATCTTTGCAAAACCCAAAGTCACACATTGTTATTAACATGGATTGAAACTCTCTCCTTATAGTCCTTACTTCTCAAATATGTGGATCCATTATAATTTAATCTATAAACAAACATGTTGTAAATATTATATGTAGCAAAATAATTTTTTTTTTCTTGTATTTGTTTTTATTGAACATATGATTTAAAATTGTAATTTTATCTCGATAAAATAAAGAAATAATTGTTAAAGGTGAAAGTATTATTAAGTTGGGTAGTGACATCATTACCGCGTCACTGTTTGGTCACTTTATAATATCTAATGTTGTAACATCATTATGATTGAGAGAGTTTGTTTAGACATGATAGTAACAAATTGACTTTTCAAAATTTCATAATTATAATTAAGAAATAAAAAAAGGAGATATTATAAAATGTAAATGGTAAAACAAATAAAAAATGTAAATGGAAATGATAAAGGATGGAACTATACAACTAATATAATTTGTATAAATTTTTTGTTAACTTACAGTGATACTGGGTAGGATCAGATATCATCATATATGTTCTACAGAAATTATCCGGTTACGTGTTCGTCATTTGTTAAAAAATATTCACAATTTTCTTTTAATATACTAAATATTCTTTCGGTGACATTTGTAATCGGTGAATAATGATTAAACATTTCTAATCTTAAGGATTTCTCTAAATATTCTTTTAAGTTATACATGACACTTTATTATTACATGATAAATTATTTGTTTGTATTTCTTAATAGAAAAAGTTGAACATAAAACTTCTCTTACCCTTTTTTTTTCTAACTTTATCACTAAGTTAATTTTATATTTTTATTTGTCGTCAATTGATGAGATAAATTAATAAATGTCGCTAGTACCGTATGAATAATATTGTCATATTAAAAGGTATGATATCAACTCACCCCTAAAAACCAAACTCAATATTAGTTTTCCACTATAAGAAAACATGAAAATAACTTCCATATATTAACTTGGCATGGTGTAGGAAGCAAATAACATTCCATTAACGTTTATTATAAAGAAGCAAAAGAAAAAAATAAAATACAAAAAAGTTAGCATGGGCCTAATCCACCCTTAACCCACTCTAAAATATTATTTATAATTTTAAAATAATAGAAGAAAAAGGTGCGGATGAAAAAAAAAGTACACCACGTGTAGACTTTTTAGTGGCATATATAATAAGTCACACAGTTATATTAAATTTCTAAAATTTCGTTATAAGCCACGTGTCGTTGTATAAGAAGTGCATTATATTAGGGACAGTATAGCGTGACCTTAGCCCACGCTAGCTATTAATTTGGATATAAGAGTTTGTTCGACGCAAAAGAAAACATAAAATGGAAATATTATTTTATTATAGAAAAGTTGAAAGTTGTATTGTAGCAAACGTGATGTATTATTTTATTCAAGAAAGCTGCACTACTTTTTCTTACTCCCGGCACTTTGTTGCCTCCTATCTTTTCGCATTCCACACTTTTATCTCATTTTTAGCCATTTTCCTCTCTCTCTCTCTCTCTCTCTCTCTCTCTCTTTCTCTCTCTGTTTCCCAGTTTCAACCTTTTTCGCTCCAGCTTCTTTTATCTCATTTTTAGCCATTTTCCTCTCCCTCTCTCTACTTCCCAGTTTCAACCTTTTCCGCTCGAGCTTCTAGTCTTCTTTGCGCAACACAGTCTTGAAAAGAGGCTTCACTTTTCCCCGTAGTAGGTCGCAGCTTCGAGCTTCGAAGACTAGTTCACGAGTTTGTGCTGTCGTTGTGAGGTATGCGTTTGGAACATAAACCCTTGTTTTTTTGTTTCTTTTAGGGTTATGATGATCAACCATGAATCTGAATGATGTTTTTCATGTTCGAAATTATTGTTTGAGGTGATTCCCATTTCTGTTGAGGGTGTGTGGTTTGTGTTTGACAATGTGTGAATGGGAAATTTAGTGTAGTCTTGCATTGTTTCTCCGTGCTAGGGAAAAGTTTAGGAAAGAGTTTTAGAAAAGAGAAGATTTTTTTTTTATCTCTGGTGAATGAAAGAGTGAGTATATAGAAAATGGAGAGGAGTTGTGTGGGTGAAAGAGAAAAGGCGTGAGACTTATGTAGGGACAATGGTGTGCATTTATTTCATTTGTTCTTACATATTCCAAACCAATCTTTTTGCCGCTGCACCAACATGACTATTTTTCCTTCATTATCTTTTCTTCATTTTCTAATTTCACCATTTTCTCATCCCTCAACATGACTATTACTAAAGTCATTTACTAGCATGGGCAACTAATTTGAAGTTCATAATATGTGTAGCTTGCTGTTGGAATCATGATTGCTCTAAAGTTTGGGGTTAGTGAGGAAGGCTATTTTACCAATGGAGAAGCCAGTCTTCTCTTATTCTTTATATGTGCATACGTTGCAGCATATGCATGGTCTTGGGGTCCACTTGGGTGGTTGGTTCCTAGTGAAATATGTTCTCTTGAGGTTCGATTTGCGGTCCAAGGCATCAATGTTGCTGTAAACATGTTATTTACCTTTGTCATCGCTCAAATTTTCCTAACCATGCTTTGTCACCTGAAGTTTGATTTTTTCTTTTTCTTTGCTGGATTTGTGCTTATCATGACCATTTTTGTTGCCTTGCTCCTGCCTGAGACAAGAAATGTTCGAATTGAAGAAATGAACAAAGTTTGGAAATCACATTGGTTTTAGAGGAGATTTATTTCGAATGATGCAGCCATTGGTGGACATCCTCCCATTGCTACAATTTGAAAATAGATTGATCAAGAACTTCATTTACTCGTACGTACCAACAAAAGTTCTATCATTTTCCAATTAACTCATTGTAATTATGTAATTCCTATGGTTTGTAACAAATATATTCATTCAAATTTTGTACCAAATCCATCAAAAATTTATTTATTATATATTTATAATATTTTACAAAATATTGCTTCGATTTTTCTTGAAGTATAATTTTATTCTTAAATTATTTTTAAATCATTAACATACAAGTCAAAAGATCAATGCATATCCATGACAAGTTGTTATTTGATAAAGAGATATGATGTAAATGTTTAGATACATTGTTTGTCTAAGAAAAAATCACATTCATATAATTAGTACGACAAAACAAAATAAGCAAGTAAGTTTAACTAATGGATGAGTTAATGGATGACGAACACTTTGAATTTAACAATAATTAAATATAATTTTATGATCACTATTTAAGTATCAATTATCACTATAATGTTTAAATTTGAGCAAGATTTAAATTAGTTTCAAACATGTCTCAACATTCATTATAATTATTCATAAATTCCTTTCGACACACATTAATTATATATATAAATATATAAACAAATAAACGAATAAAGTTAAATATGTTTTCGTACTTGTAACCACTTTCATATCATTAACACAATGCCTTCTTGGCTGATTGCGTACAATTTTGCCAAATATGTATTAGTAGGAATGCTGAAGTAGGTCAATTTCTAAAATGTTTGGACTCTATGACCATTCTCTGTATTTTGCGACTCCAACACTCAGAATATAAAATATTTGTCAATTTTTTTTATCTGACAACAATAATCATACAAACATAGGTTTATTCTCATACTTTTTAATTATATTTTTTATACAAATTTTGTCATTCCAACGTACTGTTTATTATATTTTCTTCTATATTCAATTTAAATATATATATATATATATGTATTTTCATATTTTAATTTTATTTTTATATTAAATTATTCATTATTTAAATACTTCTTATTTGATATTTTTGAAAAGTTGTTTTTTATATTTTATAATAATATATATCTGACTGTTTAGTAACGTTTGATTCTAACATAAAAGAAAATAAGAGTTTAATAAATTTTTGTGAGAAACATTGCACGGTCATGTAAAACCAATATAGAATTAAGTGTTTTAAAGACGAAAATTATTATTTTATTGGATTACGTTAAACATAAATTTAAATGTGAAAAAAAAAAGATTTTTAAAAATTTGCACCGGAAAATAATATTTTTAAATTGATAACATTCGAAACAATAGCGGACCTTCTAAGGTCCGTAGGGGCATGGCCCCAAGAATTTTTAAATTTTTTTCAAAGTGTTTTTAAAATATTTTTTTAAAAGTTTTTTAGATTGATTTTTATTATTTTTATAAAATAAAATATTTAATGTTAAGAAATAATAAAATAAAAAATAAATATAATACAAAATAATAAATTTATTGAGATGTTTTCTTCTTGTTTTTAGTTCTCATTGTTCTTTTGTAAGATAAAGAAAGGTAACTCTTTTTTTCTCTTGATAGAAATATATTAGTTTAATATTTAATTTTTTTATGAGTTTTTTTGTATATTTATTTTTTTATGAATATAAAAAGAAAAGTTATGTATTATATGTTTATTCATAAGCATTCTTTATACGTGACTTGATTATCATAATTATTTTTAGTAATTACATCTTTCAATTTTTTAATAAATTTTGATAAATTATTTTTTAGTCTTATTTTTTTTAAATAAGTATATTGATGAGAAATAAAACAATAAATTTGTTTTTTTAAGTAATAAAGGGAGAATACCTTAAAGATGAAAATAATACAAATTTACTTTTTTACCTATCTTCAGGAGCATGATACTAAGAATTCAATGATTGGATTAGAAAACCATTCTTTAATATTCAAAGAATTATAATTATAATGTTTCATATTAATTCTTTTGAATTATTAGCGGAAAGTTTCATATTAATTCTTTGGAGTTTATTATAAGAAAACTTTCTCAAATATGAGAATATTCAGGGAAAAAGATGAACTTAAAAAAACATATTTAAAATAAGTTTCATATCAAATACACCTTTAAAACTATCATTTTGTTAAAAAAAAAAATTACAAAGATATTTCAATACTAAATTATATATACTTTATTATATTAGTAACAATAATTAAATATATGAAATTTGAGTATTTTGGTCCCTTCAAAAATTTTGATCAAGATTCATCATTGATTTGAAAAAAAATCAGATTTTACGCTTATGTGAAATAGTGATGTATTGTTATTATTATATTCTTATGTATTGTATATATTTTTAAAATTTAATAAATGTTTTAAAAACCGTTTTGTTTAATTAATTTCACTTAAGAAAAAATTGTACCATCATTTTAAAACTTTGCTTGACCTGATTTTAATAATTTCATTTCATTCTTCAAAAGTCTTTGGACTTCTTTCATCTCGTTGTGGGAGGTATCTTTAATGCTATGTGGAAGAAATATTAGAAGAAATCATTCATGTCTTAAAGAATATATTATTTCATCTTTGTTTCATATTTTTATTATATTTTTATATTTTTCATTAAAAATAACTTTTCTCAATATTTTTTTTATTATATATTGTAAATATGGACTTTAAAACTAAAGCATAAAAAAATTGAAAAAAAAATGAAGAATTCTAATTTTAAGTCAACAAATACCGTTCAATAGATCTTGGGAGAAATCTTGTGGAGGAATTTGTGTTTGGATCAAATACAAATTAGTCTATCATTCAAGCAACATCTATTTTATTTATGTGTTTTTTTCTGAAAATTTTTATTTTAATTATATTAGGATTCCTAAAATTAAATATTCAAATATGTTTTTTTTAACATAAATAAAATTTTTAAGTAAATTATTGTTTTAAAAATCTTATTGTTTATGATATTCTTTTAGGAATTCAATCTAAGCTTTTACAGTAATTTATTTATTTATTTAATATTTTATCATTTATATTTTTTTGTCTTCGTGTTTCATTTTTATTTATTTTTTATTATATTCTAATTATAATGTTACATTACTGCAAGTTCGAACACTCCATATAGTAAATGTATTTATTAAAGTTTAGCGGGTACGGATATTCACGGATACGGATACTATGATATCTGTATCCGCCCCGTTAACATGCATGAATCAAAAATACTCATACCCACGGATAGCGGGTATCCTTTTTTAATATCCATTTTCTATCTGTTACGGGTTTTATCCGCAGATACCCACGAGTACGAATTTTTTTGACATCCCTAATTAATCTTTTTTGGGATATTTTTTAAGTTTGAAATACAGCACGATAACTCATTATACATGATTGATTCTAAAATAAAAAATAGAAGATATAATTTTTGTTATATATAAGTTTTTTTTTATTTAGGTTATAACCAATGTCATTTTATTCTTCTTTCAAAGTAGTTCATCGATATATCTATTTTAATTGATTATAAATGGTGTCATGAATCCAAATTAATCTTAATCGACAATATTATAAACTATAATCGATAAAATGTCTTATTCTAATCACTCGGAACAAACTGTAAAATAACGTTTGAATGTGATGATATTAGATCTAACCAAAACATTAAAGTTCTATGATTGTTCTTTCTAATTTCTAGTATTACTGTTATTTGTAATAAAAAAAATTATATTTTAAAAAGTCTTGTGCAGGTAAAAAAATCAGTGCTTTCAAATACACAAGTTTTTAAATCAAAATATGCATAAGTGAATTATTATTCTCAGTAATGCATATTTTTCTTTGAAAATAAATTATACAAAATAAAATACATTGTTAGTTTTTCATGGGAAAGACAAATTTCATTGAACGAAAATGCATTTTCATTTTCTTTATTGGTCAACAGAAACCCATTTTAGCGAAGAATACTTTTGTCAAAATAAAAATACAATGCATTCTAAATGTGAAAAAGGCTATGCAAATAATAAAGGCCCAGGTCCGTTTCACGAAGGTCCGTAAGACCCATGAAGCCGGGCCCAACCTAATCGTATAGGTTCATTTAGTTTCCGAATCATAAGGTGCACTATATTTAAAGTGGGTCCAATAGCACCGAATCATTGCCCGTTTATATATATATTGCACTCTTAAACCCTAATTGCCAGTGCCTCCGCTTTCTCTCAGCCTAGTTCTTAGAGGAACACCAGTGCAAGCAGGTATGAGACACTTGTTTCTTTACAATGGTTACTGTGATGTTATTATTTGATTTGATTCTGATTATGTTCTCGACGAATTTCATACGATGTGAAGCCATTTTTGTTTGACCTAAATTTATGTACCCAAAATTTCATCTTTGCTTAATTAACATTCTTTATTAGAGAAATGCCGACATGGGTTGAAGCGAAAACATCTTTTGACGTAATATTCAACTTGAGTTTTTTCAATGCTTTTCGATTACTCGGATTTGTATGAAAACTGAGTGTTTTAACCAAATTTGGAATCAGATTTGAGATATTTATTAAGTTTAATGGCCGATTTCGGACATTTCTAGGTTTTCTGATACTTTTGTGCCTTGTATTGCACAAAGTTATAGTTTTTATTTGTATTAGTATCATTTTTCTTTAAACGTTAATGTCCCTGATAACCTTTCCGTAAGGTTTGAATGTCTCTTTTATTTTTGCAAAGTCAGTTTGTATGTTAAATGACATTGATTTGTGTTTATTAGAGACAAGATGGCTGTTCCCCTACTAAGCAAGAGAGTTGTGAAGAAGCGTGTCAAGAGGTTTAAGAGGCCCCAAAGTGACCGCAAAATTTCCGTGAAGGTATGTGTGCTTCATTAGTTTAGTTTGCTTGTAAGTTAGTTTCCTGGAGATTTTCAATGTTGTGTGTCTTGATAATTGCAAAGGGTATGCTTTTAAATGTTTAGATATTAGAGGATTGAACATTGGATGACTTTCAGAGTAAGCTTGGATGTTTCCAATTTGTTATTCCCATTGCTTTTCCGCTAACATCATATAATTGCCAGATTCCATTGTATGATTGTTTTCATGTTTTTTATATGCTTTGTGTTATATGTTGGTCAATAATCTTGAACATCATTGGTTCCAAGGTATAATAACACTTAGACCATTTATACTATTGTTGTATGCAGCCTAGCTGGCGCAGGCCAAAGGGTATTGATTCACGTGTGAGGAGAAAGTTCAAAGGATGTGTTTTGATGCCAAACATTGGTTATGGTTCAGACAAGAAGACCCGTCACTATCTGCCTAATGGATTCAAGAAGTTTGTTGTTCACAACGTCAAGGATCTTGAACTTCTGATGATGCACAACAGGTATTAACTGGTTGTTGTTTGCATGTAAAAATTTCCTCGTTACCCTTTTGTTGGTACATTATGTTCCTGACTTAGTTAATGTGGTTGATGTAACATCAGGACATACTGTGCTGAGATAGCACACAATGTGTCAACCAGGAAGAGAAAGGAGATTGTAGAACGTGCTGCACAGTTGGATGTTGTTGTTACCAACAAACTTGCCAGGTTGCGCAGCCAAGAAGATGAGTGATTGCTGTTGCTAAATCAAATAATTTTGCTGTTATCGTTTAATGTATGGACTTGGATAGAATCTTTTCAAAGTTATTTTTGTGTTATTTTATCGTTGTTTTGGATTAAGAGTTTTGACTAGTTGTGTTATAACTTGTTTGAATCCTTCATTAGTCATTTTATGCTATATTCCTTTGTTTCCTTATGAAGCTGCATGAGTTGGATGCATCGTTCTCTGGACTTGTTTTGAATGATAGTGTTAAAGAGTTGTAGCTTGATGATTAGGTGTTGGTTACAACGTAGAGAAGTGCCCTGGAATGTACTATTTAAAATAGCTGGAAGAAAAGTGAATCATTGACATTCCTTGGCATAAGAAAATCGAATTAACATTCCTTTGAAGAAAATCTAATTTACTTTGCTTGTCTTCAAATGATTTTCTCAACAAATACTTGTTACACTAAATTAGATGTAACCTGTACATTATAATTTATTAAAATTTTCTCCATTAACATTTAAGAAATACATTTTATTTTAAATATATAATTAAATTAATTTTTTACAGAATCGAGAATATAATAAGATAAAACGCGAGTCTATGAATAGGAAATTTCCCAGTATCTTTCAAGAAGCTCTTGCATTCTTACAAATACTTTGTAGTTGTTTTCTTAGAAACAGTTGTTGCTACAAGGCCTTTCCTTTCATATCATTTGCACTGTTTTCATGTTTCATCTATAATCATAAGATTAGATGGGGTGAAAATGAAAATTGATGTTTTTTATATTTTACGAATGATTCAAGTGTATTATTTGGATTTGTTGCTTTTTGTAGCTAACAAAAAATTAGGATTCCCAAATTGTTATCTATTTTAATTTTTATTTTAAAAATGACATATCGGTTTTGATATACAAGTTTAACGAACTAGGTAAAACGGACTAGTGCCACATCTAGCTGAACTCGTTTTTGTCATCCAAAATATTTTTTGACCTTTGAAAATGATGACACGAGATATTTTCTCAATAATTGGTGTCACCCATATTAGTAATTTGATCAATACAAGTTCGACGTATATAAATTAAAAATAGCTGTAATCAACTTTAAACCGTAAATCAGTTATAAGATGAAGTTATTCTCGTTCGAGGATTTTGTGTTCGGTCTTTTATACTTAATTTTGTTGAATATCCAATATAAATTTTAATTTTTTGCTTACAGTAATTTTCAAGTCAAAAAATAATCATATCGGGAAGGATAAATGCGGTCTCAAACGTCTAGTTTCCGATGTACATGTATAGATAACATGTTGGGTGATAATTTTTCTTTTGGTTAAATGTGATTTTGATCATAGAGAAAATTATTCTCTCATTTAAATTTGGATTAATTTAGTGTCTTGTGTTTAAAAACTTGTGGATTTAATTTTCTTAACTAAAAATTTTTCAAATTTATTTTTTATTTTGAAATGTGTCAAAAGGTGTAAATTCAAATAAACATGTTTGAAATGTCAAATAAACATAACTAAGAACTAAATTTATGTATTTCTAGAGTTGGAGAATTAAATTGAACCAAAATTTCAAAATATTTCTAAAGTTGAGTACTAAATTGAATCAAAATTTTAAAAAATAGCTAATTTTAAAAGTTGAGTTAACCTTTTTTTTCCTCATTCAGCAAATATTATGATAAAATGAAAAATGTTATTTCCCAAAATTTTAAACAAACGTGTACAACTAGTATGATGTGTTGTAGCAAACTTAACTATCCATTCTATGTTGTTATAACAAAATCTATCAGGAAGTTTTTTTTATATTTTCTATTTTTTTAATAAATATTTGGTTTAATAGATTATTTTCTTAATATTTATTGAGATTATTTAATATGGTCTCCTAGATTTTTTTCAATTTAATTTTTTATTTTAGTTAAAATAAGTTAATATGATAATTTCTATTAGACTAACATTGACGTCAAGAAGAGAGTAATGATTTACATACACATGACAAATTATTTGAAATACTAGTATAGTAGTATATTGACATATGAGAACATGTCAAGTTTGTTTCTTTTATATAACTATTCTTCTCTATCTTGTCTTCTTTTATCCTTGATTTAGTTGTATTCAAAGTTGAGCATGACACTTGCCATACTATGTTCTTAAACATCTCATGCTCCTATTTTTTTCTTGTCTTTGTGTTGAGCTATAACATCCTCCCCAAATAACTATTCTAGTTTCCTAATATTTCATTCACAAATGTCAAATGACACCAACTCACTTCCTTGAACTATATTTATCCAACTAGCCATCTCAATATTTATTTACTTCCATTCCTATACCAAATCTATGTTCTTAGTTTTATCCATCTCAATATTTATTTACTTCCATTCCCATACTAAATCTTTGTTGTGCCAAAAGTAATCACAAAACAATTAAAAATTATAACTCTGCAATTAATTGTTAAGAAGTGGACTTTAAGCCTAACTCAATCCCACAAAACCAACTTATAAAGTGAGGTTGTACCCATTTATATACTATAAACTCATTTTATCTCTAATCGATGTGGGACTTTCAACACACTCAATGTATATACATCTCGAGCGTGAGACTGAACATTAAATGAGTGGTCTGATAGTGGCCTGATAGTAGGTGAAACAATATGTCTAAGAAATAACAAATCTCACTAGGATAAACTCTAATAATGATCCTGATATCATGTTAAGAAGTGGACTTTAAGCCTAACTCATCCCCATAAAATCGACTTGTAAGGTAATATTTGCACCCATCATATACTATAAACTCTTCTTATATATAGTTAATGTGTGACTTCCAACATTAACTAACTCTACATCTTGTGATCTCCCCAAGACAAAAATCTCTTTTATAAAAAAAAAAAAAATCTATTTAAAAAAAAAAAAAAAAAAAAGAAAAGACAAGGGTTTCCATGAATTTACGAGATGAGATTTGAGGAAAGAGAAAGCAATCCATGGAACACTCCAATATATCCCTTTTTCATCTCTTTGGAAGCCTGGTCCAAATAGGAGACATCTTCATAAAGGGACATATAATCAAGCTTCATCCAATCCCTAACCATCTCTCTCATCTTCTCAATACACACCTTGATGGAAGCTCCACATTGAAAATAGGCCTAACCATAATCCCTAAATGCTCACTCCCCTCCTCAACCTTCTCACAACAACAAAATTTGCCTAAACTTGAGGTTAGATTAATCAATTTGTAGGCCATATTGGATAAATACACCATGTTAGATAAGCACAGAAATAAAAAGCCAACCAAATATTTACAATGTCATCTCATTTATACTATCACATTATCTCTTTCTAAATAGTGTCAATACTAATTCAACGAAATACATCATAGTGATTTCTTTAAAAAAAAAAAAGACTGAATTTAAAACAAGAAAATTTGATAGATCACAATGAATAACTTCCATAAATAGTATGACAAAAAAACTCGTTAAACCTAAACATTATTTTCACTATCTCTAATAGGGGATCAAAGTTAGCCAGCCTAGTTCACATGGGTTGACTCACTACAAATAGAGTTAAAAATGAGATAACCCAATTCATCACATTTTATAGTAAGCTAGAATTTTTATAACTAAGTTCAACCCACCAAGGATTGTTTCTTTAGGAGGGTTAACTCAAGTATATTTTGATCTCCCAATTTATTTTATATATTTACTGTAATACAATTAAAGTGAAATAATTTAACTCATTTATTTATAATAGTAAAATTAAATTGTTCAATATTTCACCAAATATTATAGTAAAGATAGTAAGTGGAAACCAAATATTAACTTATATATTTGGACAAACTAATAAATTAAACATTTAAACTATTCAAAAATTATTAAACAACATTGTAGTATTTAAAAAGATCAAATTGTCAACCTTCATAACTGGATATGGTAAACAATTATAGTAAAAAATTGATAAAAAAAATGAAAACAGTTATTGTTAGTAGATACGTTCAAAATTTTCGTATGTAATTTTTTTTGTTACCCACAGACACAAAATTATTTACAAAAAAAAAATTTGTATATAATTTTTTGTAGATAATAGAAAATTTCTTGTAATTTCAAAGTTAGATTAAATTTGATCTTCACTTATAAAAATCATGTTTTTTCAACCTAGTACTCATGGTAATATAAGGTAATATTTACATAATAGGATGTACATACAATAAAGTTCCTTGCTACTAATTGACCAATAATATTGTGACACAATGTTTGATAATTGGATTTCCATTTTAACATTTGAATTCTATTGATTCACTTCAAGAATTTTCTTTATCTTATTTTTCCTTTCCATTGTAATTTCAATATGAAAAAGAAAATATGTAACTTTTTTTTTTACTTATTTTAAAAAAATTGTAATTAATTCTTTGATTTATTTTAAAAGTTAAGTAATATAATTTTGAGTAAGTTTTTTTTTTTTTAATTTTCTGAATTTTTTTAACAAAATAAAAATACAAGGAGTTGATTTGAAGTATAAAAGATATTTGTTTCATTGTGGAGTTTGTGTATATATTTATATTTGGGCCTAATTCATTTTGTTGGTCTTTAGTTGAGAGAGTGAAAATTTAATTTATGAATTTGATGTGTAAAAAAATTGAAAAATAAAAGAAATAAGTTCTATTGAAAGAATAGTAATGAACATTAAATCCATTTAATAAAATTGATATTGTTATTACATTACAATAAACACATACCAATGTCAGCATTATTGTTGTAGTTCTTCTTTGTCTCTTGTTCAACAAGTGGGGACTATCAGCATTATTGTGTTTTACTTCATTAAACTTAATTGGAGTCAACCATACTTGTTCGTTGACCATTCTTTCTCAATATCACGTAACTTTGGATTCAACCCAAATTATTTCGATTGTGTTGAATAAGTGAAGGCATATTCATCCATTCCCATCAAAAGTTTAATTACAGAATAAAAAATCATCATGGGTATTTTATGTCCTGTAGAATAGGCTACACTGCAAAATAAAAGGCTTTTACCATGAAATTTGGCAATTGGAAATAATTGTATAACAATCTTTCGATTATCAGATTAGAATTCCAGCAAAGGGTTTCTAAATCGATTAAATACCATTACAGAAATGAACTCATACATTCAACAGGGGTAAGAGGTAAGAGCATATGAAAATAAATATCGTCGAATGCATGAACTTTGTTCTAAAAGGAATACATCCCTTACCCATTTTTGCTTGGTCAAGTGTCATGTGCAAAAGTGTGATCAAGAAAATTAAATTTGATGTTAAGTGATTCTTTCTCCCCACTTTCATAACTGATCAATGTCTTACATTACATGGTTAGATTAAATGATTAATGATGTGATTGACATTTTCAAATTCATTGACTTCCTTATCGTTACATCATAAATGTACGTTTCTTTTATATTTTTAATTAGCAACATTTTTTGATCTTGTGTACAACTTGCACACTATTAATAGGACTTATGGAGTTTAATTTCATCCATTTAAATATCAGGATTACTTATCCATAGGATCAAATTTCATATAAAATCTTCACATGCGACATAAAATACTGGGAAGACCAATCATTACTAATTTTTCATGATGAAATATGGATCAATCAATTCAGAATAAGTTAAGAAAATGTTATTAATATCACAATGAAAGTCATAATAAGAGTACTTATCCATTTCGTCACTAAAATTTCATGCTTTGTAATTTCCTTCTATTACCATCATCAAAATTTATTTACTTAACTACCACTCATTCTTTACAATTACAAATATATATTATCATATAATATATTACGAAATTTATATCAAATAATTAAATAACAGCATTAATAAAGAATAATAAATGATGATTAATACTTTTTCAATACATGCAATACATAATTAACAAAATTGCAAAATAAATCAAACAAATTGTGAATTACTTTATTAAATACACTTCAAAACAATTTCCTGTATTTTTTATTTTGTTAAAAAATTCTTAAAATTAATAAAATTTAATCAAAAACACATTTCACAACTTTTAAAATAAATCATTCAACTAATTTCAAATTTCTTTAAATAAGCGAAAAAAAAATCTTCGTTAACACAAATTTGTATCTCAACAAATAAAAAAAATAAAATAATTTGTGAATCCTCATACAAAACTCCTTTTATTCAATTTTCATATTAATAGATGTTTCTGTAAAAAAGAAAAAGTAAAAATAGAGCACAAAATAAAAGCACAAAAGTATGCATAATTTTAGTGTAAAAAATATTATATTATTCACACCATGCGTGACTTTTAATATTTAAAAAATAAATTAAAGTCTTTAAGTGAAGTTGTGAACACTAAAAAACGACTTTTGATTTAAAATAAAAAAAATCAACTCATGCTTCTGTCACATGACTTCAGTGTGTTTTGATTGTAACGGAAGTCGTGCACAAGAATGACAAGTTCTAATTTTGAAAAAAAATAAAATTAGAGTCATTTTGAGTGTATCTTTTTCTTCACTAAAATCGTGTACCCTATGCACAACTTTTCATTTTGTAACATAAATTGAAAGGCACGATTTACACGCACAACTTCAGTTAATCAAAAATATAATTAACATAAACAAAATCGTGATTAGGCTCCACAACTTCTATTCATCCAATTAAAGAAAAGTAACTATTCAAGGATCATAAAGCATAAAACATGAGGCTGTAAATTAATATTCATGATGCATGGAACATGACTTCAGGCCTGAAGTTGTTCTACCTAAGTACGACTTGTTAAAAAAATGATATATATATATTTTTTAAAATCTATCAATTCTTGTAAAATTCATGTAAAATTATGCCAATTTCGTAAAAAATTGATAACCCACTCATTATTAGCATGGTTGGATGCAAGGTGGCATTGTCATTAATGCATTTTTTTCCCACTACATTTTATTAACTTTTAAAATCATTGCAGAGAAATATTTGTCAAGAAAAAACCTTGGAGAGCCACTTTGATAAGCAGAATAAAAAAAAATCGAATATTCCATGGTCTGAGAGAGAGTATTGAATATGCCTCTATCAGAATTTCATCTTCATGGTAATGATCAACAATTGATGTCTCGGGAGAGGAAATGTGTGAATACAGAAGCAAAACAGAGAATAGGGAAAAAAAAAGGCAATGAGAAGCTGCGAGAAGAAAAACTTTACTAATTGTGTTACTGTTGCACAAAAGTAAAAAGAAAGTATTTATACATGGATAAAATACATATAACTGACAGTAATCAAAACTTATTAAAGCTAAGAGCCCCCCTCAAGCTGGGAGTACAAGTTTAACATTCCCAGCTTGAAACATATACTATTGAAATCAACAGGAGGCAAAGGCTTAGTAAGAAT
>Ga0214542_1007834_pt1 | contig 18237 bp, 6 predicted proteins | sample CNSS1metaG_FD_160096 | JGI IMG/M metagenome (GOLD analysis project Ga0214542, IMG submission 160096) | Root nodule microbial communities from cowpea collected in UCLA plant growth center, Los Angeles, California, USA - CNSS1 | ecosystem: Host-associated > Plants > Roots > Nodule | place: USA...
TATATATATATATATTTATTTGGTCCTATTTTTGTTGTGTTTGTTTAATTTGATCATCGTTTTTGTTTTGCATTCAATTAAGTCTTCATTTTTGTCAAATTTTAGTCAATTTGGTTCTTTTTACGAACGGTATTTAAATAGTTAACGTTTTTGAACACTACATGTCACATGTAAGTTTCTGATTTTTTTTTTTTTAAAAAAAATTGTCCACGTGTCAAGTCATAGTTATACCATGTGTCAATGCTAGTGTCACATATCAACTTGAGGTTGTATTATTTCTTTTTGTTCAATTTAGTCTCGATATTCATTATTTGGTTTCAATTGAGCTCCTATTCGTTATTTTTGTTCAATTTAATCATAATTTTTATTATAATGGAACAATTTTTTTCTTTTCAAACTGAGACCAAATTTATTTTTTTATAAATTATATATTTATTGTTAAAATTGATATTATTATTATTAATTATTTTTTAAATTCAATTATAAATTATTATATTTAATTATAAATTGAATATAATTCTTAGATTCAATTATTAAATAGAATATAATTATTTAAAATATAATTACTAAAAGTTTTAAAAATATATATTAACATTTGTAAAATTGACATTTAAATTTAAAATATTTAATATTTTTATTGCATTTTAGATATTAGAATATAATTTTTTTATATTTCAATGTTAATTTTATTAATATTAGTTTAATTTTCTAAAATATTTCTACTATTTGAAATATTTTTAAATATCAATTTTAAAAATATCAATATTTTAGAATATAAATTCTAGAAAAAAAAATAACACAATCACAAATTGACACATGGTAATGACATTGACACATTACAATTATGATTTAATACGTGAACAATTTTTTTAAAATTAAAAAAAAATTAAAAATTAAAAAAATCATGAACTGTCATTCAAAAATTATTTAAACACTATTAATAAAAAAATTAATTTAACCAAAATTTAACAAAAATGATAATATAATTGAACACAAAATAAAATTAAGGACCAAAATAAATAAATTATCACAAATAGAAAGTAAATATATATTTAAATCTATTTTCAAAATATCTTGACTCGAAAGTCTATCGTGATAATCATGTACGTACGGACGTTTCAGTTACAACATGTGAACGAATATTCCGTATAAAAAACACGTGATTGATGAACAAATCGTAGGGTATGTTACAAAGGTACACAGCAGTTAGTTATGACATACTTTTATATTTTCTGCCACATTTTAACAAATAAGATTTTGTATGAGCTGGTTCACACTATTCCCATCGCAGTCCAAAGACAAAGTGCACTATTGGCTGGAGACTTTCCAAATATTTCCATCCAACAAACTAAACACAATAGTTATAAGTTTATTTGTTAAATATAAAAAGGTGTATTTTCTAAATAAAATGAATTTGGTAACTAAACGAATTTGGAATATTAAGGCAATCATGCAAATACTTTAGTTTATTAATTCAATAAACAGAGCTAATGAATCTAAAAAAGAATAATCTTATATATTATTGTAATAATAATTCATGATAGGAAATTATTTTTCATTATAAACGTATTATAGTTGTAAATCATTAGAAATAAATTTTTAAATATATTAATGATATTTAAAATTTATAATAAATAATTTAAATCATGATATTAATTTGTCGTAAAATCATAAAGGGTAGTGAATTAAAAAATTTAGTATGTTGCTAAGGATATGTGGACGGTGATGTTTAAAGAGAAACTACATAACTAGTTAATGCAGGATAAATATCAGAAATACCCCTTAAAAGGAGTGTACTGAGAAATCTCTGATTGATAGAATAAGAGGGATGAAATTTTAACTCTCCAACTAAGGGATTTACTTCATATTATAGAAGAAAAACACATAAATAAATTAAAATAAACATTAAATCGTTATTTCTATCTCCTGTTTATTATCAAAAATCAATTTGTTTTGTATTAAAAAAATGTATTATTCGGCCCATTATGTTTAAAATTCCCTCTCTCAGTCCAGTTAAAGTTGAAGAAAGAAGAATTTATAATTTCGAAAAAATTTAAATTGTCGCTTGATTGATATATACTGATATTGTTAAATCTCACTATTTCTATTTTAGATAGTGAAGTTTTATTTAAAAAGCATGTCAACAATTCATAATTATAGATGGATTTGCTCTAAATTTGTGTTCTGTTCTTTTAATTTGGTCATATTATTTTTTTTAGTTTTATTATAATATTCGTTAACTTTGTTCAATTTAGTCTTTTTTTATTAAAAATGAAAAAGAGAAATGTCAAAAAAATTTGTAGCGAAAGTATTCGTGGATAAAATCCGTAACGAGTACAAAATGAAAATTGTAAATGATACTAGCGAGTAGCATGTATTAGTACTTTTTGTATTCGCATATTAACATGGTGGATACGGGTATCATAGTATATGTATCCATGATACACGTACCCGTTGTACTTTAATTTAAATTAAAAAAATAAAACAAAACATAATTGAAATATTAACACATTGATTTTGACTGGGTTATTTTTTATCGATTAGATTTAAAAAATCTTCAGTTATGTGTAGTAAACTGTAATTCAACATTATTTAAATGAATTATTTGAAATTTGTTTGAGATTTATGAATGTTTTGTATTGTATTTTATTTGAATTTATGTTTAAAATATGTTCTTAAATATTTTTTTTTTTGTAAACACCTATGAATATTAAAGAATTATGCGGATACCCGAACGGATATAGGGACGGATACAGAACATATATTTATCTAGTTAGTATGTTACAAGCCATGTACCCTACTCGTCATGTTGACATTCCTAATAGAGAATAACTCCATTGGTTTAAGATTGTAAAAGATTAAAAATTAAATAAGTAATATAATCGATTAATATAATGTTGTATGACATTTTTATGTGATTTTTAAAACTTTTTGTGACTCTTAAAATTTAAAATTAATGACGTTATTTCTCACTTTTAGAATTTTGATTCTAATTTTAAACCAACTTTTCCTAAAGAATTTTTTTTTAATAAAAATGTAAATTTTAACAAAAATATCATAATAACATTTATATAAAGTTAAATTTAAATTTGATCTCATTTGGAAGATGGACAAAATTGTTTAATTTAAAAAAAAAAAAGATGAGACTAAATTGAAAAAAAAATAACAAATATCAAAATCAAATGAATTTAAAAAATTGACCTTTGACATGTGACACTAGTCCCAAGACATGATACTTTCTTGACACGTGAATATTTTTTTTAATAAAAAATTAAAAAAGTTAAAAATTTTAAAAAATATCACAAAATGTACATATAGTAGTCATTGTCCATAGTCTATTGGTTATTTAAATGGTGGTAACAAAAATGATTAAATTGAATAAAATTAAAAAATATTAAAACAAAATTAAAAAAATTATGATCAAATTAAAAGAAAATGAAAGAAAAATTTAACTAAATCGGTATATAAGTCTTAAAAACAATAACAATGTCGGTCCCGTCTAATTTGGTATAAAGGACAACATTTTATCAGTCTCAAAAGTTGAAAAACTATACTGAACATATTTTTTTTTAAAACAAATACAAGAACAAATTGAATTTTTAGTAAACAGATGAAAAAAATAGTAATTTTAGTAAACAGATGAAAAAAATAAGTAATTTAACCTAAAATAAATTAATCAAAGAGAACATGATATTTTTTTCTACACAATGGCTAGCTTGAACAAAATGAGATAATAAAGTTTTATCGGTAGTGTACTTCATGTTAAAGCATATGTATATTTGAATAAACTCAATCATAAATATTTTGTAGAAAAAAATATATGAACGATTTTTATATATTTTAATTTTTATAAAAATTTAAATTTAAATTAAAAATAAATATATATATATATATATATATGAATAATTTTTAAATTTAAAATTAAAAAAATAAAATATGAAAATTTTAAAAATAAAAAAATTTTATAATAATAAAGGTAAATTATTTATAAAATAATTAATTTTTAAAATAATAATTAAAGTTAAAACTGAAATACAAAAAAAAAATGGTATATTATATATATATATATATATATATATATAATTAACGAAGGAAAATTTAATCACACTATTATTTCTATAGAAAATTTTTTAGTTTACCGAGATCAGCCATTTTTTTTCTCTTCACAATAGAGACAAATATATACATTATTTTTGCTATATTAGGACCGTGTAACATGCATGCTCTTTTTTCTAATATACGCAGTTTCGAATCCTAATGAGGTAATGAATTCAAACTGAAAGCAATGTTGCATCCACTTTGGAATTATTTTACAAATTGAAAACAGTAGCAAAATTTGACACAAGTTTTCGTTTAGTGACATGACAGTGTGATGTAACCCTTAGATATTTACCTCTGACTTGAAATTGTTGTTGTGTATGGATTCTATTAAATAAAAATGAGAAAAAAATTAAAAATGGAGTTTCTATTAAATAAATTAGGTATAAGTTAATTTTATTTCTTTTAGATAATTATATTGTTTAATACTATTTTTTTTCTAATATTTGTTTAATTGTTCAATGTCAAATTTAATTCAACATTGTTCTTGCATTTGTTACAATGAACCATTGTTATTATTTTCATTAAATTGATGTTGAAGTCCAATTTATTTAAATTATCTAATGCATTGCCAACTCTTCACTCTCAGGTTGTAAATGTCATGTGTTATTGTAAAAAACATGGATTATCCAATGTGACATTGTTCCTTCATTGTTATTATACGTTATTTACACTGTCACATCGTCATATTATTACATTTCAAACAGCATCCATACGAATTTAATATATTGATTCTTTTTAATAAATATTAGAACTACACTAAAAAAATAATTATATTGAATAATTTTAATAAATATTATCACAAAATTTAGTATTAAATAACTTTTTTTAGAGAATATTGACTAAGAATATTTTAAGAAACCCTAGCTTTTGAACTGGGCTGTCCAATGACTTCTTGAAATTTAGTGTATGAATATATCTAATTCAACAAATGAATATTTGCAGATAAAAACCTAATGAATATTTATAAGTTGAATTAACCATTTAATTCAAAATGAATTTATAAAATCGGCGAAGCAAAATAACAACTTCTTAGAAATTTCAGAATGTGGAATATTTGACGAATAACGATGCAATTAATGGGGTGTGTAAACATTTTTCAAGATCATTTCTATTTTTCCAAGTCATCGCTTTCGCGGCATCTTAGAAAATCTAATTTATGATCTTATTTTGACGAACTCATCGTTGTACACATATATAGACTTCAATAGCCACTAAAGTTTAAATAATAATAATAATAATAATAATAATTATTATTATTATTATTATTATTATATGATACTGTTACAACAAACCACAACCTGTCGTGTCTGGAAAATAATGACATATTTCATATACCCCTTACGTACATTACATTTTGACCTCACGTACGTATTATTTTTCTTGTTTTCTTTGGACCACACGTTTTATTGAAAAGCTCAAGTACGTTTTTGAGAAAAAATAAATATACACGTGTAAGGTAGGACCAAAAAGAAATACAAAATTAAGTGTACAAATAATTATATTTCTTAAATCAAGGAATGCATTAAATATACCTAATTGTACCTCTAAAAGAAGAAGCAAATGACAATTAAACAAGAAACATTATCTTTATCCCATAAATCTGTAGCATTTTTGTCTTCGCTCTCTTTTGTTTTTATTCATAAGTGTAATATGTTACTAGATCCTACAACTTATGTTGAGGTATATTTTCTTTTGTTATTCTTTTTTTTTTTCTTTTGATTACGCATTCGGCTCCATTAAAATGGTCTTAATATCTAAAAATAAGATATGTTTCTTGAACGAGTTCCAGCTAACACAGATCCCATTTATATCCATCATGGGAACGTTGTAACAGCCTTGTCATCTCTTAGTTGATAAACTCTTTATCTCCATCAATAGTGCATAATGTAATTTTCTTTTACATGGACAGGCCTTTATGAACAATTCTTCCAAAGTTACTTACTTAAGAGTGATTTAAGAGTTTGGAAGACTTGAAAACAAATTTAAAAATGAGATTTTTTTATTTAAAATTTGTTTTTCAAAATTTTTAAATTATTTATTAAATTATCATAATTAATTTCATTCAACATTGTTTTTCAATAAATAATAAAACTAATTTTTTAATCTTTTTTTAGACATGATTAATATTAAATAAGTTTTTATTATCTTTAATTTTGAAAAACTTCTTTTGACAGCAAGAATTGTTAATATTATTATATAAGATAATGTATTTGAAAAAAAACTATTATTTTTATATAATTAAGAATGTTAACTGGTTTATATTTTTTAAATTTCTAATCTCTCTTAAGATATTTAATTTTAATAAAAATAAATCAAATTCTTTAATATCCAACAATATCATATTTTAAAGATTTTGTAAGGTTTAACATTTTTCTTACAATAGTATATAATTAAGTGACTTTAATTTTTTAACACTAAGTAAAATCCAAAAATATCTTTATATATTTTAACTTTTTCAAATCTACTTTGAAATGTGGTAATTGTTTTATCTACAATATACAAAAAGTAATCAATTCTAAATTATTATTGAAGAGATCTTACAATTTTGTTCTTAACATTTTCATGAAATTGTTTCTTTCGGTGAGTAATACGTTTTTTCATGAAGCTTAGGTTCTATATTCATTTCAAAAGCAATATCCTTGGCAGAAATAAATGAATTTCTACATAAAACCCAATTTTGAACGTAGAGTTTAAATCTAGATCTTATTTTTCTGTCACTTATGGTTTGTTAATTCTTATGTTCCAATTAATATGTTATTCTATTAATAGTTATGTAAAAAAATTAGTTCCTCATCAAGATATATGTAGAAAAACTTTCGAAACTCATAAATCCAAAGCACAAAAAATAAAATCTAGACAAAAGAAATTACATAGAGATAAAAAAAAAGAAAATATAATTAAAATTGATGATAAGAGAATAAAAATAACTAATCATTCTCTTTTTCGTAAACAAAATTATAATTTCCTAAAAAAAAATTCTAACTCATTAAATATTATTTTAATACCAATAAAAATTAATAGACCATAATAATAATTTAATTAAAATTTATTCTCAAACATAAACATATAATTAATTTAATAGAAGTATATTAGTACTAAAAAAAATTTTGAGACTTTTTTTTCTTAAATATAATTCATTACTAGAAATTTTCATATTACATGAAATTTTTTTTGCCAATTTGTTAAAAAAATTTGCAAGAAAAGACTTTTTTCTGCCATTTTTTTTAAGAATTTTAATTGGCAAGTAATTCCTTCGTAGGTAATCATTTCCTAAAAAATTATAAAATTTGCAAGTATTTCCTACAAAATTTGTTGGGAAAAGTGTTTTATACAAAATATTTTGCAAGAAAATTGGAAGCAACTTCTTGCAATTTTTTTCCACAACAAAATTTATAAGTATTTCCTACGAAAAAAATTTCAAAACAAAATTGGTAGGAAATATGAGTTTTTTTAGTAGTGATTTATAATTAAATTAGTAAAGATATATTAGTATTACAAAAAAATTAAGACTTTTTTTCTTAAACATGATTTTATAATAAATTTAATAAAAAAAATATTAGTATTAAAAAATAAATTTTTGAAGTTTTCTTTTTTTTTTTTTAGATTTAAAACTAGTGTTTTACTTACTTTAGTCTTGATTTAGTCCTAGACCTACTCCGTATAAAAGTAAATAGTTAGTTTTGGAGTTGTCACCACAACTCAATAAGTCTCTTGGGTGTATGAGGGGCTTGGGTAGTTGTGTGTCATTTGAAAGTTTGCAATTTTTGCTAGAAAAATTGCACTATGAAGGGTTTGCAATTTTGGTCCATAAAAAATTGTAAGAAGGTTTGCAATTTTTGCCAGAAAAATTGCACTTGGGTGATAATACTTATTGTTCAGTTTGTGGATGTAGGCCTTGAGGTACCGAACCACGTTAAATTTCCTGTGTGTTTTTATTAATTTTTCTGCTCTTATTTTGGGTGTGCTTCCGCTTGAAGAGATTATTATTTTTAGTGCGTGATTTCTCAACTGTGGTATCAGAGCTAAGGTTTTGACCAAGGGTTTCTAATCAAGGGAGTAAGAGGAGCAGTTTGGCATACAGACCATAGTCAACCTTTTGTCTTGCGCCTTTGAAGAAAGTGAAGTTCGTGTGTGGCAAGATGCTCCCAGATCTGCGGGGTAGGTCGCAAAGTTTGTGTGTGGCAAGATGCTCTTGGATATGCGGAGGAGGTCGCAGTTGGTGCTCGCAGTTGGTGCTCGCATGGCTCGTGAGTGATGTACGACCGAGATCTGATATGTGTGAGTCACAATTTGTGACATGTGCGTGGAGGAAGTGCTCTACGGCTTATAGATATGCTCTGATTGTTGCGTCTGGTGGACTGCGATGTTTGGTAACGGTTGATATGCATGGTGAGGGTGGAGCTCGAGATCTCCAACAGTGGTGTTTTGCATGGCTCACGCGATGCTTCGTCAACCGTGGGTGTTGCGTTGTTATGTTGTGGCGGTGTCGTGGCTTGACCAAGGTGGCGTTATGATGGATTCTCCTTGAGTATCAGTGAATTGTTAGGGACAAAGATGTGAAAGTTGCCAACAACGAGTCTAATGTGCAAGGCGATGAGGGTCGTTGATGAGAAAGATTGTCATATTTAAAGAGTTCGTGCAAATCACTAGTAGCAAGAGCAGTTCAAGCAAATTTGTTGATAGTGTGTCAAATGTTTGTTTCATAGCATGTGAGACTTTTGGTGAAGGGAGGATATGTTGGTTCTCAAGTGGGTATTCACCAAAGTCCCACATTGAGTAATATGAAGAAGAGAGTAGCAGAAAAATACTATAAAAGTGAAGAGTTAGTTTTGGAGTTGTCACCACAACTCAATAGGTCTCTTGGGTGTATGAGGGGCTTGGGTAGTTGTGTGTCATTTGAAAGTTTGCAATTTTTGCTAGAAAAATTGCACTATGAAGGATTTGTAATTTTGGTCCATAAAAAATTGTAAGAAGGTTTGCAATTTTTGCTAGAAAAATTGCACTTGGGAGATAATACTTATTGTTGAGTTTGTAGATGTAGGCCTTGAGGTGTCGAACCACGTTAAATTTCCTGTGTGTTTTTATTGATTTTTCTGCTCTTATTTTGGGTGTGCTTTTGCTTGAAGAGATTATTATTTTAAGTGCATGATTTTCCAATATTTTGCACATGCTTTGTCAGACTTTATCATCAACAAGACTTCATAATATGTTTCTTGAAAGGCTTAGATGACCATTTATGTGTTGTTTGGTCCGAAATACCTCAACTAGACTTGTTGTCGTCTATTAACCATGTTTTCCCATTCCTAATAGATTAGTTCTTATAAAAAAATATATAAAAGGAGACGGTCAAATAAAATAATATTGAAAAAAGATAAAATATATTAAAGCAAAAGTAAAGAAGATAAGTTAATGTTACGAAATTGACAAGTGTACTAACACATAAGTAATACAGTAAAAAAGTTCAGTTATCATCTCCCACAAGGACTAATGTGATTTAAATTAATTGGTTAGTTTATGATAAGGAAAATAATTTTTTAACAACTAAATTTTGACAACTTTCTCTTACAACTTGATGTGTCATCTTTTAAATGGTCTCCCATTTTTCATTTTTTTCATTTTTTTTTATATTTCTAAACAAAATAAAAGATGACACCTCAAGTTATAAGAGAAAGTTGTCAAAATTTAGTTGTCAACATATCATTGTTCGAATGATAAAGGAGGGGAGAATAACAAATTTTTCTTTTGAGTTTAAATAAAAGATAAATTTGAAATTAAATGTAAAGAATAACAACAATTAACACAATGGAATCAAGATCAAATAGCTTGATTGAGGAAAATATAAGATAAAACATTCATCGGGATTGGCTTGAATATCTTGAATGTATATCTTTTAATCTTTTGAAGCTTAATATCTTTAAGATATTCTTCAAATATTATGTCTGGTAATTGAAGTAACCAACTTGGTCGATAGTACTCCACTAATCTGTTGATAATCTTCCAAAATCTTTAAGATGTTTTACTTATTTGTAAAATATAAACCAAATATTTATCATTTCCAAATTTATTAAATGAAACTTGAAATATCCAAAAGATAATGGTCAAATAATAAAGAAAGAAAAAAATAAACAAAAATAAAAACATGATAATGTCAATTATCAAAATACCGTAAACTTAAACGTCTCCATCTCCTCATGAAAGCTTAGAATTATTGATTAGAAAATTCAAGCCAACTTATCAAAACAATTCAAGAATAAATGACTTCTCAATCCTACTTGTGCCACAACAAAGATGATAATTGTGCCACTCAGGGAGAAGATTGGGTTGAGGTATTGAAGCCGAGTATGAACTGAAAATTGGAGATTTCAACCTTTGTTTAACTTCAATGTTTGTAGCTCAATCTTCTTTTTCTATGGCTCAACTTTTGTCCTAAGTTTGACTTCTCTGTTCACCAACTTTTCTTCAACTTTATCAAAATCCTTCATTTGATACGTCACAAGTAGAAGTGAAAGATGTCCAAAAATATTCATTTCATTATAATTTTTTTATTGGTCACTAACTTTTTTACATTAGACATAGTATTGTTCGACGTAAATTTTGGCTTTCGCGTCAGACCTTGTATAATTTGACGTAAATTTACATCGATTGTTTTTCACATAACATAAATTTACATATTTTGCATTGACATTGAACCTAAAATAAACATCAAAAGTTCAAAATAACATACGTAAAAAGCCTTAATTGTATAGGTGGTTCCTAACTTTAAAGTTAATAAAGTACATGTACTTTGTTTGTTTATCCATGCAAATCTAGGCAAAAAATTATGTAGTATTACATGAAATGTAATTTCTATTTTTTACGATATTTAACATGTCAATATGACATGCAAAAATTTATGTTTAGTATCACATGAAATGTAGTTTCTATTTTTCACAATTTCAATATGACAAAATTAAAAGAATGTCACATTTTTCTTTCTAGTTATAAGACTTGATACATTTGAACAAGGGAGCTATTTTTACCACTTGTCTTTTATTCTCTAGTCTCAATAATATTTTCCTCATACCTTGTCAAAAACTAATATCGAGAGTTTAACTACCATACCGATTAAAATTACAAGTTGGCTCTAAAACGGGTTGAATAAAGTCTACGATTTTCTTTCATGCAAATCAGTAGACCGTGTAATCATATATTTGTCTATAAGTACCAGAAGAACGTATATATTTATATTGGTTCACCTCAAAAATTATGTCGGAATACTGCTTTTATTGGAATATTTATATTTATATTAATATTATAGGTCTTTGTGTAAGACACATCGTGTGTGAATATTTACTCTACTAATTTCTACAATCAAAAATCATAATATCTCGATAGTATTTCTCTAGAGGAACAAAAGGCACTAATTTAATTATTTTTAAAGATATCAAATAATTATCAAATAAATCCTTTTGAATTAAAATATGGAGGCCTCTGTTAAGAAAAAATAGATAAGGTTTTAGGTCTTAGCAAATTTTCAGAAGTTTTACACACTAACATTGCTTAAAAAAATTACACATTACCGAAACTAAACTTACATAGGTCGTTGCCAGGGATATCGCTCTTCAACATCTTCTTTAATGCCCTTGGTTAAAACCGAATCTATATTTCTATATAGCACATAGGATGCCAAGATAAAAGTAGGAAGACCAAACTCTAACATATCCACATATTAGTTCATATTTGCATGCAGGAATATGCATTCCATATATAAATTGCTAAATGTAAATTCACAAAGGAAAATTTCATTCGGGTGGAGAGTTTAAGGGCTAATATCGCTAACCAGTGTACAGAACCATTGAAATCAGACAACGCAAGCCATTTTTGAAGAAACCAGTTACTAAGCTCACAATGCCAAACAAAAGCCATTCTTGGCAATTTCCCAATCACCATTATAACAAAACAAATCAAATTGCAAGAACAATAATAAAGTGCAACTAAGAACTAACATAACTCTACTCTTCTGCAGGCAAATTTAGCCTATAGCGACAGTACCTATTGGTTTTCCCTATCTCCACAATCTCCTTCGCCTCTGAAATCATGCCCTCACTCACCAGCTTATCCACCACAAGCTGCAGCAACGACGCGTCAACACGGCACCGGTTATTGAAAATCTCCTTGCACATCTCAATTGCGGTCTTCAAATCACCCTTCTCACACAGGAAGGGAACAAGGGTGGAGTAAGTGCTCTTATGGGGATCAAAATCAGAGTTTGCAATCTCACCAAACCACTTCTTAGCCTCATCCAAATTACCCTCATTCACAAAACTTTTGATGACAGCATTGATGCAAAAGAGGTCAGGCTTCAGACCCACCTTCTCCATTTCCCTAAAAAGCTCAACAGCTTCACCCGCTTTCTTCTCCCCGGCCAACCCCACCAACTTGGAACAGTAACTCCTCACATCAGGAGCAACATTCTTTGCACCCATTTGCCCCCACACTTTCTCACCATCCTCAAAACAACCCTTTGAGTACAACCCATCAAGCAAAGTGTTAAACGTGATGGAATCAGGGTTCACACCCTTCTCCTCTATCTCCTTAAGCACTGACAATGCCGAATCAAAGGAACCCTTTTCACAAAACGCCTTAATGAGAGTGTTGTACGTCACCAAATCAGGCTCGATTGAGAGCTGAGTAGGGAGGGTCCTAAAAAGCTCTTCAACGACGTCGTACTTCCTGGAGCGGAGGTATGCGGCCAAGAGGGCATTGAGAGAGAGCACGGTGCGATCGCATTTTCGCTGGGGCATTTCGTCGAACACCGTGCGCGCGTGTTTGGCCATGCCAGATTTGCCATAAAGGGATATGAGGCGCGCAGAGAAACCCTCGTTGGAAATGTCGGAATACTGCTTTTGGTGTTCGAGGATGTCGCGGACCCACCGGAAGCGCTTGGCGCCGGCGAGGCGCCGCACAGTGTCCTCGTAAATGCCGGTTTTTTTGCGGAACCGATCGATGTCGGAAGCTTTCTTGAACTTCTCCACCAACGTTTTTAACTTCACTTCCTTGTACAGATCCTCCGAAATAGACTTGATGCTCACGGTGGCGGGCTCTGCCGCAGTGCACAAAGCGCGGTGAAGAACGCGATACATTTTGTGATGTTTTCTGTTTCTTCTACCAGTACGAAGCACTAGAACAAAACAAGGTCTGGTGCTCGTGCTTTTGCAAATATTTTAAAGTTGGGCTTGGAGCACATTCGGCCCAAACAATTTGGACTATCTATTTTAGGTTTTTCCTTGTGCACTTCAAAATTCTTGAGCATCTCCTCTTTTTGGAATATACTCAGGAATATACATTTCCAAAATTCCATTAGCAAAATAATAAATTGGGGGTGTCCTAGAAATTTATAGGTAGTACATCCTCTATTTTAGCTTCCTATGGTTGTGAACAATTAAAAAGATTTTGTTTTTATGGCCTTTTTTTCTTGCATCCATAATTTTTCTGTAACGGGTGAACTTAAAAGATTTTTTAAATGACCTAAAATTGACCTTTTTAAACTAAATAGGCTTTTTAATAGAAGTCTTGATTTACTTTTTGAAAAAATGATGGTTACTCCTAATGTAAAATAGGACTTTTAAAATGAGATCCTCTAGACCATTTAACCTAATCCACTTTAATTTGTCTTAATTCATTGAGAATAAAACAACAAAATAATGAGTCTGAACAAAGCACCACAGATTGGTAAGTTGAATAATTTGACTTACTTAAAAGAAATTAACTTGTATTATAGCAACGTATATCAACATGTATACAAAAATTCCAAATACAAGGCTTTGGTGGTGTAAGCGGAGGGGGCAGACAGGAGTTGGTTGTGTAACTTGCAAAAGAGGTGAAGTTATTTTTAAGAAGAAGATGGTATAAATGTTCCTCGTAGTGAAGAAGGTTGCTCAACCTGGTTCCCTAATTTAGCAAAGGTGAACAAGCCACTATGTTCAATAAACATAAATGAGAGTTATTACCAATTTTTTGTTTTGTACCTTTACTTATAATAATTAATAGACTTCAAGTTTGAAATTGAAATGCCAAATTTCAATTTATAACTTCACACTTGTGTTTGTTTTTATTGATATATGAAAACGTGAATCAAAATATTCACAAAAAAAAAAATAAAACAAAACTTGTCTTCAAATTAGCATCAAAATTTGAGTGTTTGAATGTTTAAAGAGATTCCTGATGGTCTTGATTAACAAAGACAAAGATGGTCAATTATGACAATTAGAGTCTCCATATAAATGTCCTTCTTAGTTTCCAAGATAATTGAGAGATGGTTTTGAAAAACCAACAAGCATCGATACTTATGATAGTCCAAATATGATGAAAACAATGAGCATGAAGGATAAGACAATTTTATACGTGTTATATCGAACTTTTGATGAGTCAACTTTAAGAAGATAGCAAGCACTAAAACTTTAAAAGAAGCATGAAATGTATTTTGGAGAAGACATACAAGGAAGATGATCAAGCAAAACAAGTCTCGCTTCATGGTGAGTTGATTAATTCATCACTAAACTTTAAATTGATTTTTTAATTAAAAAAGTTTTACTCTGACCAAGTCGACACTAATGTGTTTTTATTTTAAAATTTATTTAATTTAATATTGGTAACACTAAATAAAATATATTTTTAATATTAATTTAATTTGCATCATTTTGGTCGATCCTAATGATAATAACTTCAACAAAATAAGTCTTGTATAGTAAATATTCAAAAAATATAAATAAAAAGTAGAAAAATAAGTTATAATGGATGAAGTGAATCAATGTAGATGAATGTGTAGGAAAGAGATAAATATGGTGAAGGTGATTAGTATGAATGAAAAATATGAAGAGAATAATGTGGATGGAGATAAAGAGAAGAATGTAGATTAAGGAAATGAGAGAAAATATGTAGACAAAAATGATGTGTGTATGTAAAAAAAAAATGAATACGAGTGAAGAAGATTTGTCCAGACAAATATAATGAGATTTATGAATGTGAATGAAGAATATAAATTTAATGAGATTTATACAATAAGTAAGAAAAAGAAAATATAAATGAGAAAACTTATCATTTTAAATATGTCATTACATTTAAATATTCTTACCATCATCATATATGAATTTATAATATATATATTTAGTATTAGCTAAGCTGAAACTAAATATATATAAATATTAAAAATAAATAAAATCAATTTTTGTAAAAGCAATGTAACTTTATTTATTTTTAATAATTATTTTAGTTAGGATATTCATTTAGTTGACATTAATTTTTAATTTTTATTTGAATTAATGTCTACTAGCTTATTTATTTTAATTAATATTTATTAAACTGCCATTAAATTAATTAAAAATAATTTTATACTTTTAACTTTTTAAAAAATTTAATTTGTTATGCTGTGTTAAAATCAAAGTCAATTCTAATGTGCAACGTCACTAACACAATTATTTATTAAATTTATATTTATTTTAATTAATTAAATAAAATATTATAGAATTTTAAATTTAACTTATTTGAACCCGTACAATAACCCAAGGCTTCAAATGGATCAACAAATAAAATTGTGAAAAGTTTGACATGATTTTTTTACCATCAATAACGCAAGGCTTCAAATGATCAACAAATAAAATTTTGAAAAGTTGACATAATTTTTTTACCACATGTTGGTGACCAACAAGCCATTGGGATACCTCAAAAAATAAAAATAATGTGCATAAAAATTAAAATAAAATATTTTCTTAAAGTTATATTTATGAAATTAATCTTTATTTTTATGTAAAATAATTTTATTTATAAAATTATAATACTTAAATATGTTTCTATAAACTAATATTTTATAAAATAATTATTATTATTTAAAAAGAACAGTCAGCTTAACCTTATCCATATAAGTTATGGCTATTGATCTATTTAATCTAAGACCAACCATGTTTTCTTTTACTTAACTTAAGTTGACTCATTTTGGCAAACTTTTATACTCAATTATAAGAAAATCTAAACTACTTTTAATCTAATTAATAATATATATACTACCCCAAAGTACTATTCAATTAATTGAAGTTATATTTGTAAATATTTTCTTATTTTGGTATCAAATTTTAATGACAGAAACTTTACTAAAAAAACTAAAGGCGATTAAGGGTTAAACAAATTTTTAGTCATGTAAAATGAATGTATTTTATGTTAAAAAATATTTATTTTTAGTCCTTCTAAAATTTAAAATTGTTATTGTTATCTTAGTATTATACTATACTCATTGGTAATTTATTTATATATGAAATGGAAAGTCAAGTAACATTCATCACCTAATTAATGTACATCAGCAAGGATTGAATATATTCTATGATAATAACACTTCTAAAAAGAATGCATGTTAGAAAGTGTTTAAACAAATGTGTTTTAAATATATTTTGTAAGAATCAAAACTTTTAAATGAGAGAAAAGTATATGTGAATGTCAACCAATACAATAAATGTAAATAACTGTAGCCGAAAAAATATATATGAATACATGATAAATGAGTAAAATAAATTAATATTAATATTTTTAAAATTTATGATATTTTATGAAGATTTTAAAACACGGTAGTTTATGAAAAAATTGAAAGTCATAGTATTTTTTGAGGTTTTAAAACCTGTGGTAGGGTTTTTAAACCCACATAACTTAACAAGGGTTTTCAAACATCCATTAAATACTAAAGGATAAAAACCGTGACAATTGATTAGTGTTTCACAGAGTTAAAAAAAATATCGGGAAACACAATTTCAAGGAACAGTTTGACGTCGGAAACTGTAACACATATAAATAATTTAAGGAAGTTTTAGCCTTTAGTAAAGTAACAACAAATCTCTATTTAAATAATTCTTCTTGTAATATTTTCTAATTTTCTATGCTAATTTTATGTTTTGATTCTTAGTCTATTGATTTTAATTTTCTATAATTCTAAATATTCGAATTTCAAATTTTTGAAATAAAATATATTTTATTTAATGAAACCCACTCAATTTTCTAATATATATATATATATATATATATATATATATATATATATATATATATATATATATATATATATATACGGATATTAAGAGATTTGTAGGGGCATGACTCCCAGCAAAAGTTTTAAAATATTTTAAAAATATATGTTAAATTTTTTAAAATAAAGTTTTTAGATGAATTTTTATTTCTTTTATAAAATATAGTATTTAATATTAATAAATAATAAAATATAAAATTAAACATAACATAAAAAATAAAATTTATTGAGATATTTTCCTTACTCTTTTCTTATTTTACTGTATTCATTTTTGACTCTTACGTATTTTATCCTGTTTTTGAAAAAAAAAATTGAAAGTTATATACCAATTTCTCTGTTTTCATTTCTCATCAGTTTTATTCTATTTCTAAATATAAAAAAAAATGTAACTATTTTGTATCTTGATAATGAAATACTAGTTCGATATTTAATATTTTTTTCATCTCATGAGTTTTTTTGTATATTTTCTTATGAATATAGAAGGAAAAATTATTTATTATATGTTTTTTTCATAACTATTTTTTAAATGTGACTTGATTATTAAATATTTTTTTTAGTAAGTAAATTTTTTAATTTTTAATTAGATTTTGATAAATTAATTTTTAGTCTTATTAATTTTTTTAATAAGTACATTAACGCAGAATAAAATAATATATTTATTTCTTTTATACTAATAAAAGAAAATATACATGCGGAGATAAAAGTAATACAAATTTACATTTTTACATATTTTCATGATACTAAGGATCCAAGGATCCTATTGTTGAATCAGAGGAACCATGATACTAAAGGATCCAATTGTTGAATTAGAGGAACCCCTCCTTAAGATTCAAAGAATTACTAGAACTCATTCTAGGTAAAGGTTCTCGAATATGGAAATATCTAATGAGTGAAAGAGATAAAATTATAAAGCTTGTTTAAAATGAGTTTCATATCAAAACAACTTCAAAATTATCATTTTTTGAAGGGAAAGGAGATGTCAATACTAAATTATATATACTTTCATGTTATATATATATATATATATATATATATATATATATATATATATATATATATATATATATATATATATATATATATATATAATA
>Ga0214542_1007837_pt1 | contig 18223 bp, 7 predicted proteins | sample CNSS1metaG_FD_160096 | JGI IMG/M metagenome (GOLD analysis project Ga0214542, IMG submission 160096) | Root nodule microbial communities from cowpea collected in UCLA plant growth center, Los Angeles, California, USA - CNSS1 | ecosystem: Host-associated > Plants > Roots > Nodule | place: USA...
AAATAATTAGAATAAATAAAAAATAATATATATATATATATATGTGGTTATTTAATTAATTAGGAATATTTTAATAATTTAAACGGGGACGGGTAATATGGCGGGGATATGTACATCCCCATACCCAATTGAAAAAGTCGGGGATTCCCCATACCCATACCCATACCCAGTCAATGCGGGGATTTTCCGTCAAAACGGGGACGGGTTCGGACAATACCCACGGGGACGGGTTTATTTGCCATCTCTAGATGAAAGGATATAAAATAGATGGAAATGATTGTTTTATTATTTTAAATTAATTTATATATTATAAAATTCATGATAATTTAATCTCTTTTTAAAACTTGTAAACGTATATCATTTCTGAAAAAACTTTATTATAATACACTGTATGTAAGGTGGTAGAAAATAAATTAGTATAGTTTATCAAAATTTCGAAATGACATTTCTGAGGGTAAATTAATTTTTTTCTTTCTAAATCTTTTATTTTTCCGTACGAGTGTTTTGAAAGACTAAGTATGTATGTAGAAGGAAGAGAAATCAACTTAATTTCATAGCCATATATTTGTGATAAATTTGGAAATATCATATTATATCCTTTCAAATTGACGGTTGCGTATATATGATATATTATTGGGCGATATATTATTGGGCAAAGTAGTTAATGTAGAAAATAGGATTGTGATATTAAATTGGAAGTATTGGGTTTGTTCTTGATGACGTAGATTTACAGATGTAGATATATGAATAAAAACGGTTTGTAGAACTCTTATATGTATATTGTTGTCAATTTATTATGATAACTTGTTTGTTTCGTAGATTTGGGATTTAAAATCATTTTAAATGTTTCCGGTGGAAACAAAGTATAAAGAATACAGTTACAATTTTGCAATTTTAATAAATTTTTATATGTCGATTGTCATAATAATTGAGGTAGAAAAGATTTTTTGCTTTGATTCCTCAATAAGTAAAATAAGTAAAGTTTAATGTTTCAAAATTTTTAAAATTTCTATTTTTAGTTTGAATATATAAGTTTAGGCTTCGATCCTTATGAAACTAAAGTATAAAATCCTAGATGTGTCGGGTTTTTCAAATCTAGTGCTATTAAGTTTCTTAAATTTACATAATTGTCACTTTTTTTAATTATTTTATATGTAAAATGACATTGGTTCCTGTATAACTGAAGCATAATGGTGGCATATGCTTCGGTGCTTAAACAATCAAGGCCTAAAATTGGTTAAAATTTTAAAATTGCTACTGGAAGCACCCATTTAGGCCTTGGTTTTAATAATAACTGAGGTAGTTTCGCCTTTAGACCTTGGTTTTCTAAATAAGCGAGGCCTAAATGTGTTTTTGGAGTTAAAATTCAGAAAACTTATGCAGAGGAGATGACTTCCTTCGTCTTTTTCGTTTTCCTTCCAAGAACCATGCCAGTGGTGTTGCCCCCACGGCAGTTTCTTGCCACCATCATCATATTTCACCCCTGATTACACTGTCGTTGTGTCGCGCACTCCATCATTGAACTAACCTCAATTTTTTGCACATAGTAAGTTTTCTAATTTACATTTTTTGGTTTCTTTTTTTTTTGTGTTTTTTCCATTTTTCAATTTGGTTTTTTGTTTGATTTTTTGTCATTTTTTTAGTTTGTTGCTTTTGATGGTTGCATTTTTTATACCTTGTATTGTTGCATTGTGGTGTGACTTTCTAGCTCTCTTAAGCACGGGTATTGTTGCATCTCCATTATTACTCAAGTTTCAAATTCCCAGGTTCTTAACTTTACTATAAGTCTATAATTTTCTAACATATATCTTGAAAAAGTTAGGATTCTTCTATTATACTCGGATCTAGAGTTTGTTGGTAACTATATCCATTCCTATTTATTAAACTCAAAGAATATACTTATTTTAATCAAATTGGATTCAAACGTTGAAATTCTTCGCATAAATTATTGACTAACCATCAATGCAGGAAAGAGTTTTGGTTACGATTATTTTTTATATTGGACTTCGATTCTCAAAGAAATCAAGACTTATTCAGGTGAGATAAAAAATGTGGTCTTTTGGTTTCGATTATCAACCGAAACCCAAAAGTCGATATTATGATTCGATTCATATTTTAACCTAAGATTATACCCTTTAAATTAAATAATCATCTCAAACTAAAAAGGACATTTGACTTTGGTTGGAAGACAACCGAGGTCAAATGTCCTTAAAATGAAATAATTATTTTAAATTAAGAAGTGTATTTGTCTTCGGTTGGATACTAAAATTTTATTATTTGTTTAATTTTTGTTCTTTGTATGAGATTGATTAAGTGATGTAATATACCTTTTATTAGTATATAAAAAATATAAATTTCATTAGAATTTAAAAAATTGAAGTAAATAGTTATTTAAAATAATTTTTAATTTGCATATTTATTTTTCTTTTAATTTTTTTTTCAAAATATTTTTAAATTTTATCAACTAGGTTTCATTAATGTTTGAAAATTTAATAAATATTTTGCTTCTCATTAAATTTAATATGGTATTCTAATATGAAATATATATAATTATAATATAATTTATTTCTAAATATTTGATATTGAAGAAACAACACTCCTTTTAATATTGAATATTTAAAATATTATGTTTTCCTTACCATAATTTTTTATTATTCTATAAAAATTAATTTATTGATATTAAAACAACAAGAAAGAGAGTATAGGTACAAGTACAAATATATATTCGATATCCGATGGGGATAAGACAGAAACACGATATCCGTTGGGTTTGGGTAGAAATGTTAAAATGGGTTCCAGCCCATGAGCCAACATGGCTCATCACAGGTTCGAACTAGGTTTGGGGTAGAAAAAACCAATTTTTTTATAAGTGGGTTGATTTGAACTCGGCTCACGTAACCCACAGGTTAAACGAGTTCGAACTGGGTTGAAGGTGGGTTGACCCACTTAATCCACCAACACTTTTTTTTGTAATTTTTTAAATTTTTTTATTATAATTATTTACTACTCCTGGTTATATTGGTTTACAATTTCATATTCTTAAATGCTAGAACGTTGCCCAATAATATTCGTATAGTTTGAATGTTTAATTAATTTGATTGTCAAGTTATATACATTGATACTTTGATCTTTAATTATTATCTTTATACTAAATTACTCAAACAATCGTCTTATGAACAAATTTTTCTAAATTAGTATGACAAAAATGTGTAATGTTTTATTTATATTTTGTTGAATATCATAACAAAAATTATTTAATATTAGCCATGTTTTCTTAGACTATATGAACACTTTCTTGAAAACAATTCATAATATATTTATGACATTGGTTCTTTACTTTACTGTGATTTTCATCTCATAGATTGCTTTAAAAATTATTTAAATATTTGAATACTTAAAAATAAATAAATAATTTTTTTTCAATTTTATGTGGGTTGGTGAGCCAACCCACTTAATCCACCAACTCCTTGTAGGTTGAATCAGGTTGCAAAAGTTCTAACTCACCATAAAATGTGTTAGGTTGTGCTCACTCAATTTTAGTCCGGCTTATGGTAAGCCGACATGTATGAGTTGAATTAACTTAATTTGACATGTTTAAATTTGAATATAAAAATAAATATAAATTTTTTCTTTGTTAAATATGAGAGATCGAAATCCATCGTCGTTTTACGTCGTTGCCGTCTTATTACTAACATCTTAATCGAAGTAAAATTTGTATTTCGTTTAGAAAAATCGTTATAAAAATATAAGATTAAAATTAGAATGAATCTAGTTTTATAAATTTGTTACCATTTATAGAAACAAATGAAGAAGTGATTGAACAATTCCTTTAAACAATATAAAAAATTAAAATCTTATTGTTCAGGTTAAAGGAATGAAGTATTGAAAATTAAATTAAATATTTAAATTAATTTTAAATGTGTAATTAAATTAAGATATTTATTATTTTATATAAATAAAGCAATCGAGTTTATTTTTAACTTTTCATAAACTACAAACCGTTATTTTTATTTTTAAATATTTTTATTTATTTATTTAATAGTTTACCTTTTAGCAATATATATTTTAAGAACTTATAATTTAATCAGACGGATATAATTTATTTTCAAGATATCAAATATGATATTGTGAGTAAAATTTTGACTGATTATTATGTAATTTATTTTTTAATATATCTCAGATAAAAATATAATCATTTACTGAATGGGCCTTATGTTTGCAAAAGTACGAATTTTAATATACTAATATTCAATGTTATTTAAAAATAATAATTGTGACACTTTTCTTTTTCATTATCATTATGCATGTCTAAATTAATATAAAATAATTTCTATAATATGTTAAAGGGTTTCATAATATTGTCTCTATATTTTAACATCACACTATTATTCCTAAAGCTGTTGATTAGGTTATTAAAAAAAACTTAATTAAGTATATTGTAATTGTGATTTTATTAAATTATTTTTATATTACGTTTAAAAAAAAAAATCAATAGAACATATGGTGTTTATGTTTTTTGTAATGTTATGACATGATTATTATCGTGTAGATTATTTTTTTTACTTGTTTTCATATATTGTAGATGTAGGATTTGATGATTGACATAAAATAATATTACAATTAATCTAAAATGACAAATAGCTTATATTGTTTTTCATTTGAAAACATTACGATAATAAAAGATAATCGATGTTAGATATATCAATAATAGTAATAACAACTATTTTTTTATTATTGTAAGTGATAGTGAAAGTAATCGAAGAACATAATAACATTGTTATTTTACACGTTTTATCATATATTGAAAACAATATAATTTTATGTTAATAATAAAATCTAATATTTATTTTGACGTCGAGATAAATAAGAAAAATGATAGAATGAAATAATATCATGTCACTTAATTAATAAAAAAAATTAAATAACAAATACTTAAATAAAAATATAAAAGTGTAGAATACTCAATCAAATAAAATAAAATAATTTAATTAGAATTTAAAAAAGTAATTTAATTTTGTTATCAATTTCAAAAAAACTAGTTCTTTCGTTAATTCAACCTTCCGAAAACTAGTTCTTTATGTTATCTACATACTTTTTTTAAAGAGCAGGATACATGTTAGCATGATGAAGCTTCACGCCATCACTTAGATGTGGAAGAACCATGATTTTTTTTATTCTGCTTTGATTTTGTTTATTTATTTATTTGATTCCTCCTTATTTTAAATATTCATGATCGATGCTTTCTATTAAAAAATATTTTTTAGTTAACAATTTGTCTGACCAAGATCCATTACATGTGAAATGACACCGTTGAAACAATTAAGCAACTCACATGAATCCTTAAGAAAACATTTCAGTGTTCTGACACATATGTGCTTTTCCTCTTCCACTATTGGAATATTCATTACTATTTGTACTATTGGAATAATACATACTGTTTTTATTTTATAGAAAAACATATTTAATTGGGTGTGTGCTAAATTGAAATGATAATGTTCGTAATGAATCGATAATAAATGGAAATTTAGTTGTTAGTTAAATATAAAGAAAATTTGAGTAATTTATAAGAACCTAAACATATAGTTAATAAATTAGTTAAATATTTTATTGTCTCTTTTAAGTGAAAATTGAAATTAGTCAATTTTTAAAATTTTAGATCAATGTAGTTATCATTTTTAAAAATAAGTGAATTTATTCATTTTAACCAAATTTTATTAAGTTTATTTGACGTTGTAAACAAGTTTTTCAGTTAACATTGAACCAAAATCTGAAATGTGTCAAACGGTGTAAATAATTCAAATGTTATTATGAGATGTGTTTGAAACGTTAAGTGAATCTAACAAAATCTTGTTAAAATGACTAAATTCATATATTTCTAAAATCATGACTAAATTAGATTGACTAATTCTAATTTTCATTAATAGTTAAGAACCAAAAACTAATTTAATTCGTTCATGTCATGGATCCTTTTATACCTAAATATTATTAAAAGAAGAAGGAATTATAAAAGAAAAACTCGTTAAAAGTAATAACATATTATATTCTTTAATAAAGACTAATCATTAACAAAGTCGATAAATACACACTTAACACTATAAATAGTAAAATAATTTAGCTTTATAGAAAAAAAATACTAGTTTAATTATTTATGTCCTTGTATTTAATCAGATTTTTTTTAATAGATATGATTTATATTCTTTAAATACACACTTAACACTACTTCTAATTTTTTTTTATAAAATTTTGAAGTTAAAAGTTATTTTATTCAAATATATTACATCATTGTACTTGATAATTAGGATAATTATTACATTCTTGACCAAGCTAATTGTTGTTATGTACTAAGGATTTAAGTTTTTTTCTTTTTCTCTTTGGCATATGATAAATGAGAGATGATGATAATAAAGGGATTTTAGGTAGAAATCATAATTGAGTTTCTTTTTATGTATATTGGGTAAGTTTTGATAGTGGATGGTTCACCTTTAAGGAGACTTAAGTATATATTATTTAATAGTATAATGTTCAGATATTTGTATTTTGAAGGTGATTAAGAATGGATTATAGGTTAATATATGATTATGCAATCTTATATACAGATTTTAGGAGTTTGAAACATGATCTTTATAAAGTAAGATGTTGAGATAATCATATTTAGGAGTTGGAATTGATGGTTTGGGAAGTGGCATATGAGTTAGAATTATTATGATGTATTTCTTTGATATAATAATACATAATAAACAAGTCATTATTGCATTCACTACTTAATGTTGCTTAAATAACAAATGGATGTCCAAATAAAAAGTATATACTACTTAAATTAAAGATTGAAGCTTGAATGCGACAAAGGTTAAATAAATTATCTTTTTTTACGGAGCCAATGATTCTCAAGTAAGAAGAGATCATTTAAGCATTGAGTTGGGGTAATGGTTAACGAGATTTTAAAATTGGTGAGTTCACACTGCGTGTTGACGCTCAAGCGTAAGTATTGTTGTTTAGGTATTAATGAGATTGTGTTTGATATTTTGAAAGTCTTTAAGTTACATAAACTAGTATTATCGTTCAAACATTAAAATGACATTCAAACACTAGTCACTCAAACAATAAGTGCATGTTTGAGTGAGGGAGGTACTCAGTTAACTTTCTGTTCTCAAGTTAGTCAATTAAGCAGCAAGAGATTAGTTAATCGAGAAAGAAATCAATCAATCATCTTTCATCCATGGTTGATTATATCAAAGTGATATAATATTGCAATAAGAATGTTTGCATTTGGATAAGGATTCAAAGTCACTTAAGCAAGATAAAGATACTCAAATGATGTACAATGATGGAAAAGTATGAATCTAATAGATTGTAGAGATGTTTGTTGTGAGAGAGGTTGATGAGTTGATATCTATTTATGGTATGATAGTATGATATTATTGATAAATATAGTAAGGTACATGTATTTGTTTAATATACAGTATACAAATAACTACTTTGACCTTATAGTTCAAAGATTTTTTTAGAGTACAATCCTTAAAATGAGTCAAATGTTAATCTTCACTAATAATGACACATAATTAATATAAAATTTATGAAAAAAGTTAAATGAAAGAAATAAATTACAATTAATTCATTTAAAATTAGAAGAGATTCCAATATTCTTGAACAAGAATTATTATTTTTAATTTATTATATTTGATAATAAAACAAATATAAGATTTATGAAAAAAAAAAGTTAAATGTAAGAAATAAATTACAATTAGTTAATTGAAAATTAGTAAATATTTCAATATTTATAAATACAATTTATTATTTTTAATTTATTACACTTGATAATAAAACAGATAATCTAACAAGTTGTTGGCATAGGATTAAAATATCTTCATATAACTTTATGCCAGTATACACTGTAATGTTAATTCGAGTTATTTTTTTAGCCATTAAACTGCTTTTAATAAAGTATATAATCTTTCTTGATTTTGTTACTAAGTTTTCATTCTTAGGAACTCAAAACGAATTCACTATTTTAAACTTATCCCTTATCACTATGGTATTATGCTGATATTTTACATTTTGTTATTAAATGATATTTAATTAATATTTATATTTAAGTATAAATGCAATATATGAAGTTAAATATCATATAATAATAAAATATATAAAATATTATTATGTATGTAAATAATTTGAAATTATTATATGAAGGATTAATTTTTTTTTTCTCAAATTATAGGTACTAAATCATTAATTTAAATTTAGGAAAAGCATGAAACTTCATTCAAACTAAAAAAAAAAAAAAAATTTTTTTTATTTTTAAAAAATATAAAAAAAAAAAAAAAAAAAAACTTATGACGTACTTAAAAATATTGATGGTGGGTTAAAAATAAATAGTAGGTTATTATGCGTCTCTACAATCATTTGGATTAAGCTACTTTAATCTTAAATCAGTGACAAGTATTTAAAACATTAAATTCCTCAACAAAAATTATGATACATTTTTGTAACAGAAAAGGGGAAGAACTGCTGAATCATTAATTAATGCCTTCACGTATTCAATTATTAACACGGTTTTGAAAACAGTTATGCTAAAGACAGTTCAGAAAAGGATAAAATTTCAAAGTCCTGAAAACGAGAACCAGAAGCGGTTCCCACCGTTGCTTCACCGCCTTTGGAAGCAATGCCAATGTAAACATTCCATTGCTTTCGCTTCAATGAAATTAACTTTTTTACCTTCTATTGAACATTAAGATTGTTTACTACTCATTTCAAATTCAATCAAAAACAAAGTTTACCTTCAATTTTAACTGGTTTAAAAATTATAAAATATCATTATTTTCTAACTCAAATTAAATTTCACTCTAGCTTAATTCTAAAGTCAAAATAGATTAAAATACTACTAGAATACCGTTATATTCCCCCCTCTCATTTCAATTTCAATAATTTTATCCGTTACCTAACGTTACAAATCAGTTAGACGTTATATTCGTAACTCCTGTTACAAATCTTTTAAATTTAACCAGCCATTTGTCAAAATGGTCCAAACAGATTTCAGTTTCTGAATCGAGCAAAATAGGTAACTTGATGGAAGAAAATTGATGGCAAAGGAAAGAAATTGAAGCCAAAAAAGAATCAATGCACTTCCTGAACAGTTTAACCAATGATACAATGGTGAAACCTCCAAATCGGAAGATATGGGAAATATGTACAGAGACTGGGACTCACAGCTACACCTACAACACCGACCCAATACCATCAAAGAATGATGGAAAGAACAAGGGGGCATGCTATTTATCAACACTGCTAAAAACAAGTCCTAATTTCTAACCAAGAAGTTAGATCAAAACTATAAAGAATATCCTTCTTGCACCTCCGAGAAGAAGATCCAATCTGAGCAAACAGAAAACACTGTTGCGCGAACCAACCAAATCGAGTAAAATGACTCTAATACCCTTGTTCTGCCTCTGTATAATCCAAATCCTGTCGCAATCGGAATCAAAACTGCATAAAATTGAAATTTCACCTCATGGACATCAACGTGCGCACCCTTTTTTCCCTCTCTGCTTTCTTCGCGCTGGGAGTTCGCTTGAGCTTCTTCAACTCTTCAAGCACAGCCTCCTGAACTTGGTCAATGTTGTTCAATAGCTTTTTCTGGGGTGTAAGGGATTCTGATTCCCCTTCGGGTAATTCAGAAATGTCGAGGTAGATCTTGGGCACTTTGCAGCCCAGAGGTGTTCGAAGCTTAACTCCGACAGACTTCGGAGATTTCGAGGAAGAGGCAACGGAGGCAGAAGCAGTCTCGGAAGGTTCTAGAACTACTTGATCAGCCGTAGAAACAGTGCTTTCAGTTCGCTGGCCTTCGACTTCCCCTAACCTAGCTCTCCTTCTCTCGATAGCCTAAACCACAACGCATAAAGAAAACATTCAACAAAAGATTCAAACAAAGAACGGGAAACGACGGCGCTTTAATTTCCACTTACCCTAGCGACGGCAGTGATGTCACGGAGTGGTGTTCGGGGGTACCAAGCGGGTAGCAGAGAGCGTGAAGAAACGCGCCCCCTTGCGCGTCGCGTGGAGGGAGGAGTGTTCTCGGAGCCGAGAAAAGCACGGGCGCGTCCCCGGGGCAGAGTTCTTGGAGGGGTTCGGTGCGGCGGAGGGTCGTTGTAGATGAAGAATGCGCGGTTGCGAGCGAAGGCGGCAGCGAGGTCGACGGAGGTTACGCGACGGTCACGTGATTGGGGCATGGCTGAATGGGGGCGGAGGGAGAGGGTGGTGCCGTGGTGGTGTTGGGAGGAGGAGCTAGGGTTTGGCGAGAGGAAATAAGAAGAGAAGAACAAGGGTTTGGGAGAAGACCGAATTGGCAAATTTTGAAATTGAAAAAAAGGCGCTTATATCTCCCCAAAACTCTGAATCTCAATCAAATTCAATTCCTGGATTCTATCTCTCTCCTCTCTGCCAAAAAAATGAAACGGCTCATTTTGAATTTCAAATCCCGCTATGCGCGGGACCAACGTAGATTCAATTTCACTTCGAAATTCGTTATTTCAAATCTTGGGCTTTTTCTACTGGGCCTTAACCGTTTTCGGCCTTTCAATTCTTAACATTACACAAAGTAAACCATGTATTCTTACACTAATTGAGTCGTTGTTTTGCGAGTAATTTATAAAACTATTTGATATTTTCTCAATATAAAGAAAAATAAGGTAATGTACTATCATTTTTCTACATTAATATCATTGTTTTTGCAAGTTTTATATAAGAGTTAGACATCCCAGATGCTCTGTTTTTTTTAATTAATTCCATTTTGCTGATAAAAAAAATTACCTACACATCTTTTTACTAAATTATTGGATTTGATGTGATTATGCAGCTTTGAGTATGGAATAAATCATGATTTCTGGAAAATGTGTACTATGATCATAGTATATTTAAAATAATTATTATTTTCGATGAATAGCTCTATCAATACCACATTTAAAAAATATATAATATCAGCAACAAAAAATATAGTCATATCATAACTGTGTTTACAAATATATTAAATTATTATATTAATTAATTAATATATAATTAGACGTTAATACTTGGGATTTGTTTTCATTCTATAATAATAAAATATCCTTTGACAAGCCTAGTAACGAGATGATTAATCAATCAATTTAGTTATTCATTAAATGTTGTTTGAAGTGGTGAATTATATTGATTACGAAAAAAATCCAACAAAAATGAAAAATTTTAAATATACCAATGTTACTGCCAGGATTCAATAAAAGCACGCAATTAAATTTCACTTGTTTGATTTGTAATTTTGAGAGGAATGATTATCTTTTTAATAAGTCATTCCTCAGTTCTTTATTAAATTCCCTATTATGTTAATTTACCATACTTAATGTTTAATTCACGATCAATACAAACTAAGGTTTAAAGGTAGGTACTACCTTTCTTTTTACCTTTAAAACAATTAAAAGCAATTAAAGTTTTTGTATTTAGAATAGTGTTAGGTTTCGTTCCTGTTTCTTTGGATGCATTATTAGGGGTGATTAGTTGGATCTTGTATTTATTTGTCATAGCAAATTTGGTCTTAGTAAGGTAATATCAATTACAAAAACTAAAATCCCAAACATATTATAAACATCTTTAAATAATTGTATTAATTAGTTAATATTTAATTAGACGTTCTACTTGGGAATTCTTATGATAATGTCCTTTAGCATTAGTAGTAATTACGTGAATGATTATTCAATTTAATTAGTGGGATGTAATTAAAAAAAAATGTATTTTTTTCATTTCAAAATTTTCAAATGTACTGCATTAAGAAATTTTTAGTTTCCTTAATTATGTACATAGAAACAAATTACTCTGAAGAATGTGAACTTAAGTTATAAATATCATCATATTAACATTCAGGCTAATAATATTTCATATTATCGCATTATTTTTTGGTAAAAATGATACAATCCAATTTTTTATAGTACAAAGTCACTAGAAAACTCATGTATATTCTAACTATTGTCATTCAAGATAAAAAAAAATGGTTAATATTCTTTAAATGTTTCAATGTGTTATGTTTAGGATAATGTAACCGCCATGATACATGATATGAGTTGTTCAATTAAATAAAAAGATAGTTCTATATTTTTTTCGTAAAAATAGTTACAAATAGAGTAATATTTTAAAGTTCGTCTAAAGCGCAAAAATTGTTCTTTAATATTGAAGACTAAAACATTATCAAGTGAATAACATCTAGAGATTAAATTGCAGATATTTTTTTTTAATCAATAATATGATAAAAACTAAATTGCCTAAGGTTTATTCATTTTTTAAGTTGATTAAAGTCAAGTCTTTTTACACCAGGTAAAGAAGTTATGAAAGAAAATCTGTGATCTGAACCCAACCCTAAATTAAAAATGACAATTCATTTCATTAAAATAATAATTCCAAGTACATGATACGTAATTTACGTTTTCCTCCAAAAACTATATAAAAATGCAAATTGAAAGCAAGCATAAAATAAATAGCCGCCAAAACGGAATGGAATCAATTCATGTGTGATAAGCTATTTTTTTATCAACTAACATGTGATATTTACATAATAGTTGTAGTTGTTATGAGATTAGTTTATTTGCAATATAGGCTTATGAAATAATTTATTAAGGAAAATTTAAACTCATTTAAGCATGTTATTGAAGATTTACTAGCTGCTATTAAAAGATATATCCCCATTTGAAAGAGAAAAAACAGTTGAATTCTTTCAAAGATTTAAATTGACTAAATTATTAATTATTTACTAGATCATTTTGGTCTTTCAACTATTAAAACTTTCAATCTCATCTTTTAATTTTAAAAACTAATGCAATGTTGCATTTTCTATCAATAATGTTTAAATTTTCCAGCGAATGGGTCCTATATGATGACTACATGCTATTTTTCATATTGTCGAGAAAACAACAAGTCAACGTCGTTTTATCACAATTGGATGAAATAATTACCATTACCTCAATTTTAAAATGTCAGAATCCAAATTCAACCATTTAATAACTTAGAAACGAAAATTAATAATCTAAATTATTTTAATTTCAAATTTAAGAAAAAAAATCACCATATAAATGGAGGGAAATCGTACACTTCTACCTAAGAGTACCCACACAATGTGATGGACCAAAATAGTGTATATTGTATAAAAGGATTTTGATATAAACATGCTTGAAAATATTATCATATTTTTTCATGTTCACTGTCTTGAATACCGAACACCTTATGCAATATATATATATATATATATATATATTATAATTTTTAGAATAAAAATAACATAGTTAAACATAACATGATAATTTCAACAAGAAGTCAAAGTCTTCCTTATAATAGTCCTTTATACATAATTTTTAAGATTACTTTAGATATAATATGTTACATTTCCTATGCTTTTTAAAGTTTAATTATGTTCATTGTAATTTGATTTTGAATAAATGGTTCTTTAGAGTTTAAATTTATTTAGATTTTAAAAGTATTGATTTAATAAGAATTAGGAACTTTTACGAACATGGTAGTAGATAATTAGTTAAGTTTAAGTGATATAAAATTAGATGACGTAAACTTATCCATAGAGAATTAGAAAATAAGTTTTGGGACAATTTTAATCAAACTCGAGAAGAAAATAAGTTTTTATGAGTACTTAAGGAGATAACTTTTTTTGACAAACTTAAACATCTTTATCTAACCTCCTCAAAGGAAAGTTCTAATGTCCGTACAAAAACAAACTTTTTGGAACCTTATTTTTACATACACATTAAGACAACAGAAAAAAAAAAAAAAAAAATTTTTTTTTTTTTTTTTTTTTTTTTTTTTTTTTTTTTTTTATTTTTTTTTTTTTTTTTTTTTTTTTTTTTTTTTTTTACATAAACATTAAAAAAAAAAAAAAAAAAAAAAAAAAAACTTCTTCTCTTGTATTCTTCCTCTATAGTTATGAGCACTTAATTTTTTTTTATCTGAATGTTTTTAAATATACTTTTATGTAATTGTTACTCTCTTTCTTCAATTAACACTTTTTCATCATTTCTCTTCTTACATGCTTATTGTTTGTATTTTTGTATTGTTGTAAGTGCTCTTCTTCTACAAAATAGAAATAAAATCGATTGTTTTTATGTCAAAAAATAGGATAAAAATATTTAGTTATGGTTAAAACGTTCTTTTAGACAAGTATCTTAGTTAGTAAAACTAATCGACTTATATTATTTCACTTAAGGGATTAATGATTGAATAATTTCATGGATAAATGATGACAAATATTAATTGAATAGAAACGAGTAAATATTTTATATTATGTTATATTATTGATTATAATCTAAAACATATCGTTTTTGTTCAACATGAAGAACAAAATTTTAAAGTGTACGACTAAAATTTGCTTTATATAAAGTTATCCTTCACTTCTTGGTCTATCTACTTAATCCTAAACACTTTGTAAGCCCATAATTATTAAAGTCATGTGGGATTTAATTTATCTAAGCATTTATGTGGAATATAAAATGAATAGAAACTGAGAAATCTCCTCTAACATTAAGCAAACCATGTGAAAAAGAGCTTTATTATAAAAAAATGCAAGAGGTGAAAAATTAAGAAGGAAATAGAGTACAGAAAACATAGCATAAATCACTCTTAGAGATTATAACAGGTTTTAGACTCATTCTGGATAAAAATTGTCATAAGCATATGCGCAGTAGAAACTAACATTCCTGTCAGTGCAAAGAAAGTTTATTATCATCTCATCCATTGAAGCAAATTGCACTAGGTATTGAAGAGTCTCATTTTGGATATTATGTTCTTTACTCGACACGACTTGTTACAATACAAACAAGTTTGGCCTGATGCAAATAATAATATTTGCTCCTGTCATTCACGGAATAGACACCTAAACGTCCAAATTTAAATGATTTTCTTCTCAGAAAATTATATCCTTTTAACTTACTTTATTTTTGTCTTTATCTTTCACCTGTTAATTTCAACCTGTTTTGCTGTTTTCAGTGTAAGTGTCAACCTTTTGCATCACATTTTCTAACCATATCTTCAATCTCTACAAGGATCCAAAGGTGGAGTGAGGTCATAGCTGCATCACTTTGCTATTTTCTACTGAAAAAAAAATTCATTTTGTAATGCATGAATTGATATCAAGCAACTCATGTAGGGGGAAAAAGAATAACATTAAAATAATTCATTACAATTTTGTATAAAAAATTACAAATTAAACTATTTGATTTATTGTCTGTGTGATTCATCACGTCAAAATATAGTACCCGGGTCCTATCCAGCATCCATGTTTATATAGTTCCTTTCATCACCTGTACAAAAGAAACTCATGCAATTTTATCTGTTTCTGGTTTCTGCATGTTTATACATTTGCATTTAGCCCTTCTTTCGCTCAGATTCTGCAGAAAGGTATTCAAAATGTTAGTGCATGCATGAAAAGAGTCATTAGTTGCATTGCATGGCTATGGCTATGGAGTTCTAACAAATAACTTCTCCCTTTGAGTACCTTGAATTGATTCTGAAGATTCTTTATGTAGTCTACAGCCAAGTCCAACATCTCTGCTGTGCTGGTTTGCTGCAATTAATTCAAGAATGTTTACATTCCAAACACAAAACAATCCAAGGGCAAATCAACTTCTGTTTTATTAATTCTGACCTTTTCCATGTTTGGAACAAGCTCTTGCAATTTTCTTATCCGTTCACTGATCCTAGTTCTTCTCACCTGACAACAAGTACTTGTTAGAATAATGTTTTCACATAATCGTTCATCATTTCTTATAGAATTCCACACCAAATGTTTGTGAAAACATGTTTTGGCACATATATAGATAACATGATACTCTCTTACCCTTTCGGCTATGCTTCGAGGATGAGTAGCAAAGCCTCTCTTTGCTCTGATTTTACAAGGAACAGAATCATTAAACTGAAGCAAGTTGTCCATAGCAAACATGTCCGAGGACGTTCTTGGCAAACTCAAATGATGCGAAAGAGAATGAACCTGATTTCCCAGCTCTCCATTCTGAGTGTATGAGAACATATTTGTATTAAGAACCAGCAAAACTTTGGAACAATACAACGAGAAAATTGAAAATTCTATATACCTGAGCTTCAGAAAGTAACTCATCATTACTATTTCGCTGTCTTTTGGGGTTTGACGTCTCATTCCGAGAAGTGTAAGGGAATCCAGAGCCGTAATATCGAGCATCACCATTGCTACCTCCATGTCTACCATCCTCGGGGCTAGTTACTTTAAGACCCTCCGTGCACATTTTAGAGGTTGGTGATAAAATTCCCAAGGAAGAAGGTGAGAAGCTAATGTGATTCTTCATTCTGTTCATAGATATTCTATGCTCACCATCACTGCCATTAACACCACCAAAGTTTTCAACACCTTTCATAGCATCGTACCCTGCAGTTTTCAACATGAACTGAAACTACTTCAGTGACAACTAGGTTTATCTTCATATAAAATTTGGAAACGTGTTTTCAGAATTTTTAATGCATATATCCAATTTTGGATACACAAAAACGAACAAGGAAGAATAGATGGGATGTGTAGATTAAAATTAAGTTCATAAGTGAAACAAACAAAATCTCACTTTTACATGATTAAGTTCACACACACAAAAAAAAAAAAAAAAATCTTACAAAACAAGGTTTTCAGACAAAATTTTTAAAACGGAAGCATATTTTTGAAGATAATGAAATACGTTACGAAATTGAATTTTTTTCTCCAAACTCAACCATAACATGTGTTGTTTTGCGGTTTAACGTATTTTACGTATTTTGAACACTCCCAACCATATTCTTGAGAATTAAGAGTTTCTTCTTTACAAGATCATGTCAATGTGTATGTCAAATTTAAAGTCCTGAAACCGAAGTTGCTACAAAAGTATGAAAAGACAATGGCTTAAAGTTCCAATATTGACATATGTTGTTCGTTCCGTACAAAAACCACAGCTTTAGAAAGTAATAGAAGCGCTTTGTTGACATTAAGTGGTTATAGAACCCTTCCCAAATCAAATATTACGTTGGGAATCATAAATAAATCTTATGTGTTTAACAACTCAGCATATCATTGCTGTCTAATATCAAAAGTCAGAACACGCAATTGCAGTTGAATAAGCTACCACCACTATCTTTAACAATTCGGGATAAACAATTTCCATTTGGTGCTAATAAATTGTACGGACACCCTAAAATCTGCCATGAAAAGTAGTAAACAAAAACTGAATACAGAAGAAGTACAGTACCGTTGTGAAAGGAGATGCTGTTAGAGAAATTGCCAGAAGGGAAGCTACTCTGCCTGAGAAGATTGGGATTAAAGCTTTTGCCGCTCTGATCCATTCCCACAGAACCCAGCATCATAGATGAAGAAACAGTTACAGAAGAGTCATGCCTCGGGTACCGAGAGGGTAACACAGAAGTATTAATAGTACTATAACCTTGCTGGGAATTCATGCGACTCAGAGGTGATAATGATGGCGACGACGACGATATTGTTGACTCCTTCGGTTGTTTATTATCGTTAGAAACCTTGTTATCCCCGAATTCTCGTAAGGTAGGGGATGTGGTATCGAGGGTGTCGCCGGAATTGAAGAATCTGAAAAGTGGTTCAGAACCCTCCCAGGGGTTGCCGTTGATGGAAGAAGCTTCGCCTTGTTTGAAGTTGGCGAGAACTTGGGTGGGGGCAGAGCGAAAGCGAAGCAACCCGGAATTGGGTTGGTGTTGTTGCTGAAGTTGGTAACGGGAATTGGAATCCATGGTTTGTTGGAAAAAGAAAAGGAGTGAAGGTGATACTGATATGAGAGGCTAGAGAATCATAATGATGGAAATTGAAAAGGTTGTGGAAGTAACCCAAATGGGAAGGAAAAAGGAAAGCTTGGTGGCTCAAAATTCAAGGAGGGGCTTAAAGGGAAGGTTGAGAGGTCGGTGTTGTGCAGAAGCGGAACAGATAAACACAGAGGCAGTGAAAAAGACAAGAAGAGAAATATGTAGGCGTGGAGAAAGATAAAAAGATACGCGTTAGTGCAGTTTCAGAAACCTGATTATTTTGCTTTTTGAAAAAAGAGAGCTAGAGCAAGCAAGATCCTGTGAATGAACTAGAGAGAGAAGAAAAAAAAACACAGAGGACAGAGAAAGTGTATGCAGAGAGAGAGAGAGAAAGAGAAAGAAAAGGAACTGGTTGAGTTTTTTTTTTTTTTTTTTACAAAAACAA
>Ga0214542_1007838_pt1 | contig 18223 bp, 8 predicted proteins | sample CNSS1metaG_FD_160096 | JGI IMG/M metagenome (GOLD analysis project Ga0214542, IMG submission 160096) | Root nodule microbial communities from cowpea collected in UCLA plant growth center, Los Angeles, California, USA - CNSS1 | ecosystem: Host-associated > Plants > Roots > Nodule | place: USA...
AAAGTTGAATGTGAAACATAATTTTAACTAAACTTAGCTATGTTAAAAATATATAATAAAAATATCAATTTGAATAAAAATATCAAATTTAATAAAAATATTTGTATAACATTTATATAAAATTAATTTTTTTTTCAATTTGAAGGGGGACAAAATTGCTCATTTTTACAAAAAATGGGACTAAATTGAGACAAATTAAAATAAAGGGACCAAATTGAGACTAACAAAATGACACGTGGCGTAATACTGACACGTGTCACTGTCACTGCCATGTGGCACGATGACAGCTTGACACGTGGCAATTTTTTTGATTTTTTTAAAAAAATTCAAAAAAAAATTCAAAAATAAAAAAAATTCAAAAAAAATTAATAAAAAATTCAAAAAATTGAGGAACTGACACGTGGCACTCCCTCTAACGGCGTCAACCTTGACTTAACGGGAAGGGCAAACGTGAGACGTTTCAACAAAAAAGGGGACCATTTTGAGACTTTTAAAAATTTGGGTACCATTTTGAGATTTTGACTCCAAAATGGGGACCAAAGGCATAATTAAACCTAAGTGTTTTTACGTCTCGATGTCGATGAAAGGGATTAATTAGATGTATATACTCTTGGTTTCGTGAATCAATTTCACCCGCATACACTTAATGAATTCGATCTCTTTCTTATTTGAATTTTGTAAGATTCAAGAAATTTAGATAATTAAATAAATGATTATTTAATAAATGAGGATAGTGAGAACCTTTATGACATTTAATATTGGGATTTAAGATGTAGAATATTACTAGCTCAATTGGTTAAGATTATTTGGTTATGTTGGGAAGACTTGGGTTCAAGTCTTGTGTATGTCATTATTGTGTTAATTTAATTGTTTACTTCTTTTTAATAATATGCTTGATTGTGGTTAGTGATAATACGATCCTACAAGTATAGGAATGATCACCTTAGCTTATGCGAATTAAGGTTCCTTTTTGCTAAAATAAATCATCCAATAATGGTCCTTGAATGGAAATTATGCTTATGGTTTTAGTGAGAGAGAGATAGAGTTGAACAGAGGGGAGAGCAAAGAAGGCTTCATGGATCCAAGAGCTAACTTAAGTTTTGCAATCGGAGCACATGTTATCAGGTTAGGGGAGCTCCTTTATGTGCATACTTATTTTGTGTGATTTTTTTTTTCGTAGTGTAATGCGTGACTATGATTCTTGTGCTTGATCAAAATGTAATATGTCTTCAAATTTATGGAATTTTTCTAGAAACCGTCTGGCAGCATTGAAGGCCTGTCAGGCGATGCATAAATCTTTTGCTGTTTTTCTGGGTTGGTGATGAATCGCCTGGCGGTAGGGTCAAAACCGCTAGGCGACGCGAACTGAACTTTCCCAATTTTGCAATTGTGGTTGATTTTTTTGAAATGTTTTGGTCTTTTGAGGAGTTATGTAATCTCTTTGTATGTGTTGTAGATCACATAGTTGGATGCTTTAGAGGTGTGGAATAACTATCTTTTCATGAAAACGTTGTTTTTCGGATTTTTTCATGCAACAATGATCATCAGGCGGTGGTTTCCTACTGCCAGGCGCCAAGTCTCTAGTCTTGTTTCGTTGGGCGACAAGATCTCGTTGTCAGGCGACTACGATTTTTTTGATATGTGTAGTTTTCGTAAAACTGCATTTCACAGTTCGTTAACCGTCTGATTTAGTTGAATTTTTGACAGAGGGTTCCTAACAAGTGATTCCTTACTTTGAACGGTGGACATTTTAATTGGAGGTCTGTAGCTAGATATATATGTTTCTCATGATTGTTTATTTGAATTCCCTAAGAGTATGATTAGTAATGGATGCTTAAGTGTTGGTATGTGTAAGACCCGAGAAAATTAAATAGTTAATTAAATAATTATTTAATAAATGCGGGTAATAGAAGCCTTTAAGGCATTTAATGCAGAGTGCTATGACGTGGAAAAGTACTAGCTCAATTGGTTAAGAGTACTTTAATTGTGTGAGCGGACTTGGGTTCATGAATTTATGCATTTTTGTATATATATATATATGTATATATTTGAATGTGAGACATGATAAGGTAATGCTAAAATTATAGGAATTATCACGAAAACATGATTGGTTGAATTGGTTGTGCATTTGATTTGATAATTGACGGGTTGTGGGTTCAAACCTTGTTGGGAAAGAAACTAGAACTTTATTTTTTTTGCTAATTTTTATTGTGGCATGGGAATGAATAGGCATGAAAACCCTAGCTACCAAGAGGGGCAGCTTAAGGGGGCTGGAAACAACCGAATTGGGGTCATGATTAACCATTAAACATGAAACTTAATAGCAATTTTTGTTTTAGTGTTAATTGCACATAATTAGGGTAGTAAGTGAGAGATAGAAGGTCACTAGAGGAGAAAGAGAGTATTGTAATTCCGTATTCAGTTTAGGCAAGGGTTTCCAGAGGGTTGGTGCTGATTGAAAAGAGTAGTGAGACTGAAATCACGTAGGTTGGAGTGGAAAGCAAAGACTAGGAAGGTTTTGGTGAAGGAAAACGCATACCAATTCGAGTTTAGCAAGGAATCCAAGTAAGGGGAGCTTTCACTTATGCTTTTATTTCGTGTTCGAATAACTATGCGATGCCATGAGACAATGTATGATTTTCCCATGTTGTTTCTTCACTATTTTGAGGGTTTCTGGGTTTTTACCAGAAACCGCCTGGCGGCTCAACCCCTGCCGCCAGGCGACACATCAGAGGTTAGTGTTGTTCTTGATTCTGGCTTGAACCGCTTGGCGGCGATGAGTATCTGCCAGGCGGCGCGACACGATTCGCGTTTTTTTTTTATTGTTTTGATGCTGGTTGTGTGAAATGTCAATTGATTTTTGGAATTCAATTTGTGTATACCCCATTGGGTGCTTTGCTGATATGAAACTGATTAGAATTGGGTTATGGTAGCTTGTTAGACAACCGCGTGCATGATAAGCCATGATCATATGGGCAAGGGTGGAAGGAAACAAAAATTTGATTAATTCAAGAGAGGAAAAGATCAATAAAATCTTATGAATTGAATTAAGAACAGGAAGTTAGTCTCTTATATTATGAATAGTCCCATTTTGGTGTGTTTAGCATTAGGGATGGATACTGGTTATGGGCTGACATACTCGCAGGTATGGAGAAGCCTAGGTTTAGGCTGGTTCTGGTGTACCGCCTGGTGGCGCTAGGCTTGCCGCCAGGCAATGGCGAGGCACAAGTGTTGTTTTATGAGTTTAGGTAGTGGAAAATGAAAAGAAGGACCCAGGTAAGTGAGTGGTACTAGAAAATGATTGATGAAACTGTAAGGAACGATATAATTATAGTATTGAATTGTGGGAATTGGAATAAGTGTGAAGGTATGAGCATAGTATGGTGTGGTTGTAGGAAAGTTAAATTCAAAAAAGGGAGAATAAAGGTTTTAATTCAAAGCTTCAGGTCTAGAATGTATAGCTTTATTTGATGGTGTATAATTGGGACATGAGATAGTGTGTAGTCGTGAGATAAGGTATGAGCTATGAATTGTGTATTATGGATTGAAAGCTAAATGAGTAGAAGGTGTATTACTATTGTAATGCGATCTAGGTTGGTAATGTGCTATAAGATATTGTGTGGTGTGGCCTCACTCCGAGTTAGGTTGGATCATTGGCTAATGATTGAAGAACTTGGTAAACCCTAGATTTTGTTGTGAGATTGGGAATGGAAAAATTATAGGTAATGGGTTCACTTGTGGGGTGCCAAGGAATCAAGAATGAGATTAGGATGATTGGGAGTGCTTACACCCTTGAGTGGGTTAAGAGAGTGAGAGATAATCTGATTGAGGTGCAAAAAATAGCAACTGGTATGTTGCTGATACAACGCCTGGTGGTTGGAGCGTCTGCGCCAGGCGAGAGGAGCTTCAGGGAGGGTTCTGCAACGATGGGCGTCTAACGGTAGGAATGGACCCGCCAGGCGGTAGCGGAGAAGCAGTATAGCTGTTCGTGGACCTGACGCCTGGCGATGGGGCTTGAACCGCTAGGCGGTCTGAACTGATTTTGCCTGGCGGCGCTTGGGGCTACGCCAGGCGATTGTGCTGCAGATTATGACTTATGTGTGTTGCTTTTTAGTGACAATGATGTTATGCTTGGATCGGGAGATGTTGTGCCATGAGCGGGGAGGTTCATGGATGGTGGTTAACATGTGATGGTATGAGCGTGGAAGTTCATATCCAGATACTCTCGCATGGGGATACGAGCGAGGTAGGTTCGTATGTTCCGTGCTCACGCTTGAGAGATGCTGTGTGCGGGGAGGTACGTGGCTGGTGGATCACATGTGTTGGACTACGGGCGGGTAGGTCCATAGAGCAGGACTACGAGTGGGGAGGTTCGTAGAGTAGGACTACGAGCGGAGAGGTTCGTAGAGGCAGGACCACGAGCGAGTAGGTTCGTGTGAGCATCATATTCCCGAGTCCAAGGCTAACCATTTGTGTGATTTGAAGACTGAGAAGTCTTGGGGTTAAGGTCTTGGCCAAGAACTAAGTAGATTGAATGAGATGGATGTATGACTTATCTTGTGTATTATATATGTGATTTTTATTTTATCAGCTCACCCTTTCTGTTTGTGTATGGCGATGATCGTGTGATTCGTTACACGGGAGCAGATGTTGATACAGCTGATGTTGAGGATGCTGAGTCGACGGAATGAGGGCTAGCGCTTGGGGATTAGAGCTAGGATATTTTTACTATAGTTTGTTATGTTTTCAATTATGAATAAGAATTTTGGAACTTGTAATACTCTAGTTATTTATGTTTTATAAATTTTGGCGCGTGTTTTCACATTTTAAATTTTCTCGCATTTCGGAATAATAATATTGCGACTTTTGAGATTCAATTTTCTATTTTAATTAGTTATTTAAGAATATTCTTTAGGGATGTTACAGTATGGCCTTGATTGGTGAATGTATATATATATATATATATATATATATATATATATATATATATATATATATATATGCGTGATTGATGAATATGTTTTTGGTAGCACTTGCTAAGCCATGTTGAATATATAAATCTATATATGTTAGTCTGAATGTATGATGTTATAAGCGTGTGAAAAAGACCACTATTGATGATATCACTATAACCAAGTGTTGCATGATCATGATGGGTTTGGGCAAGTACGAGAACATGATGATTTTGGTTTCATTTAAGTGTTGGCATGGGAGTACATGGTTGTGAGACTGTGAATTTATATTATTGAACTATATAATATGTTGGAGTGTAATCTTGAGTTAAGTTGCTAAATATAGACTTGTAAAATAGTAAACTAGACTTATGCATGGACTGTTTGAGGATATAAATTTTTTTTTGGGTGCTAAACCAGTAGCTGGCACATTACTGGTATAGCGCCTAGCGGTGCAGGGAATGCCGCTAGGTGATAGAAGTACCAGGGATGTCCCTGAAGCGAGTGGCGCTTGGCGGTGAGGTGCAAACCCGCCAAGTGATAGCCTTTAAACAATGGCTCTGGAATCTATCTGGCGCTTGGCGACGAGAGAGTTCCGCTAGGCAATCTACGCTGAGATGTCGCTTGGCAACGTTTAGGCAAAGCCAAGTGGTACCGCGAAGAGCAATATGTTATGTTGGCTTGTGTTTTGCGTGTTTGTGATGTTGAGCTTGAACCAGGAGATACTTGATTGTGCCATGAGCGGGGAGGTTCGTATATTTTGTGCTTACACTTGAGGGTTACTACGAGCGAGGAGGTTCGTAGTTGTTGGATCACGTGTGTTGAACTAGGGGCGAAGAGGTCCGTAGAGTTGGACTATGAGCGGGAAGGTTCGTAGAGGCGGCACCACAAGCAGGCAGGTTTGTGGAAGCATGTGTATCCTGGGTCCATGGTCAAGTATTTGTATGGTGTGCTTGAAATAGTGGTTTTATGTGCAAAAAGAGAGTTAGAGTTTTACACGACATGTGGCTTGTGTGCTTTGGATATGCGTGGTCTACAAGGCTTTGGGTGATACCTTAAGGATGGACTTTGCTAGAGCATTCCTTAAGTTGTGGCTCTGAATGGTATCCCTTGAGTTGTGGCTCGGGATAGAGGGTAAACATGTGACATTCCTTGAGTTGTGGCTCGGAATGGCGCATCCCTTAAGTTGTGGCTCGGGATGGAGGATGAACATTAGACATTCCTTGAGTTGTGGCTCGGAATGGTGTGTTACCGGTGTGAGTGTGCGAGTTGTGGCTCGTACGGAGGGTCTCCACTCCATTGAGCAATCACAGGTTGTGGCCAATGATGTGTTAATCTTGTGTCGAGAGTACGAATTGTGGTTCGTATTGAGAACTCCACCTAGCATTACGGAGTCTGGTCCGTAGCATGATTTCCCTCACGTGTTCTATAAGTTGTGGCTTTTTGGTGGTGCTAGCATAGAATATCTTAAGGTTATCATTTCAAAGACGTAGAATTGGATAAACATGGTGGTGACCATGGTTTATGGAATCAGAGGATAGTGTTCTCTGATGAGTGTGTGTGTGTGTGTACATTAATTTGTAATCATATATATTTTTATATGTTAGCTCGCCCTATCTACTTGTGTTTGACGATGATCGTGTAATTCATTATACGTGAGCAAATGATGTTGCAGGTGGTGCTGGTGAGGCATAGAGTTGGAGATGGGCTATATTGGGAAGGCTTTTATTTGAGGATTTTCTTTTATGTTTTTTTGTAAACAATATTTAAATTGGTTTATGAACTTGTAATGAGTAATGGAAATTATATACGAGTTTAATAAATGTTTAATTTTTCCCGCGTTTTGAGAAAGACAGTTTAAATTAATGCAATCTTATTATTTATTCTATATTATTTCATTAAAATTAGTAATATCCGACAAAGATGTTACGTATTTCAATGAGAATCTCGTGTATAACCAATTTATATATATATATATATATATATATATATATATATATATATATATATATATATATATATATATATATTTTTTTTTTTTCTATTTTGGTTTTTTTGATAAAGATGAAAATGGAAATGCACTAACAACGGATGAAGTGTAAAAGTGGTGAAACTGAAAAAGATAGATATGGTGATAAAGAAATTGAAATAAAATAGCAAGAACACCAAAGTAAATTGAAAAAAAGTAAATTACCAAGAAAAGTAAAGAAACTTATAACATAAATCAACATAAGCGGTGAACCAAATTGAGACAATCAACATTAAATTAGTCATTTTTCTGTGGAGAACCTTTTAATCTTGTAAATTTTTTTGACCCAATCCCCATATGGGTCAATACCAAGTCTTGTAAGGCGGATCAAATTGAAACTCTACTCACAAGTTACATGATAACCATTATTTATGAATAAGAAATCTTATGGCAGAACCTCACCATGACACAGGGGGTCGTGACTCCCCCTAAAATTTTAACTTTAATTTTTATATATTTTATATATTTTTAAATTACATTTATATATTATTATATTATTTATAATAAATTTAAAATAATTTTTCATCATTATATATATATATATATCTTTATTGTTTAAAAAATAAAATAAAAACTAATTTTATGGACGTTGGTTACAAAATAGATTATAATTTTGTCTCTAACCATAAGTTTTTTTTTAATAATTCATCAAGAAAGTATGATAATCAGAAAAAAAAAAGGTAAAAAGATAATTCGAGTTACGAAGATTGGAGAACAGTGATACCGAAAACGCATTATCACAATATCTCTCATGAATCAAGATTAGTACTCTATTATGATTTATATGTGTTAAATTTATGATTCTCTCTTTCCAATTTAAGTTTTTCCTATATTAGTATGAATCGTAATTATGAATTTGAGATTCTTTTATGAAATTGGCATGAACCTTAATTATATTTCTCCCCAAATTAATATAACCTTTAAATTATAAAATTTAGGAATTTTGTGTTTTTCGCTACATACAATAAAGTTTGTAAAATTTTATAAATGTATTTTGGGTTACATTACAAATTATGTTGCATATAATGAATAACCTTGAATTGGAATACTCATCATATGTGAATTCAATGAATTAGAAAGATTAGAAATCAAAATATATGTAAACTACTGTATGAAAATAGTTTAAATTAAGGAAATGAATTTTTTTATTTAATTAAAATAATAATAATTTATATATAAAAAAATATAATTTGGCACCCTAAATATTTTGTCCAAGATCTGCCGATATATATAAAAGTATTATCCATAAAGTCGAAGTGTATTATTTTATAATACCTTTTAATGTATTTGGAAGACATTAAAGAATAAATACTTAGATGATTAGTTGGAAATGGCTATAAAGAATACTTGCATTTAAATTAAAGTAAATTTTGAAATTTAAAAAAGGAAATTAGGCATAGTATTATAAATTTGTTGAATCGAACTAACAGAAAAAAACATATATCATTTTATTGTGATTTTTTTTTCATCATTTAAAATATCTTTAAAAGAAATAGAAAAAGTTTAGGTTAAATTATTTTATTGGTCTCAACTTTGTAGAGAAATCTCAAATAGGTTTTCTTCTTTTTTGTCTCAGTTAGGTTCCTAATTGGAAAATTCGGTACAATTAGGTTTTTTCCGTTAGTAGTACATTAACAAAGATAATTATATGTCACGTGTCAGCAAGTGGTTTATTTTATTTTATTTTTTAATTTTTTAGTTTTTTTTTAAATAAAAATTGTCACGTGTGTCACGTGACAGAGGCAGTGTGATGTAGCAGTGGCAACATGTCACTTTTGAATGTGAAAATTCTCAATTTAATCCATGTACTTGTTATTTTGTTTCAATTTGATTCTAATTTTTGTAAAACTGATGCAATTTCATTCGTATTCAAATTGAGACAAAATTTAACCTTTATATAAATATCACAATGATATTTCTAACAAGATTAAGTTTTTATTTCACATCGAACTTTATTTAAATATTGCTTCAAATATTTATACATTTATAATTTATAGACAAATGTTAGAGTTGATTTAAAAATAACAACTTTATAAATTGAATTGTAAAATTTTAAATAAATATATTTATTTTACATTTTTATAAAATTGTTTTAAAATTTTATATTTGAATTTATAAAGTTGTTATTTTTTAAACAATTCAAACATTTATCTATAAATTACAGATGTAAGGCCCATTAAAAATTGGCTAAAAACTTTCTGCCCTAAAGTTTGTGGGCTGCCCTTGTAAGTGGGCTTAAGGTCGGCCCAACAGATAAAGTCACTAGGTTTGTCCTAAACCTAACATTCTTCCCATTTTCAGAAAACTATTGTCCTTGCCTTAAGCCGTAACCGCCTTTTACTTATGCTAGGGTTCCAACGTTCTTCAGATTCACGTTTAGCTTGGCCATTGTTCTGCTCACGTAAGTACTCTTACACCTTATCGCCTCTGTCTAGTATAGTTTCGTAGCCACAGTGGGAAACTCTGTATTAACACGTTTAACCCGCTGTTCTAGTTTGCGAGTCGGGTTCTGGAGCTGCTGTGCTCCTTGATTCAGTGTTGAAGTCCCGTACAAACCCATTTCCAGGTAGGGAAGCTAAGGCCCTTCTCTTATATTCGGTTGTTCTATGTTGTTTGGCTGTCGTTTCCGTTTTTGTGTGGTTGGTATGATGCTATGTTGGTTTGGAATGCATAAGTCTGTTGTTTGGAGTGGTGGGTGTCACTGTTGCAGGAAAACAGTGGCGAGACCTGCATATCTCGCCCAAGCGAGCCAGTCTCGCCTAGGCGAGATGAGCAGGGGCTCGCCCAACCCCTTTTACGCGAGAGGTCGCCCAGGCGACCCGTTCAATATTTTTGAGCGAGCGAGCGTCTCGCCCAGGCGAGAGGGGTCTCACCTAAGCGAGATCCCGTGTTGGTTTCTGGATGTTCTTCGAGCCGTCGCCTAGGCGAAGTGGGGCTCGCCTGAGCGAGCTCGTCTCGCCTGAGCGAGCTCATCTCGCCTGAGCGAGACCTTCCAGCCTGAGCGAGGGGCTGGGCGAGGCAGTGTGCTGTTTGGATGCTGGTTTGTTCTTGAATGATTAGTATTGGTTTGGAAATGAATGTTATGATGAGAAACATGTATATAATGGAATATTATGTATGCTTGGCATGATTCATGAATTGTAGATGACGGGTTTGGTATGGACTTGGCATGTGAAATAAATGAGGTGGTTATTATTAACGAGGCATGATAACGAGATGGGTTGAAATTCGATGTGCATGGATCGGTTATGATGAGTTGGATTGAGTTGGAATTGGAAACATGAAAGGTTTTGGTTCGGAAGGTTGACATAATGAATGTATAACTGCATGACGTATACTATTTGACTATATTATCATGTTTTGTCTATGTTAGTGCGTAATACCTTGAGGTCTCTAGGTGAGACTTTCAGGGTCGCGCTTCAGTGGTCGGGACGTAATTCCATGGCCCCTGTTAGTGGGTGCCCATGGTGGTGCCCCATCTGTATGACTAGGTAAGGATTCAAGGTAAGGTCACATCCTGACACTCTAAGGGGTCAGTTAGTCTCACCTAGAGCGGACTGACTCCTGTGGTGAGAGTAACAGGAGGCCCGAAATTCACTAAGGACTAACCTTGTGGTGAGGGAATATTGATCCATTATAACACTTGTAACACATAGCTCGGGGGTGAGCAGCTCGGGGGTGAGCAGAGGTATCCACCACAAGTGCAAGTGTCCGCTGAATCCGACCAAGTTATACGTATCCGGATGAGTCGAGTCGAGTCGTAGTGTATTGTTTGGATGGTCGTAACATGCTTGTGTGATGTATGTGCGATGGACTGTGAATATGTATCTGACTCCATTGACGAAATGATTTTTGTGCTCTAGCTTACCCTACTTTCTTTGTTGTGTGATCTGCTGTGTGGTACTCTCTTTTGCGATGATCATCAACTTGTTGGTGTGAGCAGATGCGAGGAACACTTGTAGGCAACAGGGGGATGGAGATTCTGCTGCAAAGTCCGCGTGGACTAGTTTATATTTTCGTATGAGTTTATCTAGGGCTGCGACCCACGTGATTGTTCGCCTTTATATTTATGTACCTTGGTTATCTTATCTTCTAGTTTTCTCTTGGGCACCGTGGTGTGCCATGGATTGTATGGAGTCGAGTTTAAGACTTCCAGACTGCGCTTTTATGTTATCTTCTCGTAACATTCCTTTTAATTTGGTTTATTAATTAAATGGGACGTTACAACAGATCTATAAATATTTAAAACAAAATTTAAATAAAGTTCAATGCAAAATATATATTTAAATAAACTTAATTTTGTTAAAAGTATCAATTATAATAAAAATATCATTGTAAAATTTAGATAAAAATTAAATTTGGTATAGGAATTAAATTGATTCAATTTTTAAAAATTGGGACCAAATTGAGACAAAACAACAAATTCAAGGACTATATTGAGACTTTTCACATCAATAGTGACACGTGGCACTGCTATTGCCACATCACACTACCTCTGCCACATCGCACAACGTCAGCTTGACATGTGACAATTTTTAAAAAAAAAAAAATATTTAAAATAAATAATAAATAAATAAATAAAATCATGTGCTGACACATGACATAAAGTTAACGCGGTTAGTATACTACAAATAGAAATAACCTAATTGCAACAAATTTTCTAAAATAGAGACTTAATTGAGATGAAAAAGAATGTAAACTACTTGAGATTTTTCTAATAGAAACGAAGAGAATGATTTAACCAAAAGTTTTTAAAATAACTATGTTTTATGTTTTTTCGCTACCATAACACTTTTTATAAAAATTATATATATATATATATATATATATATATATATATATATATATATATATTTTGTAAGACCCACTTTAATTTTGTCCTAAAACTTAAGGGTCTCTCTTAGTCAGTTGGGCCTAAGGCTGGCCCATAGGGCATCCCAAAACCCATAAACCAGCCTAACCCTCTCATGTTCTGTCCACTTTGCAAAATCAGCCATCTTACTCCTCTTTTCCCCTCAATTAGTGCTCTACTAGGGCTCGAAGCTCATTCAGATTCAAGTCAGCTCAACCTCATTCTTTGCTCCACCTCTTGAGTATGCTCCTGAAGCTGTTGGGTTCGTTGTCGTAGGTGCCTGTGCTTTCCACTAGCATCTGTCCAGGTGAGGGAAGCTAGGATTTTTCATGCTTTTATAAATAATATGTCTTTTTTGTTTCTGTTGGGTGCTCTTGATAATTTGATGTGCTTTTGATGATGTGAAAATAATCGGTGTATTGTTTCTGGATGAATTTTTGGCTTTGCATGCGTGAGCTGCTATGCTCGCCTAAGCGAGCTGTTTCTCGCCCAAACGGGAAGCTCTCGCCTAAGCGAGGAGCTCTCGCCTAAGCGAGAATGGCACTAACTCGCCCCCTTTTAGTTTCGAGTGCTCGCCTGAGCGAAGGCCTCTCGCTTGAGCGAGATGGGCTAGCTTGAGCGAGAACTCGAAGTACTCTCTGTTTTCAATCTCGCTTAAGCGAAAGTTTTTCGCTTGAGCGAGAGACCCTGTTGCCTGAGCGAGAGCTCCTTAGCTTGAGCGAGATTGACTTGATTTGTTTACTCTTTTAAAGCATGAAATATGATGCCAACGTTTTATACAACGTGCTTGTGTTTTCTTAAATTTTTGCTGTTTGGGATTTTGTGTTTTTACATGTTGAAACCATTAAAAAGTTGTCAGTTTAGCTTAAGCGAGGGATTTTAGCTTAAGCGAGATTAGTCTCGCTTAAGCGAGAATTTCTAGCTTAAGCGAGACCAGTCTAGCTTAAGCGAGATCAGTCTAGCTTAAGCGAGAATTGCTACAGAATTTTAATTCCTTTTTTAATTCCTTACTTTAACTTGAACTTGTGGATTGATTCAATTGCTTTTAAAAGCATGAATTGGGCGAATAGGTATGAGTAGAATGGTTTATGGTCTATGATTGATAAGTTTAACATGACCTTGGCATTGACTTGTATGAGATGGTTGGTAATCAAAGTGGCATGGTGTCGGTATGAATTACACTTCTATATTCATGAATTGGGAAGGATGATTTGGAATGGATTCAACATGGAACATGTATGATGATGGATTATAAAGGTTGGCATGAGATTTATAAGCATGATAAATATTACTGTTTGTTTGAACATGTATAGCATGTGGTCAGTACGTAATTCCTTGGAATCTTTAGGTGAGATTTCAGGGTCGTGCTTTAGTGGTCGGGACGTAATTCCATGGCCCCTGTTAGTGGGTGTCCATGGTGGTGTCCCATCTATATAATTTGGTAAGGATTCAAGGTAAGGATTGCATCCTGAGACTCTAAGGAGTCAGTTAGTCTCACTTAAAGCGGACTGACTCTTGTGGTGAGAGTAGTAGGAGGCCTGAAACTCATTAAGGGCTAACCTTGTGTGTGGGGGATTGATTCATTGTAACACTTGTAACACATAGCTCGGGGATGAGCAGCTCGGGGATGAGCAGAGGTATCCCCACAAGTGCAAGCATCCGCTGAATCCGACCAGGTTATATGTATCCGGATGAGTCGAGTCGAGTCTTAGTGTATTGATTGGAAGGTCATAACATGCTTGGATAATGTATGCATATTGGACTGTGAAAGTATATCTTATTGCATGATAAAATCTTTTTGGCTCTAGCTTACCCTTGCTTGTTTGATTGCCTTGTATGTTGTTCTTCTACCTTTGCGATGATCATCAATTTATTGATGGGAGCAGATGCAAGAGGTACTCGAGGTCAACAGGGAAGAGATGATTCCGCTGCATAGTCTACTTGGGCTGGACTTCATGTTTTATTTAGGCTTTTCTTTAGGGCTAAGGCTCGTGTATTGTATTACCCTTAAGGCTTTATTTCGAATACTGGCTATCTCTTACTCCTTTTGGGTTGTAGGCTTTGTAGTGAGCTTTAGTATTTCTTTTTAAGTACCTTGGATAACTGTAAGGAGTGACTTTATACTCTGCAACTTGGCTCTTTATATTATCTGGTGTAAGATTTCATTTAATTATGTTATTATTTAAATGGGATGTTATATATATATATATATATATATATATATATATATATATATATATATATATATTAAAAAACGTAGGTAGATTCTTTTAAATGTTTCATAACTTTAATATTTTCACCTAATTTATTATTAATTATTACAAGTAGCATAATAAGATATAATATGCATGGACGATTCTGTAATTCATTAATTTCATAATGCAAATATTTAATCGATATTAATTTGACCTTCTAGTCTTTTAATATTTAGTAAGTCTTTCAATCATTAAAAGTCACAGGAATAATTTTTTAATCTGAAAAAGAATTATTTAATATTTAACATATTGAACGTAAACTATAAATTTAATTTCAAATAAACATTTAAACGACAGATTAACTTATTTAATTGTTCTTATCATATATTAAAATACTTTCTTTTACATATACAAGATTAACATAAAATACCAACTTCATATTATAATTAATAATTTGTCAGTTATTAATATTACAAAATTAAAAAAAATACATACATACATACTCAAAACACCGACAGAAATATGATTCATATAAAAATTTATCGGTGACAATCATCACGATTAATAAACTAATTGACATTGACTAATGAACTTAATTTATGATAAGTAGTTGTACACTGGAGTTGAACCTTTCTCGTGTAACATGTTGTCAGAAAATTACAGAAAAAGTTTGATGGTATTTGTTGGGAATCTTTTACCGGTTATTCTTAAAAAACATTAAGAATTAAATATATTTTTGTCCCTTATTTTTTGTTAAAAATTAAATTTAGTTATTTTTTTAGATTTTGGTTTAATTTAATCTTTTAATTTTAAAAATATTTCAATTTAGTCTTTTTAATATTTTTTTAAAGTTTATTTAATATTTTAAACGTATTTCATGAGAGTATTTGAATGATTTATTCGACTTGACACATTTTCGCTTTAATATTAGTTAAGAAATTGTTTTGAAATACGTTTAAAACGTCAAATAAACTTAACAAATTTCTAATTTATAAAGTTAAATGACTAAATTGGGTCCCTATTTCTGAGAGAGACTAATTCTAATTTTCACTAAGGTTAAGGGACCAAAAACATATTTAACCCAAAAATTAATACGTTGAAATGTTAAAATTATATAAGTTTGTCACTTACTGTTTTTTTTTTTTACAAAAGGGTTTTAGTTATTTAAATTTTGATTGTACTATTAACTCGTTAACTACTAAGCACTAGTTATTAGACTAAATTTCAAAGAAATATAATTTATTAATTATTTTTTAGGTACCTTTGGCAGGTAAGGACCGAATCAAGAATAAAGTGCAGAACACATTTTTAATTATGTGCGAATACTTGGTGATGCTTTTCTCAAGAATTTTCGTATTAAAAATATGAATTCTGTTTCATTTTAATTCCTTTCGTAAATTGGACATTACTTTGGGGAGGGAACATAGATTTAAAACATTGTACTTATAAACTATGAAATTTTGATGTATACCTGGCTGTAATAAGATTAAAGTTAGTTGTTTAAATAAGATATGAGGTTGGAATTTGATGAAGATACATAATTGTGTACATACTCATCTGTTTTCACCTAATTGGTGGTGATGTTCAAAGTAGCATCTCACCCAATTGATTGGGTTCACATTGGTATGTTGGAACTTAGAAAGTGTGAAAATTCACAATGATCACGCTGCATCTTAAAGCATAAAGATGCCTTGCTACATTGCTCATCTTATAAAAACCTCTTAAGTCAAAACAAAGTTATTGCCTTTTTCTAGAACTGATTCAATTATTAACCACTTTGTTGTTGCCGTAGCCACTCTTCTTTATTAGAGGGATTAGAACATTGTAATGGACTCAAGTAGTAGTATTCAATACTTTCCCAAATCTCACCTCAATAACTTTACATATCTATAAACAATTCAATAATTTACTAGCTACCACATCACTATACATTCAAAATCACATTGCACTATGGCAAACCAAAATTTTCACCCAAAATACATTCTCAAGGCTTTTACCTTTTTATACATATACATTAAAGATATTACAATATTTTTGGAAGTCAACCCACTTATTTTATCATGACTTGAGTTTGATAAAAAAAATATATTTTTTAAAATATGAATTAAATCGAAATTAATTCATTGATTAAACAAGTTTGAAGTGGGTTAAAAAATAATTGACTCATAATTCGCTGACAATAACTTTTTATTAATTTTTTATCATCTTTATAAGTTTTTTATTATAATTATATAATATTTATAACTACATAGGTTGACAATTTAATTTTTTAAATATTAAAATATTGTTTAATAATGTTTAAATAGTTTGAATATTTAATTAATTTATTTTTTAAGTTACTAAGGTTGAACATTTAATTTTCAACTACTATCTTTGATGGGAAACAATAAAAAGATCAACATAATATCAAAGTATGCCTCAAAATAATTTTTCCTAACTTGTAAGAATCTATAAAGAGTAACAACAAAATAAAATGACAACAATAATCACAAAAGAGAACATTAATATTTTTAATGTAGGAAATCCTCTCAATATGAGAAGTAAAAATCATTGGCACAAGCCAAAAAAATGGAGCTCCATTAAGAACAAAATTATAAGTATAAGAGAGTCAAATCAAAAGCACAAAAAAGTTCCTATAACTAGCCAATACATCAAAGCAATAATGCTCTTAAATATAAAGAAGAAAGAAAGAGAAACTCAAATTAGAGCAACCATGCGAGATTGATTTCTCTAACATCAGATCTCAAATTGATAATCCCAACAGTGAAAATAAAGAACTTTATGCCTACATTTTTTTTTCTATTAGGGCTGCAAAAATAAACCTCTCTCTTATGACCTAAAGGATCTCTATCTAGCTACCTTAAATAGCGAGGACAAAATGGGTTTGACTAGGTTGGACTTTTTAGACACATAGTTGACAACTTAACTATCTCTATAAATGTTTAACAAAATAGGTGAACACTTCAATTGTAGTTCTTTAAATAAAATGAATCAAGTCAATTCACTATGTATGTACCACAATAAATATATAAAATAAATTAGAAGAACAAAATATCTTTAAGTGAGTCAATCCATTAACTCGCCAATTTATGATGGGTCGAGCTCAATTACAAGATGTCTGATTCACACAAAAATTGGGTTAGATTGAGCTGAATAAATTTTAACTCAACCTATGGTAAATCAACTTAGGTGAAACAAATTGACTCACTTCGACATTCTAATGTAGAGTTCGTGTTTACCAATGTGTTACGCAAATGCATTGTCCACAATATAATTTTATGTGATTTGTTAATTACTTCATTTAAAAGATAAGGTAAATTTACTAAAACCGTTTTTAAATCCAACAAATTTTAATTTGAATGAAAGGTACCTCCAAAATTTGAATTATGCAGGAAACATCTTCTGCACGTTTATTCATAAAGTGTTTGGACGAGAGATCTTAATAATTTTAAAAAATTAAAATATATGATATTTGAATTATTTGGAATTATTTTAAAATATTTTGTTTGGATAAGGTAATTTGAATATCTTATATTTCAATTTTCTTATTTATTAGATGAGTGATAGAATTTCTGTTTTAAGATAAAATTTTATTTTAAAAAATATTAGTCAAATTTAAAAATTTAAATAATATTTAACTATTATTTTTCAATACACATGTGTGTATAATGTGTATAAAGAGTGACTAACGGTGAGATTTCAATCTCCTTCTTTTATTATTGAATTCCAAATTTTATTGCTTTAATTGTTTGAAACTCCTTTTAAGCTTATTAAATTTCAATTATCTTTTAATTTTTTTTCATCCAAACAACTCATTTTATTTAGAAAAAAATTCAAATTCAGCTAATGAATTATTCGCTTAATTTGTTACATATACACTATTAAAGTTTTCACATTCCTTTGAAAAAATTCACAATGTTTCTTTTACAAATATTTTTATTAACAAAAAGTTATCTACAAAAGTGTTTCACGTCGATTTATATACATAGAAAATCAATAGTGTGAGAACCTAAAAAAATGGTTTGTAAATGGATGTAGTTTTAAAAAGATAATACTAGAGTATTTTAGTGATAGGTTATATTTTTTCATATATGGTTTATAGTCATGGTCATGGCATAGTTATGGTCATTGAGAGATTGTGGTTCTATATGGTTATATAACATTAGTCTTACACATATAAGACCTTAGACACCAC
>Ga0214542_1007839_pt1 | contig 18221 bp, 7 predicted proteins | sample CNSS1metaG_FD_160096 | JGI IMG/M metagenome (GOLD analysis project Ga0214542, IMG submission 160096) | Root nodule microbial communities from cowpea collected in UCLA plant growth center, Los Angeles, California, USA - CNSS1 | ecosystem: Host-associated > Plants > Roots > Nodule | place: USA...
TATGCCATTTTATGTGTTTTATCTATTAAGCTCACCCTATCTGCTTGTGATTGGCGATGATCGTGTACGCGGTAGACGTGAGCAGATGATGTGATGCAGGTGGTCCTGGTGAGACTCAGCTACGGAGCAGGGATAGGATGGGAGCTATAGATATATTTTATGTTTGGAAATAAATTACAAACTCTTATAAGAGGTTTTTATATCATTTTCAGTTTTATAGAATATGGATTTTGGAATTTTATTTGGAAGTAATAAAGTTTTAAATTTCCCGCGCTTTATGGGAAATGAAGTATTATTTAATTGCGATGTAATTATTGTTTTATTTATTTATTTTAATTAAATCCGTAATATCCTGATGGAATGTTACATGTCACTTCATATGCATCCAACATTTCTTTTGCACTTTTGCATTGAGAGAATCTAAAGAATTCATTCATGTTCAATGATGAGGTTAGAATACTCTTTGTTGTACAGTCATATTGGGCAAGCTTCCTTTCTTTCTCTGTCCATTGGTTCCATGGCTTGTCAACCTACTTGTTATCAACAACATGTTTAGGAATGTATAGTTCATTCATAATTGCATCCTAAATTCCTTGGTCAATGGATCCAATGAAAATTTTCATTCATATATACCACTAAAGATATGAGGCCTATGTATAAAAGCACATTTTGCAAAAGGAAGTTTGTTTTCAACCATTTTTCAAAAATCAGTTTACAATCACACTTGAATACCTTTCAAGAACCCGCTCTTGATACCAATTGTAGGTTTAAAATGTCTTCCTTAGCTAAAAAGGGGGGTTGAATTAGCTTAGTACTAAAAATTATGCATAATTAAAACTTGTAAAAACTCTTCCAATTCGAATTCAATTAACTGACAAATCAGAATTGTATTGCTGTAGAACTACACAATTCAGTCAATTGAAAAATAGAAATAACAAATTAATTTGTTCATGCAATATGATTCAACAGTTGAAATATAAAATCAACCAACTGATATTTTGGGAAATTATGCAGAAACGCGGGAACCACCAAACTCACTGAAATAGCATGCTTTATCATACAAAATTGATTCCAATTGATATATCAGCATTGGTTACAACACCAGATTACATAAAAAGACACGTAAACCTTACAAAGATTGATTTAGTGAGTTTTCTTGATATTTAAAGAAGAACAAGGGAGAGAGGATCACACTGATTTTTATATTGGTTCACTCAATATATGAGCTAAATCTAGTTTATCAAGACAACCTGAGCTTAATCAAGCATTATATCAAAAGAATTACAAAATCCCTCAAATATTATACTTTTTAATTAAGCAAAACAACAAGATTCTTGAATCCCACAAGAACCTTAACCCCTACAATGCAAGATCCCACTTGCAGACCTGGAATCACACCGAGAAACACTCAGAAGCCTAAGAACAACCAAAGTTTAGTGGTGGCTCCTAGCCAACCAAAAATGTGTTCTTCAAGCTTCAACACAAAGCAAAAATTTGCTCCAAGATTCAAAGATCTTCAATCACAAGCTGCACATTGTGTAATTAGAGAGAGGGGGAGAGAGAGAGTTTTTCAAATTAGTTTCACTATTGTTCACACTATAAAATCTTGAGTGTTACTCCACTATCTGAAAAACCAACTAATATAACTTGGTGATAAGTGAATTCAACAGGTTGATTTCTCTATACAATCTGTTGAATTGAATAACAATTCAACTTATTGAATACATTCATACCAAAACTATATACAACAAGCCTTTTAACTTGTTAAAACCCTTTTTAACATATTGAAAATGATACACACAAGACAAAAGACATCTACATTATGTTATATAGTCTACGAATGGAATTCAAACTTCAAGCTTTGTGATCTTTAAGATAATTCCAGATGCAACAAACCTCAAGCTTGATCATCATTGAATCTCATCAAATTTTCATCAATCACACATGATCTCATGCACTTGCTTTATCAAATCCACGTACCAAGGTTACTTGTGCTAACATATTCTAACACTAGTTAAGCTAATATATATATATATATATATATATATATATATATGTGTGTGTGTGTGTGTGTGTGTGTGTGTGTATACACACTAGTGCAAATTTCTCTTTTTAACTTGCCTTATATGCCTCGGTTATCCAAGAACCAAAGCATATAATGGCACAATGGCATTTTTTAAATTCCAGCCAACTTTTATGCCTCGGTTCAGCATAAACCCGAAGCAAAAAATGCTTTTCTACTCCAGTTCTCATAAAATTGGTGCTAAAAGGGCTTATATGTCTTAGTTATAAAGACCCTAAGTCAAAAACTTGGCTAATATTTCAAAAATGCCACTGGGCATTTCATATTTGGCCTCAGGTGGCAACAAGACTGGTGCCAAAAATCCTTTATGCCCAAGTTAAAAATTGAACTGAGGCCATAGCGTTTAATTAGGGTTCAAATCGCGAACCCATTTCCCTGTTCTTCTTGTTCTTCCCCATTGTTCTCCCTTCTCTCTCGCTGCAACCACCATTATTCTCTTTTCTCCCTCGCTGCAACCAGTGGCGGAACTTGGACTAAAATTGTAGGGGGGCCAAATTAGATTTGTTATATATAATTTTTCTTTAGAAGAAAAACTATTCATTTTTTTCTCTTCATTTCCTCTTCCTAAAACAAACACACATAATAGTAGAATTCAAAAAAATATTACTATCATTCGCTATTATATCATGTTATTATATCATGATACCAATTCATGAATACCATTTTAGACAAGTCATTCGTATCTCATCAATTTAATTTGGTGGTATTGTCAAATTTGATGTCGTTTTTCCCATATCACGTTATAATGAATTGTTAAATTCATTATATGTAACTCTAAGAACTTTAGATATTTGTTTTATATTGTCTTAAATTCTTGGTTCTTATTAAATTTCTCAAGTTTAGTTAACGTAAATGCATTTCTTTTTCATCTTCATCACAAACCTTCCTCTTTGAAAAAAAGGAATCATTTTTTTTACTTTTTATCATAATCTTTCTAATATAAATTTATCACCTCTTACCTATTTAAAAAAATAAAATTTATATTTACAAATCACAATTATCACAATGCAAAACATAACAAAACTCATACTACTTTAATTAAATAAGCTATACTGTATAAATTCAAAACTTAAAAAAAAAAATTACCATAGGTAGCGAAAAATACAAAATCCCTAAATTTCATAATTAAGGGTTATAATAATTTAAGAAAAATTATAATTAGGGTTCATACCAATTTCATAAAAGAATCCCTAAAATTATAATTAGGGTTTATATTAATTTGGGATAAACTTAATTTGGAAGAAACATCCTAAAAAGAATCATAAACTAACATACATACATTATAATAAGATACTAACATTGATTTGTGAGAGATCATGCAAGAATGTATACATGAATCTCAATCTATGTGTTTCCAACCTCTATTTTCCAACCTATCTATTTGTATTTATCTTTATTCATACACTTTCATGATAATTTACACGGTGGAAAGATCTTATAGTCAGAAAAAAAACCCTAATCTCTTTTATAAATTAATGTCTCTATTAATTTATTTTATTTTATATTTTATTATAATTTTCCATAATATAATTTTAATATAAATAATATATAATATAATTTTAAAAAATATATAAATATATATAAAAAAAATTCAAAAAAAAATGGGGGAGTCGTGGCTCCCCCCTGTCCTATCCTAGTTCCGCCCTTGACTGCAACCACAGTGCCACCACTCTCCTCCAACGACCACTGTGACTGCTCCGACAAGGCTCTACGGCACCTCCTTCCCCACTTCCAACCACTGTTGCGCTGCCATTTCTCACAAGGGTAAGTTGAAAACACTTTTTTTTCGTTGTGTATATTTTTTTTCAAGAGAGTTTAAGAGTATTGGGTCTGAATTCAAGGTTTTTGTCCAAAGCATTGTAACAACACTACAATTTCAATATTTTTGAGCAAGTGTGCCTTATGTGAGTTGTTCTCTTATGTTCTTAATTTGTTTGGAGTAAAAGATGTTCTTTAAATGTATGTGTTGGGCTACCCTTGTGGACTCATCAAACACCTTCCACCCAAAACACCAATGGTGGTGGGGTTGAGGATATTCTATTGTATGCTTTTAGATATTTATTTCATTTTTATAAATATTTTAAATTTATAATTTATATTGTCTTTTTCACTCAATAAAATGAAAGTTTTAACAAACCAACAATACTTTAAATATTCAATAGGTAATATATTTTTTTGAGGTTTTTGGTTGTTTTTGCTTTTTTCTGTTATTTATTACCTTCTCTTGTGTTTTTTATTGTCTCTTGTAGCTCTCGAAAACGTGCGTAGCGTTGCATTGCATCATCTTCCATTGTCATTCGCTTTTCACGCTCTCAGGTTCCTAATTCTAATATTTTTCTATGATTTTGTAGTTTGTTATGTATTAGTTATATGTTTTATATATGTGGTTAATTATTTACTTAAATATGTTGTTTAATTTTCTTATAGTGTGAGTTAGTCTAGTTTCCTGTTTGAGATTCAATACGAAAATTATGTATAGTTCTCGAGTTTTCATTTTGAAGAAGCTAGATTTTCTTAAAAAAAATATAAGGGTATACAATACTAATAATTTAAATGTATTGAATCTTGAATTGTTCGGTTGGACAATTTAAGAAGATTAATCACTTTCTAATAGTTTATTAGTGCATGTATATTTTAACATACATATCTTAAAATTCATGAATATTTTTCAACTATGTTTTGTATTGATCTTCGGGTACATATTTGATTGTGGTTGATAATCACTTTCATTTCGTGTATCTTGAAGACCAATGCAAAATGCTGGCAAAATTTCATAAAATTTAATATATGTATTTTAAAAGTAATATGTACAAATGAAATAAGGAAAGTGAATCTTCTTGAATGGGATAGGGTCACATATTAATTACACAAGTGACGTGAGCATTGATTCAAAGATTACTGACATTGTTCACGCAATTTCAGTATATACGTATTGATCGAGATTGGATTAATTCACCACGCATCAATGCTGAGTATGAGAATGGAGTAGAAAAATTTATACAATTTGCGCAACATTATAAGGGTAGAAGTGATTATGAGGTGAATTTTAGATGTCCTTATGTCAATTGTTTGAATGGGAGAAAGTTGAATGCAACTCACAAGTTATGGAACATCTTATTTGTGATGGTTTCCTTAGAAGTTATAAAATATGGACATGGCACAGTGAATTAATATACTTTCCAATTGTTTTTCGAACTGAACATGTTGTCGATTCCACCATGGAAGAGCAACAGGAAGAGTAAGTGGAAGAAGAAAATATGGAGGACACATGATACGGGATGTTGACGCAAATTTTTTTGCACAAGCACATGTGTATGAGACGATATCTGTTGATGCAGAAACTCCGTTGTATGTCGGTTCAACTAAGTTCACGCGGTTGTCAACGGTTTTAAGACTTATGAATTTGAAAGCGACCAATGGGTGGATGGATAAAAGTTTCATAGAATTGCTCGTGCTCTTAAATGAAATGCTTCCAGATGGAAATACTCTACCCACTTAAAATTATGACACCAAGAAAATTTTTTGTTCGATGGGTATGGAGTATAAAAGGATACATGCATGTCCTAATGATGGCATATTATACAGAAAAGAATTTGAAGATTTGAAGAAATGTCCAAAGTGTGGGTCATCACAATACAAGCAGAAAAGAAACAGCGAAGATAATGGTCAAATAGAAAGGGAAGGATTTGCTTTGAAAGTAGTCTGGTACCTTCCAATCATGCCCAAACTTAAGCATTTGTTTGCAAATCCTAAAGACACACTAGTTCAAGGAAGAGATTATGCCACGGTTATTTTGACCTTTTGGCTTCGGTTTTAGACCCGAGACATATGTTGGCGAGGTAAAAAAGGGATATGTTTATGCCTCGGTTATGAACCGAGGCATATATGAGGGTTACTACCTTGGTTCTAGAGAGAATCAAGGCCTAATGTGCATCGTAAATTTAAAAAAAAAATGTATTTTCTGACCCAATAACAACATGACACGTAGCCATGATCCTTGTACACACACCTACACCAACCACAGTGTACCACATCATCATCTTCAACCTTCTCCCAAATTAGAAACCCTAGCCACCATTCAAACCCTAAATCCCGCCAGTGTGTCGTTATCACCATCTTTGATCATCGCATCACGTCGAAATAGCTTCACGAAGCCTTCATCCATCCCGCCGGTGACACAAAACAACCTCACTTCACCACCATATCTGAACAGAAAACGTGAAACCACCCACGACTGAACCACCGTGAGCCAAATCACCACTTCGACACACACATCGACGTTCGAAACCCTAACCCACGGGAGGCATATAGGGCGCCATAACCAACTCATCCAAAATAAAAACAAAAAATATAGAAAAAAAATCATGAACTAGTGGTGATTTTAACGTGCAGCTCGCGGCCTCCCTCGTCCAACAATAATAGCAGCGGTGGAAGAGGCAATGGACACATGATCTTACAGTGGCGGGAACGACGGTGGGAATGGATGCGGAGGCAACGGGAATGGCGCACAGAGGAGGCTGTTTCTTTCTCTCAACGAAGAAGAAAATCACGCGAGGAAAAAGAAGATTTTTCCCAATTTTAAACCCTAAATAAATGTTTCTTCCTCGGTTCAATTACAACCGAGGCATATACCACCTTCTGCCTCAGTTCAGTTACAACCGAGGCTTATACCACCTTTTGCCTCAATTCAATTACAACTGAGGCATAAACCTATTGCAATATAATTAAAATAGTTTTTATTTTTTTGAAATTAATTAACTTATATGTCTCGGGTAGTAGACAACTGAGGCCATAAGCCATTTATGCCTCAGGTATTTAAAAATTGAGACATAATCTGCAACATCCAATTTTAAAACGTGAAAAGAGCGGGAATTTTGAAATTATTTTTCAGGCTTATGCCTCGGGTGGATATGAACCGAGGCATATAAGCTTTTATGCAGCGATTATTATTCGAACTGAGGCATAAAAGTTTGCTAAAATTTCAAAAATGCCACTGCATTTTGATATGCCTCATTTTTGGGGGATTCGAGTCATAATAGTCGAAGTAAAATGTCATTAATGCACTAGTGACACTAAAAACCTTAGATGGCATGATGCAATTGGACGGTCTGAACACCCTGGACGTGTGTGTGTGGTGCTGGATCAAGAGTTGGCATACGCCAATTTTTTGGTTCCTCCTCTCGTCAGTCTTCATGCAGACACAATGCTGATTATGAAGAAAGACACTGACGGAAAAAATCACTAGGAAGGTGAAAGAAGAACTTTTGCGCCAATTTAATAATTATGGCATACGTTCGCCATTGGATCATCCACTAGAACTAGACCCATTTGTGCCACCCACGGGTAAATCTTTTTTCTATAAGTTATGAATTGAATGAATGATATTTAATCAAATAATTGAATGACATTAATAAATCATTGACTCTAACAAGTAGAAGCGGAAATGGGAGTTGTTCAGCTCCACCCATACTAGGGAATGACATGGACGACACTCATCCATGTCAGCTATTTGGGAAGGTACAAGGAAGACATTAGCTGCTCGATGAAAAGTAGGACATTAGGCCTCGGTTATGGTAAGAACTGAAGCAGAAAGCCACATATGGCATCGGTTCAAGTGACACCTAAGGCCAAAAAGGAGGATATATGGCATCGGTTTAAGTCCAACTGAAGCCAAAAGGCCTTCGAATTTGTAAAATAAATTAAAAATAATGACTATATGACTTCGGTTCCTAAAAAATCAAAGTAGAAAGTTTGAATATATGGCTTCGGTTTATGTAGAACTGAGGTAGAAAGTAAAATTTTTGCTACGATTTTTACCCGAAATTAAAAGATAACCCTATTTTATCTCAATCTTATATGTTTCGATTCCAAAATCAATAAAAAATGACAAAATAAATATTGTCAAATTCCCTATTTGTTCTAGTGATATATATATATATATATATATATATATATATATATATATTTAATATGACAGATAATTTTCTCTTGTTTTTGGAATAGAAGATTTTGAAAAGTGGAGCTTACTACACTCTTTTCAATGTCCGGACAGATAATTTTCTCTTTTTGGAATAGAACTTTTGAAAAATGGAGTCTAACTGCACTCTCTTTTCAATGTCCGGAGACAACTTATTAAAGTTATGACTAGTCGTGTTAACGTGTATCTATATCATTATATCATTATAGGTCACAATCTTCTATGTGATTATCTATATATCTTTGCCACTTTTTTCCATTGTTTTTATCCATGGTTTCTGCCACATTAACTGTACTGTATTTATTATATCACTCCTTTCACGACAACGATGAATCGCGCTGGAAAATTCAGGATCTTTGGCAGCTCGCATTTATATTGATGGCCATAGCACAACTGTAATTTTATTTGAAAAAAGACTAAAGAAGAACTACAACATATCTCAACATATCTTTTAAGGTATGCAAACTCTAATCTGTTATTAATTTACAGCAGCACGTGCCTATAACCTGTGAATTTATAGCTACATGAACTACAGTAAATTATTCGCAGACACAACCCACCGCAAAGATTAGTTGGAAATAGGAAACATCAAGAAAAATATTAATGCTCCATTGATGATCAATCAGAACCAATTTGTAATTAGATCAAATATTCATAAAAACTGAAATTCATCTGTGGATTTTGTATTATGTACCCTCTGAATTTTATATTTCCATTTGCCAAGTAAAATTGACCTATTGTTGTTAAAAGATGGGACCGGGGGAAGATACACCACCTATTATATATTTACAAAAGCTTAAGTTAATAAATGAAAATAGGGTTAAAAGCTTAAGTTAATAAATGAAATAGGGTTAAATATGTTTTTTTTTCCTTAACTTTAAGTAAATTTTGGAATTAGTTTATTTCGAAACTCTTGATCAATTTAGTCTTTCATCTTTTAAAATACGTTAATTTAGTCATTTTAATCAAATTTTGTTAGGTTCATTTGATGTTTTGTATGCATCTTAGAATTGTATTTGAGCTATTTATATTGTTTAACACATTTTTGCTTTAATGTTAAGCTAAATACTATTATGAAACACGCTTGAAATGTCAAATAAACTTAACAAAATCTGATTGATTAAAATAATTAAATTCACATATTTCAAAAAAGGATTAAATTGATCCAAAATTTCGAAATGAATTAATTTTAAAATTTACTAAAAATTAAAGGACAAAAATATATTTAACATAAAAATAAGTAAATGGTTTTATATTATATGTGTGTCACGAATGAGAGTTCTATACACAGATAGATTGCCTTGATAGAGGCATGTAAAACTAATACAAGTCTACATTCTTCGTAAAGAGAAAAATGAAGACTCCAAATCCCCGTTTCTTATCCTGAGGAAAATAGGCAAAACAATGATGAATCAACTAGTAAGAGGGTCACGTCAATTCCAGACCTCACATAATCTAAAGTGAATAAATAAATATATAAGGGAAAGAGGAAAAATAACCTTTAAATGTATACATAAAAAATTGTTTTGAATAGCTTATGCTTTAACCAGATTATTTTCATAAACTAATCCATAATTGATTGAGACCCATAAATAATTAAGACATTCTTTAATTATTATTATTACAACTAGTGTAAACACAGGCGCTATCGCGCCTGTGTGTACACATTTTTTGAATTATATTAATAATTGATGATATTGTAATGTTATTAATTTAATAAACAAAATAAAAGTATATTTATAAAAAATAAAATAAAATGTACGGAGAAAATAAGAGAAAAATAACTGTTGATGAATAGTAAGAGAAAAAAAGAAAAAGGAGATAAGTAAATAATTTTATAAAAACTTGTAAAAGTAACCGTTAATTTTTAAAAATTTAATAAATAATTAAATTATAAAGGGTAAAGTTGGAATTATGAAATGTGGACACAAAAGAGGGAATCCCCTTTATATATAGTTATAGATAAAAACCGTGTGTTGCGAAGCTCGTAAGTCATATTTAGATTTACCAAAAGCATATATAATTTCAAATTTTATCGAATAGCTGATACAAAGTTCAAGACAGACACTACAGATTTATTAGATTTAGCAACATTTTTTTTTTTACATTTATTATAAAAATTAGCTTACGAATAGTTATAGTGATAATTTTTAGAAAATGTTACCATAAGTAATATTAATAATGATATTGTAATATTTTTAAATAAATGTTACACTAAATAATTAAATTTTAATTTTTTTTAATTGCAAACTTTTAGAATATTTTAAAAATGATAACAATAAATTAATTAATTAATTAATTTTATTATAATATAAAAACAGTTAATATTAATTTAAAAATAAAAATTTCAAAGTAACATTTCAATTTATTTAAAAATAAATTTAATTTAAGAGATGCCATCTATTAGTAAATATTGAAAAATTAACAAACGTTATTGAAATTTTTAAAATATCAAATGATAACGCCTTCTTTCTTTTTTAAATCCTATGATCATTCTTTGTCGTCATTGAGTCATCTCTTCATAACTGCTCGAAGGCCATTCATTTCCATTGTCATCATTGTCATCTTCATGTAATATCATTTTGTATGCAAAAATCTTCTTCCCATATGTCTCTTTTCGTTTTGCAAAACCTAATGCTTATTCTTCCTATGTTTCTCTCAAATATTTTCCTTTTAATTTTAATATGGAAAACATCTCACATCTCTTTTGTAGATTCACACACTAAAACCCTTTAAAATTCATCCAAGGTTAGTACAGATGAGATAATGTTCTTATCTCTAACATCATAGTCATAGTGAGCACTTTTGTTTTCATCAAGTGTCCATAATGAGTACTCCTCATAATTTTTTTTATCATTAACCGTTTTTGTAGGTACGAAGGGTCCATTCACTACAACATCCCATAGTCCTTTATCAATAGATTCTAGAAATGTTTTCATTCGAATTTTCCAAAAAGGATAGGTTTCTTCAACAAAGAGTGGTGATTTATTTATTGAAGCCCCTTCAGTAAAGTTTTGTGAATTATTAGCCATTTTTAGGATCATTTTAATTGATTAATTTTCAAAAACCATCTTCGGTGCCAATTTTAAAATAAAAGTCAATAATATTCACAAACAAGTGAATTGAATATTTTGTCAAAAATTTATCCCTTTTTCTTTCAAGAATGGTTTCAAGATCTTATTTTATCAATTAATAAAGTGTGAGTGAGATGCTTAGTTTATGAAGCCTTTACAATTATCAATGTATTCAAAGATAATGAAGGGAGAGACTAAAGACTGGATATTTTATATCGGTTCAATACTTTCAAGAATATACATCTAGTTTCTAGCAACCTTAGTTAGAAATTCACAACTAAATCAATAGTTAGGTTTACAAGATTCACCTATGCAAAACCTATACTCTAGACAAGTAAGATCTTGAAATTCAATTTCAAGAATTACAACCCAAAGTAATGTTACACACACAATTACTCTGATCTATCACCTACTCAATGACAAATATATAGAAAAGCAATAACAACAACTTTGGAATGAATACACCTATATTAAGAAGATTTTACACGTTCATACTACAAAAAGCAAGAGAAGCCATTAACCAATCAATCTTGTGTGAATCTTGATAAAGAAGTTGATTAATACTCTCTTATCGCTCTAAGAAATCTCTAATCTTTTCTTTCACAACCGTTTTGATTTCTGAAATTTGTACTTCCAATCCAGAGAAATATTGGGCTTTTAAAACAATTTTCTAACATGATTAATTGATTACATTTTTTTTAATGTAATCGATTAATCCGATAATAAATTCAAGACTCATTTGTTAGATTTATGATTAATGCCAACTCAACTTGACTTTCAACTTGGTTCAACTTGGCTCGACCTTTAGCTCGAATTGACTTGACTCAAGACCTTGGACTTAGGCTGACTAGGCTCAACACTCCGGCTTAGGCTGAATAGACCCAACTTTTGGCTTGAGTCAAATCATCTTGACCTTTGACTTAGGTTGATTCAACTAAACCTTCTTCCCTAGTCGACTCGGCTCACCCTTCGTCCTTGGTTGACTTGGCTCGATTATGCACTTGGGCCGACTCACCTCAACCTTAAGTATGGGTCGACTTGGCCCAACCTTTGATTTGGGTTGACTTAGCTCAACTTTCAACTCGGGTCAACTTGACTCAACCTTTAGCTTGTACTAACTTGCCTCAAATTTTGGTCTAGCATGAAGGTCTTATATTTAGGAGTTAATCAAAATCTTGGATCAAATCCACTTTGATCCTGACCCTAACCCACATAAGAGATAACTTTGGGGTCGAGATTTTTCCAGCTCACTCATTTGGTGGGCTAATGAAAGGGGGCCTTATTTAGAAGTTCTTTAAAGAAAGGAGAAAGACAAAAAAGAGTTTATAAAGATGGTAGTCTTTCTAAAATCAAACTAAAATAATTAATTTTCTATTTATAAACTTTATATTTTAATAATATAATATTCATATTCCATTTTACATGAACATCTTCTATTTTTAACTATTAGATTCACTACTAAAAATTCTCATATTACATTTTCTTGCAAATTTATAAAAAAAAAAATTGCTAGAAAGGAGTTTTTTCTGCTATTTTTGCTAAGAATCTTAATTGGCAAGTAATTCCTTCATGGATAATTATTTTCTACAAAATTATAAAATTCATAAGTATTTTTTATAAAATTTGTTGTGAAAAGTGTTTTACTAATCATTATTGATCAATAAAATTTGTCACTATTTAGAAGTTTTCTTGTAATGATTATAATAAATATTAACATCATACAAATCATATTTTAGATTTATTGTAAATAATATAATAATTAATTATTAATTTTCTAAATTCTAAAAATAAAAATCAGAACTAAGTTTATTAGAAATAATAGATTAAAAGCTACTATAAAATATCTCAAAAGTAATTTTATTAAAAAACAGTTCATTAAAATCCTAAAGAAAAGAAAAAGTCAAAAAAGTTAATTTCATTCAATAATACTATTTTAATTTATTCATATTATAAAAATTATTAATAAAATTTCATTAAAAATAATAAAAAATGAATATTTATTATAACTCTTAATAATAAAATAAAGAGGTAAAAGGAGAGAATATTGTGTAAAAAAACTTACTAAAATTAGGAAACAAAATTTTTATTGATATTGTGCATCAAATTAAAAATTAAAATTAAGATAAATTAGGTAAGATTATAATATTTTTAAATTCAGTTTATATTTTCCCTGTCAGTGATTATAATCTTTATATTTTCCCTTTCAGTGATTATGAAATGAGGCTCAATTTGGTTGAGGAGCAAGAAACGGCGTTAACATTTGAAGTTAACAGAGAAAACAGATCTGATCATTATTCTTCAGAGCATAGTATACTGGCAAACTTTTAAGTCAACACCAAGCAGGTCTGATTATTTTTCTTCACATAATTTTATGTAGTTTATATCGTATTTTAAATTTTAACCAGAAATAACAATATTTTAAAATTTGTAATATTTATGTAACTTCTCTTTATGTTATTTGTTCATTTCCATCTTGGTTAGAATCATTATTATAGTATTGTTCAGATGACATCCTCTTTGGTTTGATCAAAATGTTCTTGATTTAATAACTTTAGTTAAGATGTTTTTAATTTATAATTTTTTTTTAATTTATGTAAGTTGGTAATTCTTTTATATAGAAATGCATTAAAAATATTTTTTTTCTCCATATGTTGATGTCATTCTCTTGCCGGGCAACTATTATCTTTTAGGTCGGTGATATATACATCCCAGTTTTTTTCTTAACCTCTGTTCAACACTAATAAAATAACACTTTTGTATAAAAATATAAAATGATTAGGATGAATAAACTAGGAAAGTAGAAAATATTATTTTTTGAATCGGTGTTGCAAAGGTGTAGAAAAATTAAGAGTGGTACATTTTTTCTTTCTATTTTTGGTATTAGTTACGATTTTCTTAGTTAACATCAATAATATTTTAAGTCAACACAATTAGTTTTTAGAATGAAAATAAGATGGTGACCAACCACTAATATCCAAAATTGTATGTCAATTCTATTAATAAGCAATGAAAGTTAGGAAACTACAATAAATGCGTTTAGTCTCTTTCACTTGCTCAACACTTTACTTGAAAAGTATTATTGAACATAGTTATAACAAAGGACAATTTATGTAATATAGTAATATGAATAAATAATAACTTTTGTGTAAGAAAAATGTCAATCATTTGCTTTTTAAGTTTAATATAGCATCACACTAGTGGAAAATATGCAAAATAGTTTTTGAAGACATTGTAAAAAATGTCAATCATTTGCTTTTTAAAGTGTAATATAGCATGACACTAGTGCAAAATATGCAAAATAGTTTTTAAATACATAGTAAAAAAATGTCAATCATTTACTTTTTAAAAGTGTAATATAGCATGACACTAGTGCAAAATAGTTTTTGAAGGCATTCTATATTGGTTATATCACTAGAACTGGCATAGAAAGTGAGCGCGGTGATAATTTCGTAATAAAATAGAAGAATACTTTATATGTCAATTGTCAACATTCAATTTCATTCAGACTTAAAATACTTGAAGTTCTTTAAGAGATACCATTTTAGCCTTTTTTTCTTCCCAAAATACTTGATAGGTTGTTCATAAGGACAACATAGGTGATAGTATAAAACTTCAGAACATTTGCTAGGTGATAATGTAAATTTATTATATGTAAGATAGAATATGAGAATCAAATCGGTGATAACTTTAATTTGAATTAGTTATATGTTGTAATTTTTGTTTTCAAAACAACTTGATCCATTAAGATAATATATATATATATATATATATATATATATATATATATATATATATAGATATATATTTTGAAACAAATCTAAGTCAAAATTTTCTTTTAAATTAGGTATGAGACTAAGATGATATATAAATATTCACATTTTTTTTATCTTTATACCATCTTGCGTTTGCTTTAAGGGATCACTTTAGATTTGAAAAAGATGTAAATGTTTGTTTTAAGAGATTTGAATTTATTTGAGAAAATGGACTTGAAAGAGATCCCATATCCATCATTAATAAAAAGAGTATGAAAAAAATGACAGATTATCACTTGAATTTTTACATGTTTGTCGTTAATTTTTACATAATAATATAAATGATATTAATAATGATATTAATGATAATAATAATAATAATAACAATAACATCATCATCAACACCTATGTTAATTGGAAATTCAAACTACCGAAATTATTATTTTTATTATTATTATTAAACTTTGTTCATAATTAATTGTACTCGCCCAGGGAGCGTTGTTATAAGGCTAAGGTGAAGTCTACATCGTCATAAAATCGACGTGAAGACTATATCATCATAGAGTCGATATGAAGTCTACATCGTCATAAAGCCAAGGTGAAGTCTACATCGTCATAAAGCCAAGGTGAAGTCTACATCGTCATAAAGCCGACGTGAAGTCTACATCGTCATAGAGCCGACGTGAAGTCAACATCGTCATAAAGTTGAGGCGAAGTCTACATCTTGATAAAGCCAATGTGAAGTCTATGTCGTCATGGAGCCGAGGTAAAGTCTATGTCGTCATGGAGCTGATGTAAAGTCTATATCGTCATGGAGCCGAGGTGAAGTCTACACTGTCATAAGATCGATCAAAGGAGAGCAGATATTATGCAAAGATAAGACTTATGATCCTAGTGAATATATTAGTTATTATTTGGTTTACTTATATAATTGAAATTTAGGAAGATATTGATGATATAGTTAAGATTTAGGGAGGAGGTAAAGATTATCTTTTAGTTTATTATTTATGATTTTTGTAACTAATTTGGAGGATTATCTTTTAGGTTATTATTTGTAATTTTTGTAACTAATTCGTCCATTATAAATAAGAATGTTACTCCCATGGTCAAGGGACAAAATATTTTTTACCTAAGCGAATCTTAAGCTAGGGTTGAAAATATTTCTTTTTTGTTTTTGGTTAAGAATCACTTGGCACTTTTCTTGACCAAAACATTAATAATAGTAATAATAATTATATTAATGATTATAATAATAATTATTATTATTACTGGCGTAAAGTGTGTATGTATTTTTTAAATATCTAAAAATTATTTAAATTTTAAAAGTAGAAATTAAAATAATAAAATAGGAAAAGCAAAAAAGTATATATAGTAATAGATATAATTATAGATAAAAAAATTAGTAATTGAAATACAAAAATATTATGAGTGATGTTGTGTAAATAATATTTTGAGTAACTATTTAAATTTGAAAATAGTTATAAAAATGATAAAAAAGAAAATAGTATGTAAACAAAGGTGTTATCGCATGATGTCTATGTATATGTATTTTTTACTCTTTTAATTACTATTTTTAAAATTTAAATAATTTTGAAATATTTAAAAATTATTTAAATTTTAAAAGTAGTAATTAAAAGAATAAAATTGAAAAAAAAATTATATATTTATAGATATAGTTATACATAAAATAAATTTTAATTATTGAAATAAAAATATTATAAGTAATATTGTGTAAATAATATTATAAATAATTATTTAAATTTGAAAAAATAGTTACTAAAAGGATAAAGGGGTAAATAATTCTTTTATAAATATTTTAAATTATGTAACTATTTGAATTAAAAAAAGTTGTTAATAAAATGATAAATGAAACATAATTTTTTTATTATGAATAATTATTTAAACCTAAAAAGTAGTAATTAAGAGGATAAAATTGAAAAAACAAAAGAGGACACCAAAGAGGTGTATCTCTTTATACATACGGTATACATCTCTTTAAGTCTACATTTTAATCTTGGGAGTTTGATGCAGATTTAATCGTGACTTATGGAATTTTAAGAGTAGGATTACCATATGGAACATTAAGGGTGATATCATTAGAATGCTAAATATTATGTGTTGGAAATTTGTAAAGGTTATGAAATATTAGAGAAATAAGATATAAGATAGATACAAAATATATGTTATATGAATGAACTTGTTATTTTATTTTATTCATATAGTCTATATATATATATATAATAACAAAATATAAAATATAAAATATTTACAATAACTCAATCTTGATTTCTTAATTCTAAAATAATAATTAATTTTTAGGTTAAAATACCTTTTTGGTCCCAATTTTCGTCAAGTTTTTTCAAATAACTCCTAATTTTGGTTTTGTGTTCAAATAGATCCCAATTTTCGTCAATTATGTTCAATTGGGTCCTTTTTTGTTAACACCATTTAAATCATTAACGGCCATGAACAGTGACTGCCACGTGTCATTTCGTGATTTTTTTGAATTTTTTTTATTTTTTTTTTATTTTTAATTTTTTTTTAAATTTTTTAAATTTTTTTTTAAATGTACACGTGTCAACCTAGGAGTGTGCCACGTGTCACTTTGTGATTTTTTTTGAATTTTTTATTTTATTTTTTTGAATTTTTTTGAATTATTTTTTAAATGTCCACGTGTCAATCTAGTAGTGTGTCACGTGTCAAAGTTAATATTCTATATTCAATTTGGTCCCTATATTTGTTATTTTTGTTCAATTAGGTCCTAATTTTTGTTAAGATTAACCAATTTGGTCCCTATAGAAGATGTAACCAAATTCAATTTTTATATCAAAGTTACAATGATGTGAATTTTAATATATTAAATAAAGATATTTAATAAAAAATATGAATTTTAATATAAAAATTAAATTTGGTTTTAATTTGGAGAGGGACCAAATTGGTTAATGTTAACAAAAATTAGGACCTAATTGAACAAAAATAACAAATATAGGGACCAAATTGAATTTAGAACATTGACTTTGACACGTGGCACGCTACTGGGTTGACACGTGGACATTTAAAAAAAATTAAAATTTTTTTTAAAAAAATTCAAAAAAACCACGAAGTGACACGTGGCACACTCTTAGGTTGACACGTGTACATTTTAAAAAAATTAACAAATTTTTTAAAAAAAAATTTAAAAAATTTAAAAAATATAAATAAAAAAAATTCAAAAAAACCACGAAGTGACATGTGGCAGTCACTGTTCATGGTCGTTAATGATTTAAACGGTGTTAGCAAAAAAGGACCCAATTGAACAAAATTGACGAAAATTGGGACCTATTTGAACACAAAAC
>Ga0214542_1007843_pt1 | contig 18215 bp, 14 predicted proteins | sample CNSS1metaG_FD_160096 | JGI IMG/M metagenome (GOLD analysis project Ga0214542, IMG submission 160096) | Root nodule microbial communities from cowpea collected in UCLA plant growth center, Los Angeles, California, USA - CNSS1 | ecosystem: Host-associated > Plants > Roots > Nodule | place: USA...
GTTTGTTATATATATATATATATATATATATATATATATATATATATATATATATATATATATATATATATATATATATATATATATATATAAAGTTATATGCAAAAATCAACCTGTTTCGCTCTTCTTCTTTTTTCTTATATAGCATATATTAAGTCTCTACAAAAATCATAGATGAGCATAAATATTTTCACAAAAACAAAAATGAAATGCTCACTTTTATGCTATAGGTGAGTTTGTTTTCACTTTTTTTTTTTTGCCAAAACACATATTTCTATTGTTTGTTTGCAATTACTCTTGAAAAAAAAAGTGTTTTTAATAAAAACAAATAAATTTCTACTTTTAACATTTTGTTTAAACAGCTTGTTTTAAAAACAAAAAAATTATGTGTATTTTAAACAACTGCATTATTTACAGAAATTTAAATTGCTTACTTCGGAAATAGTTATTTCAAATTTAACCAAACTTATTCAATATCGTAAATCGGATTGTTTAAATTTAAAATAAATAATTTAAAAGCGTCCCTTTTCAAAAAAAGTGGATAGAGTTTTCTTATTAAAATAAGTCAAAACTAGTCATATTTAAATAAATAGATCAGATTAAAACATAACCAAAATTGCTTAAAAACAACTTTAAACAAAATCACAAACAAACGCGCGGATTAACGCCGAGGATGATAAATAAGGTGAGTAGAGGGACAATAAAATAAAATAAAAAAATATTAATGTGGTGGAGGCATATAAAGATTTTTGCTATAAAGAAAGGAGTGTAAAAAGACATAGTTGGAGAGTAGGAAAGCAAAAGAAGGGTCCCACATTGTTCTCCCCACGTCCCTATTAGGACTTTCAATGCATCTTTCTCTCTCCTCTGACGCCCCTTCCCACACCCAGTACAAGAAACAAACTTTCCAATGATCAAAATTCCCAGACACGCAAATTCTTGTACTGGTATTGCAATTCTATAGAATTTCACCAAAACCAAAAAAAAGAAAAAGAACAAGACAAAAACAAAAACAAGAAAAAAGTCAAATTTTCAACGTGATTCAACCCTTGTTATACCTTTGCATGAATTGGGTTAACACGACGCTCTCACGTACGTAACGTTCATTTCATTGGTTCTTCTCAAACTTGCGTTATTCGTGTATTTATCTTATCAAATACCAACCCATTGTTCAGCTTCGTTTCTCTTTCTCTCTGATTATATTGTCTCTCGTTCCAACCTGATTCCCGAGATACCCAGTTGAATTTCCAAACTCCCAGCTTCGTGGGTTTGTGGAAAAGTTGAGCGATCACGAAGTTTGGAACGAGCGATATATTGTTGTATTTATTGTTTTGGAAGGCACAGAGGCTTTTGGCAAGGTGTTGGCTTTGTTCGTTAGAAACCTTGGGAGGACTCATGTTCAATGAGAGATGAGACGGGAATTTAGCGTTCGGGTTGATGAAGTTGAAAAATATAATGGAATTGACAAGACCCAATTATGCTGTTGTTTATGTCATTCTCCTTTGTGCGTTGGCCCAAGGGGGCTCAGAGGGAAAAGGTGGAAAGGAAGATGGATTTTCTAGAGATGGTGGTGGGGCATCATTCATTTATGTTCATAGATTAAAGGTATCGTTTTTTCTTTAATTTCTGTCCCTTCTTTGTTGTTTCTTATTTGGAATTTCTTGTCTGGTTTTTTGTTTTGTTCATGGTTCTTCTTTCTGTTCTGAATAAATGTTTAATGGCCCCTTTTAATGGTTACCAAATAGTGGTTTTGATTTTGACTAGCATATTCTTCTGTTTGTATTCATAGTAATTGGCTAATTTGGTTGGTGTTTTTGTGTTGTGGTTATGTAGAACTTCACCCGGTTTTACATGTATATTTACCTGTTTGTATATCAAAGTTCATACACAGGGTCTATAATATCACTTCATATATAGTTTTTCCAATCTTTACTCCAATTACTGTGTTAGTACTAGTGAAGCTTAGGTATAGTCTTTCCATCTATATTTTTCAAGAAAGAATTCAAAATGAAGAAATCCATTCATTTGAACTCAAAGACTAACAAATAGTATCATCACATAAAAGGATCTCTCTGCGTAATTATAAGAAAACTATGGATGCATGCTTTTGTTTAAAGAATACCATTTTATTTTAACAGGAATACAACACATAAAAGATGATCCGATTATGTTTAAAATACTGCTTTTGAGTGCACATTGATTGAATAAAGGAACATGCCTTATTACTTCAATTTTTATAAAACATGACAGTGATAGATACTATAAAATTTCAAGTGAAACTATAGTAAATTATATGGCAACTGAAAGCTTGCTGTAGACATATTAGTTAATGTCTTCTACTTCTTTTTTTAAATGAAGGCATATTAGTTAATCTTTCACAACACTACTCTGAATGGTGCTATTCTCTTATTTGGTTGATATACAGGTAGAAAATGAGGGTAAACACTGCAGGAAACAGTTGGTAGACAGGAACATTGACTTGCATCCCCCGGAAGGGAGTGGTGACATAAAGAGTATTAAAAGTAACATAAACAGAGAAACTAGTTCTCTACCACTTTATATAAAAAGAAAAACTTTAGATAGTAAAAGAACTAGTACTAGTCCTGTTTCAGAAAAGGGTAGCTCTAGATATTTGTCAACAGAGCATTCTGGATCAACCTTGGGTGTGGATAGAGGCCATGGAAGAAACTTGCTTGCTGATTCACCAAACAAAAAAACGGCACCAAGTCCTTCTCCTACACCAGCCAGATCTCCATTATCACCAAGTGAAGCTCCAACACCAGCCAGTTCTCCATTATCACCAAGTCGTGCACCAAAACCAGCCACTTCTCCACCACCACCTGCAACTCCCAAAAAAAAAAATGTACCACTCCCTCCAGATAAGTCATTTTCACCTCCAGCCCCTGTAGCTCGTTCTCCTCCCAAAAATTCTAAACCTACAGGAAAGACTCCTCCTTCAAAATCTAGCGGTGATGACAAAAAGAATCAAACAATTATTTTAGCTACTACTTTATCAGGTGTTGTAATATTGATAGGCTTGTTCCTCTGCTATCGTGAGGCCAAAAGAAAGAAAAGGGAAAGCGACGACAGTCCTTTGCTCGTATTAACCTCGGATGATTATACTGGCGGTATGTTCTTGTTCTTCTTTCTACATGATTTTAGTAATGTCTTCCATAGTAGTTTTTGTTGAAGTTCATAAACTTATCAGTCGTGACAGTTTATGATATGACAGTGTGAAATATACTATTTTTTCTTTATAATGTATGAAACCTGGAGAGTGAAGAGCAAACTCCTACGTTGCCAAATCAATTTCTTGAAGACTTGAGTCAGTTAAATTCTTTTATTGTGTGGGTTATCATCCAGTTACACATGATTGTGAAACATTACACTTGGATCAATCAACGGTTACATGTTAATTTTTTTTCTTCAGGTTCAAGAAAGGTTGTTCAATTAGGAAATTCTAGAAGGGATGAATATGACATTGGCGATGGAAAGAACCCTTCTAATGTTAGAAATTTGCCCAGTAGGAAGGGTATAGATATCAACGTCTCAATGGTTGACATACCATCATCATCATCATCAGAAGGTGTAAAAAAACTAACAGTATCTGCTAGTGTAGAGTCTGCCCCTCCTTCTCCTCCTCCCCCACCTCCTCCTTCTTCTTCTCCTCTTCCTCTTTCTTCTTCTCTTCCTCCTCCTTCTTCTCCTCCTCCTCCTCCTCCTTCTTCTTCTTCTCCTCCTCCTCCTCCTTCTTCTTCTCCTCCTCCTCCTCCTCCTCCCCCTCCTCCTCCTCCATCTTCTTCTTCTTCTTCCTCCTCTTTTGCTCCTCCTCCTCCTCCTCCTCCTGGCCGTACTGCTGGACCACCACCACCACCTCCTCCGAGACAGCCTCCTAACGCTCCTCGTACACCGCCGCCTCCAAAAGGTGCTCATGCTCCGCCAGCTCCTCCCAAACCAGTTGGAGGTGCGAATCATGGACCACTACTTCCTAAAGATGGAAGTCCAAATGAGGGTGATACTCAAGCTCCAAAACCAAAACTAAAGCCATTTTTTTGGGATAAGGTTAATGCAAAGCCCGGCCAAACAATGGTGTGGCATGAAATCAGTTCAGGATCATTCGTGTAAGATCACTAACTTTTGTCAGACATAAAAATATAATTTGAATGAACAAAGTAGAACATACATACCAGAAAGATTGCTTTCACTGATTTATCTTTGTAATAACTTCTCAGGTTTAATGAGGAAATGATGGAGTCTTTATTTGGCTGCACCAACCAGAACAAGAATGATCGCAGAAGAGATTCATCCTTAGAAAATTCAGTGCAATATATTAAGCTTATTGATCCTAGGAAAGCACAGAACTTATCAATTCTTTTGCGAGCTCTTAATGTCACTACAGAAGAAGTTGTCGATGCTCTTGTAGAAGGTGACTCTCTTTCTCTCCTAGGAATGCTGAAATCAAAGGGCAATTAAGAAATGCTGCTAGTGATATAAAACTTTAGCTAACTAGCTCTAATTAAGATTTTATTGGGTTTATGTGTATGGCTATTAATTTCTATTGAACTTTTTTTAGTTTAATTCATATCCGGATTGGTATTTTTCTCTTGCACAGGTGATATTCCTGATGAATTACTTTATTCCCCTGATCACTTAAATTTCAGTTCTGCTAATTAACTTTATACGCTGTTCATTTGACATAATATATGTGTTCATCATACCAATAATTTCAAATACTCTGCTCTTTCATTTGCATGTTCTTATAACAGGATACACATTCATAAGGGTGTTCTCTGGTTATGGTTTGCTTGATTTGGTTTTAGCATTAAAAGAATCCAAAAAGTGTTAAAATTCTGTAGCGTTTCCATGAGATTAAGATTTTCATTTCTTGGGACGAAGTACTTACAATATGTTGGTTGAATCAGGCAATGAGATTCCGATTGAGCTGATCCAGACGTTGTTGAAGATGGCACCTACACAAGACGAGGAACTGAAGCTAAGGCTATTCACAGGACAGCTGCATGAACTGGGCCCAGCAGAGAGGTTTCTCAAAGTGTTGGTTGAGATTCCTTTCGCTTTCAAACGCCTTGAATGTCTGATGTTCATGCATAACCTTCAAGAAGATTTCTCAAGCATTAAGGACTCCTTTGCCACATTAGAGGTGAGACCAAGACCAAGACCAAGACCAAGGACATGTTTGTTATTTTTGTCCCATGTGGTTACGTTACAAATCCAAAAAGGCTTACGTAGTTGTTGCATGACAATGGCAGGTGGCTTGCGAGGACTTGAGAAAAAGCAGGCTATTCCTGAAGCTCCTAGAAGCAGTTCTGAAAACCGGCAACCGTATGAATGACGGAACCTATCGCGGCGGCGCGCAAGCATTCAGGCTCGACACCCTCCTCAAACTCTCCGACGTCAAGGGAACGGACGGCAAGACCACACTCCTGCACTTCGTCGTGGAGGAGATCATCAGGTCCGAGGGAATCCGCGCGGCGCGCAACGAAAGAGCCAGCCGGAGCATCTCTAGCGTCCACACCAGCGACGAATCCGACGAGGGCGAGGAGTCCGAGGACCGCTACCGCAGAGTGGGCCTCCAGGTGGTGTCGAGCCTGGGTGTGGAACTCGCGGCCGTGAAGAAGGCGGCGCTGATAGACGGCGACGCGCTGACCTCGGGGGTGTCGAAGCTGGGACACTCGTTGGTGAAGACGCAGAATTTTCTTGACACGGACATGAAAAACATCGTGGAAGAGACCGAGTTCCAGGGCAGCATGGAGCGGTTCATGGTAAACGCGAGGCAGGAGGTGCTGTGGATGGTGGAGGAGGAGAAGAGGATAATGGCGCTGGTTAAGAGCACTGCCGACTACTTTCACGGCAATGCCGGGAAGGATGAAGGTTTGCGTTTGTTCCTAATCGTGCGCGATTTCTTGATCATATTGGACAAGGTTTGCAAACAAGTGAAGGACTCGACCATGACGCCGGCGAAGCCTCCCACCATCACTACTACCAAGAAGAAGCCTAAGCCTAAGACTCCTTCTCCTTCTCCTTCGGTTTCTTCCCCTACCGCGCGTAATCAAGATTCGCCGAAGCCATCCTCTAATCTCCACAGTAAGCTCTTCCCTGCCATTGCTGAGAGGAGAATGGACTACTCTAGCTCTGATAGCTCCGATGATGACGACGACTAACTTCCACTTTCATATGGTCTAAACTCACATCGAATGGCACCGCTTGAAGGATTTGTTGCTCTTTTGTGTTTGTATATTGTGGTGTTGTTTTGTAAATTGAGCGGTGGAAAAGGGGAGGGGTGATTTAGCTTTGTGGTTTGTGAATAATTTTGACTACAAAGCCTGTTGTTGTACTGCTTCATCACATGCACAGTTAAGGAAACAAAGCCCTGTTAATAGATTTCTTGTGCGATGTAAATTGCCTCATCAGATTATCTGAAGGGACATGTGTATTGATTATCGTAGGATTTCAGTGTAGACTCAAATGCTTAGTACGGTCTTGTTCTTCAAAGTTGTAAAGTTTTTAAACCAAACAAGATTACGGTAATGAAGTTCTGGTGTGAATTTGTTGCTTGTCTTTCTCTCCACTTGTTCAAATGATATAGTTTAGCTGATGTAGGAAAAAAAAACATTGAAAAAAAAAGAAAAGAAGCATTCGGGTCTATAGTTGTGGCACCTCTGGATTTCTTTTGTTTATTAGTCTGTTTGAAAAATCTAAACAAAAAGAATGGCAGCAATGGACCTTTTTTGTTCTGTCCTTTTCCTGCATCCATATTATCTTATCGAGTTGCTCCATATATGTTCGGTTTGTAACGAGCGAAATCATTTACAACTGACCAACTAGAACCCACAAGTCCACGATCAAAAGTCCAAGTATTGTTCAGAGGAAGTAACTTCATATCCTCATTCATGGCGTATAGTCATTAAATCTTCTCCTTAATTGCTAGTGCAGAGGACACACTAGACGATTCGTCATCTAACACCTCACTAGCAGCCACTAAGAAATATGTAATTAACTCTGCATATCCATACCTCTCTGGAGCTCTTGTCATTTTCATTGTTCTATCTTTGGCAGGCATGTAATCATCAATATGCACATTAATATTCTCTAGATCGAGGATCCACTTATTGAATTCATCCAATTATTTGCTAATTTCCTTTTCACTACTCATCTTGTATGAGTACAATGTTTGCTTCAAATACAGATGATTCACTGAGAACTTGGTCATATACAAGTTCTTGAACTTCATGTAGTGTCCAATTACGGTCTTCTCCTTTAAGACTTGTTTCAACACCTTATTACCAAGACTCAAAACAATGTGTTGTAAAGTGTTTACTTGTCCTTCTTAGCCATCGACACATCAAGCCTAGATTCGCCTTCCATAGCTTTGAGCAGGCCTTGTTGAACTAGAAGAGCAAAGCATCTTTAGTTACTACAATTTGAAATATCAACCTCGTACTTTGCAGAAATCATGATGGTTGAAACTCAACGTTCACTGCACCAATTTAGAATAGATCACAATTCACTTAGAAACATCCACCACACAAACAACCAGCAAGTGCATGTGACATTATTAAGAAATTTTGTTGCTGAATTGTGACATTATAAACATCGGTAGCCATTGCTATTTTCTCAATAAGTTAAAAAAATGTTTCTTTAAAAGTTTAAATTATTTTTTTCCCAAGTTAAAATTCAAATTTTAGAGAAACTAACAAAAAATTAATTTTTATAATAAATTAAATTTCAATTCTTTCAGAAACTTTTTTTTTTTTACTTTTAAAACTTCCTCCAAACATACCTTTTGTCATAAAATGTAATATACAATTACAACAAAATTAATTGCTCCCAAAAGGTGAAAAAAGAAAAGAAAAGAAAAGAAACTAACAACTTATATTCTATATTCATGTAAGTAAATGCTTATATACATAGAATGAGCTGGTTTCTACCTTGCTTTACCACAACATCTCTTTCAAAGGAATCCCTGAGTGGCGAAAAAGAAGAGAAAGCAGACAATAAAGCAGATTTAAAGTTTGCACAGTGTGACAAAACAAACTTGTCCTAGCTACTTCCTACTAACAATCTCACTTTATTCCTTATATATATATAAAATCATATTCTCACACTACACTAACATATTCCCCCACTGTTTCTGATCTTCATCAAATTTGACAGAAAATGGGTAAAGTAGCAGGCATTTTTCTGTGCCTCCTGATTTTAGTGATGGATGTTGCAGCTGGGATTCTTGGCTTTGAGGCAGAAGCAGCACAGAACAAGGTATGTTTGAAGGCAACTCTATTTTCTGCTGAGACAACTTGTATGAAGTGAAAGCTATGTTAAACTCCCATTGTTGTTTTGAACAAACAGGTGAAGCACTTGAGAGTGTGGATATTTGAGTGTAGAGAGCCAAGTCACCAAGCCTTCATGTTGGGGTTGGTTGCAGCAGTGCTTTTGGGACTATCTCATGCCATAGCCAACATGCTTGGTGGCTGCAACTGCATTTGCTCTCAACACGAGTTTCAGAAGGCTTCTTCAAATACACAAATCTCAACCGCTTGCCTCATTTTAACTTGGTAAACTGTGTCTTACTTAAACTTGCATCATCAGAGTAACGTTTGACGATAAAAAAACATTCTAAGCATACTTGTTTTTTGGTTGTGTTGTTGATCAGGGTTGTGTTGGCCGTTGGATTGTCCATGTTGGTGATAGGGACAATGTCAAACAATAGGTCAGATGGATTATGTGGTTTCTCACACCATCATTTCTTGTCCATTGGAGGAATCTGCTGCTTTGTTCATGGCCTGTTCTGTATTGCATATTACGTTTCTGCCACTGCTTCTATGGATTAATTAGTGAGTAAGAAAAGCATCTTCAAGCCACTCACTCATTCATGCTTTAGTGCTTTTGGAGCTTTCTCGCAATGAACTCGCTTTGCATGTCAAAGTGTGTAGAAGACTTTCGTGCCTTTTGTACTCAAAAAGTTAAACCATTTTACATGACCAAATTATCCTTCTCACTCACTTGTATCATTTTTCGTCATGTTTCAAGGAGTAAATTGCGCCCAATCAGTTCTTTTTTTTTTCAAACTGCAACTGCAGACGTACTTCTCTCTTCTTTTATTCTTAAATAATTTTTTAATTTGTTGGTTTGAAAAATATTATTCTCATGATAATTGTATATTATATTAATTTCTCCATTAATATTTTTTGAGAAATATCATTTTGTATATTTTGGTAAAAGATTTGATTGTAAGATTATCCAATTCAGAAAATTTACACAGTCTTCCTGAGCTTAAATTTGTACTATTAGAAATTTTACATCTATTAAAAAAAATGAATAATACTGTATATGCGATTACGAATCTTATCTTATTACGTTAGTGATGTTAGTTATATGAATTTTTCTTTTGTTTAGGCTATCACGGAATAGATTTTTATTTTTATTTTGTTTTTAATATATTTTTCTTTAATCCATTATTTAATGTTGGAGAAACATATTGGTGTAGTTAATTTTATTTTATATATAAGTATCGATTTACAAATTTGGCGTAATTTACTTTTTTTTATTTACAAAAGCAGATATATTTTTAAAATATCATAAAATACGTGTTGTAAAAAGGAAAGGATTAATTTTGTTAGGATTAAATAGGTTTTAATCCCTATTTTTATAGTAAAAATTGAAATTAGTCTCTTCAAAATTTTATTCCAATATAGTATCTCAACTTTATAATTGTGCAGATTTAGTCATTTTAACTAGATTTTGTTAGTTAACTTTAGTCCAATGTTATCATCAGACACATTCGAACTCAAATAAAGTTATCAAAATCTGGGTTAAAATGATTAACTTCATATAATTTTAGGATTGAAAGACTAAATTAGATCAAGATTTAAAAAAAATGTACTAATTCAAATTAGATCAAAAATAAATTTAACCCATTTTAATATATACTATGTAAATACTACATTAATTAACTGGGATCTTGAAAGCAATTTACGACTATGTACATTTTATTCTTTATGATAATTAATTTTTATTATTAATTACAATATTACTACATTGATATAATTTAAGATAATATATTTACTTAAAATACTATAATTTATTTTTGAAAGACTGTAGTCTGCTAAACATTTACTCAAAGCTAATTATATAATTCAAATAATATCAAATAATTGTTTTAAATATTACATAGATATTTTTTTGTGTTTTTTTCTCTCGTAATTGTGAGTTTTCTTATTATTTTATGTGATCATATTGGTTATATTTACAATATAGAGAATTATTCTATTTTTATTTATTTTTCATTATTTGTATGATATAAGTTTTTCAATTATTTCTAAAGTTTATAAAAATATAATATTTTTGTTTCGTATTTTAAATTTATTATATACTGTTATATTTTTCGGTGTTTTATTATTCATATAGTATTTATGTTATATTAATGTTTTATTTTGTAATATACATGGACAGAATAAGAAATTATAAAACTTTTATTAAAATGTACTTAAACGAGAGCTTATGAAGAAATAAAAATAATATATTAATTTCTTATATTTCCTTTTAATTTATCAATATATCTTTTCAAAACTTACTGTACCAAATTTCACAATTAAGTTTAGTAAAAAAAGAAACTTATATAATTAAAATTTATTGAAACACGTTCTTACGTGTTGATATTTTGTTTGTTGTATTTTAAAGTTTTAGGAAAAATTTCTCAAATAACTTCTTAAAATAGCTAATTCTAGTAATATGTAGTTAACTATTATAAAAAAATGTTAGAATCGTTCAAATATTGTTTATCTGAGGAAGAAATTAAGAGTCTATTAATTTAATAGTTATCTTTTTTAATAAATCGATTTTAAATAGACTTGATTTTATTTGACTCTTCTGTTTTCTTTATTAATTGTAATTATAAAAGATTTAGACAACTTATTTTTAAATAAAATTTGTAAATGTCACAATTATTACACTTTTTTTTTGTCAATCGAGTAAATATAAAACAAGGAGGAAAGAGTCCCCACATGCAATTTTAAAAGACGGAGATATGACTCTATCTTTCTGCACTTTCTTTCTTCCTGCACTTCTCTCGTATTCATTCTTTCATATTCTTGATCTGTTCTCCTCTTAACTCTTCACTTTCATATGGTGGTTTTTTAAAGGTTAAAATATTAACCTAGGTATTTTGTTTAGTTTTGTCAATTTAGTTATAATATATATTTTTATTCAACAAAATTTTAATTTTGTTTAATTTAGTCATTTTATTAATGTTGATTGTTGATTTTTTAATTTTTCTTATATTTAAAAAAAAAATTATGTGTTAAGCTAACATCATGTCACGTGACAATAGCATCGTTACACGTGTTAGGATTAGTGCCATGTGTCAGTAGCAGTGTCACATGTCAGGGTTTTATATTCAATTTGATTTCTATATTCGTTATTTTTGTTCAATTTAATCCCATTATTTTTAAAGTGAAGAATTTTATTTAAAATAAAATTGAGACTAGATCGAAAGATAATGAAAATAGAGACCAAATTAAATATAAGCCACTGATATGAATTATTGACCTTGACACGTGACATTGTATAATACGATATTAACTTAACAGGTAAATTATTTTTATATTAAGAAAAATTTATAAAATCTAAAAAACCACAAACTAAATGTCGTATAATCTAAAATACATTAGTTACCATCTATAATACAATAAAAATATATATTTTGGATTTGAAATATATATATTTTTCGATATATTTTAAATTACACTATCCTAAAGAATTACATTATTAATAGTTGAATTGGAAAGATTTATCTTGAGATGTTTGTAGCACAACCCACCCCTAAAATAACCCCAAATGCTACAAAATCCACTCAAAACCCACTGTTCTCATCACCAAATTGGAATTTTATTTTGAGAAACTAACTTCTTCAATCCGTTCCGCGATGCAACTCACTTCTTCACTCCAGTTCAAAGGAGGTGAAGCTGTCAAAAGGGCAAAAGGGGTGCGTCAAGTTAGGGGAAAAAGGTGACATAGTTCTTTCACATGTTTTAGGATTTTGTTTAATTTTTTATTAAAACTAAACTGGCCCAGGAAGATGGAAGAAGAAGAGAGTGCTACAGGAAGAAACGTATTAAGATCAAGCCCAACACTCTCCAAATATTTCACCAGATCCTGGGCTCACACAAACACACGTCAATAGAGGTGGTCCATACGAAAGTGCAAGACTTTTGTCTACTCATTTCTAATTTTCATAAATTTTTTCATAATACTCATTATGAAGTTTTGAAAAATTAAAAAAAAAAAGAATCCGACCTGCCGGATTCGAACCAGCGACCTAAGGATATCTGAGTATTTACCCACTACAGTCCTCCGCTCTACCAACTGAGCTAAAGTCGGTTTGTTAAAAATGCAGCATCCGCTGAAAGATAATTAATATATAACAATTGATGTTTTATTAATTTTACTTTTTGAAAGAGATAGTGAGGTGTCTAGAAAAACGAAAAAGCAAAAGATATGATAGTGAGACTCAAATTATGATGGGAAAGTCCCCATATTATTCATTTTATTCTCATCCTTGATCTCAAAACCAGGATCATTTTCATTTGGTTCTTATATTTTTCTTCAGCTTTAATCAATAAAAAAAATAAAAAATCTACAACCCATTAATATAAATAAGTAGACAGACATTAAATACTGTTATTATTATTATTATTATTATTATTATTATTATTATTATTAGGCTTTACAAAAGAGTTTTCCAAACCATGGATTGAGAAAAAAAACCTATAGTCCAGTCATCTATAAATTCCATAAATTCTCTCATCGATACTATAGTATTTATCTATAAATGTAAAAAACAAGGGAGAAACCTTACTCTTTCTCACATTTGAGGTTTATTCAGAAGAATAGAGTGATGAAAACACCCCATCTTTATAAAAGGTTGCTTGGCCAATGAAATATTAATCCAAACCTGACATGTCAGTTGTCTAATTTGATGAAAGAGGTTGGGTTTTTGATAGGAAAAAAAGGTTAAAGAAAACTTGGACAAGACCAAAAAGATTGACAGACAAAAAAAAATGTAAATTAGGAAGTAAAGATTCTGATCTATACGACTTTTTTATGTCACCTTCTGTGACTGTCTCCATCTTCTTCTTCACGATTCTCTCTCTGCTTTGGACTTTTTCACCATTCACCTTTGTCAACCCCTTCGTCTCATCTCCATCACTTACCACTTTTGTCTTTAACCCAAACCTCTGCACACCTCATTCTCACATGCCTCATTAAAGATTTTTTCAACTGTGGCCGAGCCGTTAGATATTCAATTCCAACCAAGTTGCAAGTTATAAACTTTTGTTTACGTTTTCAACCATCTTTTTGGTTGGCTCTAATCATACATCTATTATTCTTTCAATATTATAATATGTTGCTTCATATTACAAGTAAATTTATAGATTTTTCATTCTTAATTCACTTGTGTATTTGGTTGGAAAGAAGTACAACTAGCTAAAATATTAGGGTTAGTACTGTATCTAAGAGACAAATCATGTAAAATATTATTTGTCTTTTCATTTAGGATTTACATTTTAAATTATAAGAGCCTTTAAGAAAACACTATTTTATTGAAATCCTAAATTTGAAATTTTTTTAGCCATCTTGACTTGATCACCTTTCTCTTGTGTCTTGATGTGTATGACTCAACGATACTCTCCTTCAAGCTTAACCTTGTTCACAAGGTTAGATGGCCTATGGTTAGTTGTGGTAGTATCCATGATGGATGTGTACATTTGGTTTTGAGAGGGGGATATACTAGTGCATATTTTGCTTTTTAATTCGGCCTATCTGCAATGCTTTTAACGCACATGAGGCACGGTATCAGTTTTGTAAATATCACGAACTTATAGGCTTTTGTTACAAAATAACATAAGCATGTTTCTGTTTATGCTTCGGTTACTAAGCAACCGAAATCTAAAAGTTGACCAAAATTTCAAATTTGTCACTGAGATCAACATTTATGTTTCGACTTCTTTGAAACCCGCAACCTAAAAGTTCATTTTAGGCTTCAATTCTTATTAATAATCGAGCATAAAGCTAAATCTTCTTCAGTTTTCCTTAATAACTAAGGCCATAAGTTCCTTTTAGGGTTAAAAATTGGGGAAAATTTGACAGAGTCGTCATTCTTCTTTGCGTCTTCTTTTTCTTCGTGTCTTCATCATAATTTCTTCTTCTTTATTCACTACCATCGCCATTGTTGTTGTGAGAGGAGGTCGTTGTTGTTGTGGGAAGAAGTCGTTGTTGTTGCACCACCATTGCACTTGCCACCGTTGTTGCCTCCTTCGGCGCTGGTGTGAGGGAGGGAGGTTGTTACAGTTGCGCCATGATAAGTGCCAAAAATCACTAATTTTCATATGGAATTTTCGCACTTCTGCTTGTAATTTGTGTTTATATGATATTTGATTTTCTCTGATTTAGGAAAAATGAACTTCAATTATATGTTTCCAAGTTTCTACCTAAAAGAAATCATTTGATCCTATTTTGTGTATTTTTCAGGTAAATTAAAGTAGAGGAGGAAAGAACTTAAGAAGAGTAAAGGAGAAATCAAGAAATAGAGAAAAAGAGGGAAAAATGTGTGCCTCACTTCCATTTTTCACGTTTTCTCTTTGTCTCTTCCATCAAGTAAGTGATTTTTGCTTCCATTCTCGTTTTGTTGTTGTTTTGCTGTTGTTTTGATGTTTAAGATTAGTGTTAGGGTTTTGTTTTGGTTGATTTCATGTTCATGCTTCTTGAATTTGTGTGTATTAGATATTTGGTTCATTTTGTGTGCCCTTTTCGTCAGTTGTAGTTGGGTTGGCTTTGCGTTCGCCTAGCGGGTGCGTGCTTGTGTGTTTTGGTTTGTTTTGATTCGTAGTGAGTCGTCCAGCGAGCAGTCCCTGTCCAGCGAGACCCTCTCGCCCAGCGGGCCTGCTCGCCCATCGAGTGATGATCCCTGTTACTGTCTGTTCCAGTTTTTGGACCTCTCGCCCAGCGAGCCTATTCGCCCAGCGAGCGAATCCACTTGGTTGTTGCTGTTTCACTGGTTTTGATTGCTCACCCCTGTAATCTTGTGTTTTTATTCAGCAACCTTGTTTGTTCTTACTGTGTTGTTTTGTTTTACTTCTAGTTGTAATCCTAGTTTTGTGTAGTGTAATGCTTTGTGTTCTTCTTTTTGCAGATGGCTCCTCCTAAGACTTCCCATGTTGCTAAAAAGAAGAGAATTACCCGAGGCTCTTCTTCTCAGAATCCCCAACCAGACTTCATGGAATCAGACATGGTGCAGAATTTTGATCAACATAAATTCTCTTCGGAGACGGCTGCCAACCGCTTTGCCGAGATAATGCCCAGGAGCTTGATACCAGAGAGGAAGGTCAAATTAAATCCTGGGGAGTATGATGAGTTTCGTTTGGAGCTTGAGAGGCGAAACTGGCATAAGGTGTTAGCAGACCTTCCTAATGAAATTGATGAAGTGTTGGTAAAAGAGTTCTATGCAAACGCATACCAGCAGGTGAGGGATGGCCCACGTCAATGTAGGGTGCGGGGGAAGCTGATAAAATATGACAGGAAGATAATCAATACCTTTTTGAGGACGGCATCACCTCCTGCGGGCCACGTAACTCCATTTAGTGAATTCTCAAGTGCTCACAAGGATCATGATGCAATTGCCTCAGCTTTGTGCACCCCGGGTCATACTTACATGTTGGGCGTCAATGGCAATCCCATCCGCATTCTCCGGAAGCATCTAACCTCATTGGCACAAATGTGGAGTGCCTTCTCCTACACCAACCTAAGCCCCAACACTCATACTTCAGATCTTAACTTAATGAGATCTTATCTCATTTATGGGCTTGTAACAGGTATGGACATGGACGTGGGGGCCCACATTTCTCAGGATATCGCCTACACTGCGAACATGGAGAATGTAAAGTTGGGTTTTCCTGCACTTATCACAGCTCTTTGCAGGGAAAAGGGAATCATTGCTGACACTCCTGTACTCCTCTCCCTCCAGCCACCCATAGACAAAAAGTTCATAAGGAAGAATTGCATTAGTAGGGTGGAACTCAATGAACCTGCACCACCACCCCGAGCACCCCGTCCACCCCGAGCTTCCTCTTCCTCTCAGTCCACACATGATCCTTCCTCCACTTTCGAGGCATCCTTCCAAGCAGCCATGACCAAAATGTTTGCAAGACAGGAGGACATGTGGCTGGGTCATCAAGCACTTAGGCAAGGCCAAGTCAACATCATAGATAGCATGCACCATTTGTCTCTAGGTGTTCCAGATTTTCCAGATGATCTTATCATGACAGGAGCACAGTTTGAGGCACGCATTCCTTGGCCTGTGGGCAGGCCTGAGTCTCAGTGGGGGGGAGGTACTATTGCTGCTGATGATGATCCTGATGCAGAAGAAGGAGGTCAGGAGGACCCTGATGCCGAAGAAGAAGAGCAGGGAGGACCCTGATGCAGTCTGGAGTACTTTGATTGGTGTTTTTATTGGTTTTGTTTTTTTTTTAGTGTTTTAGTTTGTGTTATTAGCCAGCTGTTTATTTAGTTTTTGCTTTCAGTACCTTGTTTTAGGGTGGAACACTTGCTTGATAGTTGAACTAATTCTCTTTTTCTCATAATTTTGTTGGCCAGCCTTGTTTTGGATGCCTTATTTTGTTGTTGGCATTGGGAGCTTTGATGTCTTTTCATGTTATCCTTGCATGATCTTGAGCATTTTGCTTGCAAATCCAAGAGTGAGAATGTGGACGTGGTTGCAATTTGATTAATTCCTTAGCCTTGTTTGATTATGACTAGGGGATTGAATGGTGAGAATTGTGAGAATGTGTTTGGGAGTGTATGTGATAAAGTTGTTATTGCTATGGATTTGAGTTTTGCATGATTCTTGTAAATGCACATACACACTTGATTAGAAATGTGAAAGACACTTTTGTTTTGATGTTACATAGCTACTTGGCCAAATAGCCACCCTTGATGCATGACTTTGATTTTTTGTGAACCTTTTGAGCTTTGTTATAAAAAAAAATTTTTATGACCCCTAAGCCTATAAAAAGAAATACATCTTTACCCACACCCTAGAAGAAGAGAACAAATAGTATGTTATGAAGGTATAAGTTGGGATTAAGTTTGGGGAAAATTGTGTGAGGAAGTAAGGGGTGAATTGGTTGAGAATGCCTTTTAGTAATGTTTGAATATCTCTTTAAAAAGGAAAAAAAAAGAAAAAACAAGAAAAAGAAAGAGAAAATGAATGAAGAAAAGAAAAAGGCAAGCAAAGAGGTTGTTACAGATAAAAATGAGATTAGAAGGATATGGGGGCGTATTTTTTATATGAAGGTAGAGGATGTTGATGAATGATTTATGCATATTTTTGTTCTCTTCTTCTCATGTGGTGTCTTTGAATCCAAGAAAAACCATGTTTCTTCTAGCCAAGCCAAGCTACAACCCTTAAAGACCTTTTGATCTAAATCAAGTTGTGTGAAGTGTTTTTGAGATGAAGTGCAAAGGTTGATGAAATAGTTTTCTGACATGCTGAGTTTGAGTTGTTTGTCAGTTGAGTGAAACACTACCATGGTGAAAGCTGTGATTAGGGATGTCAACGGGGCGGGTAGGGTACGGGTAGTAGCTCCCCCGTACCCTACCCGCTGGATAAATATTCGCCCCGTACCCGTACCCGTACCCATATCTGTTGGGTATCTGTTATGCAGGTACCCGCCTATTTTTTTCATATCCGCGGGTATCCACGGGTACCCGTAGATATTTACAAAATTATTTAAGAAATAAATATTTAATCATAAATTCAAATAAAACGAAATAAAATACATCTGTGTCATAAATTTTAAATAAAGTTCAAATAAACTAAAGTCTATACAAGTCCAAATAATTATAAAAGTAATTATAAAATGACTTTCAACACAATGAAATTTTTTTAATTAGTGTTTTTATCAAAAAGTCCATTTTCTCCAATTGATTCCTAAAAAATAAACAAAATAAACAAATAATAAACCCCAATTGTCACATGTCAAATATTCTTATTTTGATTCCATCATTTGACAACAAGCATACCATAAACGTCATTGTCTACATAGGATTTCATGTATATGCCCAATTTCAAATAAAGGAAAGAGAAGAATGTCAAGGGATGTACTTAGAAGAAGACAACATACCAATACTTAAAGTTTGAAGAA
>Ga0214542_1007848_pt1 | contig 18201 bp, 10 predicted proteins | sample CNSS1metaG_FD_160096 | JGI IMG/M metagenome (GOLD analysis project Ga0214542, IMG submission 160096) | Root nodule microbial communities from cowpea collected in UCLA plant growth center, Los Angeles, California, USA - CNSS1 | ecosystem: Host-associated > Plants > Roots > Nodule | place: USA...
ATAACATATAAAATATATATATATATATATATATATATATATATATATATATATATATATATATATATATATATATATATATATATATATATATATATATATTCACACACTCACACTCACACCCATCCACACATGTACACGTGCAACATAATATTTGAATGAATATAACTTAATCAATAAGAGTGTCTATATCATGTGATGTTATAAATGAAAGAAGATTTTTTGTGCATTATGTATTGCATCTTTTTTTTTTTAATTATATATATACTCTTAATGAACATAAGTGTTCATTAAGAGTGACTTATATACTTATATTTGTTGATAATAAGTTCATGTATTCATTTATAATCGAATTGTAATTAGTGAAACTGGTTAAGAATTTCATAAAAAAATTGAACCTAACACAAAAGTTAAGATGAACTAATATAAAATTGTGTCATTCTTAATATATATAAACAAATGACATGTAATTCAATTATTTAGGGTGTGTTTGTTTTCAAAGATGGATTTAAAATAAAATGAGTGAATGAATTTGAAGAAATATAGTGGAGAAAGTAATTTTATTTGAAGGGATGAAGAGGTCAAAGGTAAGGGGTTTGAAGATAAAGGTAATGAAAACTTTCAAAGAATTTGATAGATATTATAAATATAAAATAATATTTTAATAGATAAAATTGTTATATTACAATTTTATCCTCTGTTAAAATTAGTATAAAATAAAATATAATTATTATTATTAGTTTTGGTATTATTATTAATATTATTATAGTTAATACTATTATTATTATTATTATTATTATTATTATTAAGTAAAAGCATATTTTTTAAGTTAAAAATTTAAAAAAAAAAAAAAAATTAGGTAAATGCATATTGCTGAACTATTTCAAGCAAACAAAGTTTATCCGCCCTTATCCATCCTATTAAACAATAAATCCCTAAAACCAAACACAACATCACTCTTGATTGAAAAATAAAAATCATGTTTCACTCTATCCTTTAAAGATATGTTTATTTTAATATTTTTTTTAAAAATCCAAATCACTTTTTTATTTTTATTTAATATTGTGCTTACATATTTAACACTTCATTTTTTTAAATTTTGTTAGAAATAAATTTAGTCACAAAGTTCAATTAATTTGGAAGTTGCAATAAATTATTATTTTTTAACTCTAATTAAGTTTTATTTAACTTATTTTTTTTAACGAAACTCAATAAAAAACTTAATATTCACTATATTTCTTTAGAAGTGTTTATTTACATCTATATGTACAGTTTTGCTTTTCTTTCATAAACGACTCTTCAATTATTGTTCTTTTAGAGGGTCACCAATAATAACTTCTCAGAAGTGATTTAATAAGAGTTTAATACAGCCATTAGCAATGATTTTTTTTTTATCAGACTATTCAATGTTGTTACATATGTTTAAGATTCATTTAACTGAATATCTTTACATATATATATATATATATTATCAAATCTTTTACCTATTTACAATAGAAAAATAGAACGATATATGTAAATTAAATCCTATGTTTTAATACACAAGCTTGACTTTCTATTTTTGGTGTGCTCTTGAATTTTCTTGTACTTTTTTTATTTATAATATTGAATTATTAACTTATAAAAACACTATATATTTGTCCGCCATTAAAATTCTTAAAAGGTCCGATTCGCCACGTCATCCCACACGCCCAACTTTAAAATGGAAACATATTAAAGGCTTTTTCCCTTCGCCTTCCGTTGAAGCGCGTTCCTAATTTCCACTTCCAAACGACGTCGATTCCTCTCCTCTCTCTCTCTGAGATTAGCCTTCGTAAGAAGGAAACAACACTTCATCTTCCCAATCATCGCATCGCACATGGCGGCACCCTCGACGACGCCGCCGTCGCTTTTGTCGCCGACGCAGAGGTATGCTGCCGGCGCATTGTTCGGCCTGGCCCTGCACGAGGCTCAACTCAACCAAACCAATCCGTTGCCGTTACCCGTTTCTGAGGATTCTATCTCCGAGGAGCGAACCAGTACTAGCTCCAGCAGCGACTCGGTTTCCGAGGACCCGGATCTTTGGGTCAACAACAATTCGGGTTTGCTCCGCCCCGTTTTTAAGTACGTGTTAGTTATAATTCAGGGCAAATCCTGATAGTTATTTTGAATCTCTGAATTTGAATCCGAATTTGAACAGGTTTCTTGAAATTGATTCCGCTTCGTGGCTTGGGCTAGAGGAAACCGCTGGTTCTTCTTCAGCTCTGAATCACGTGGGACCGGTACGTTTCACTAGTTCGTTGTCATGCGTAAGGAGATTACGCATTAATTTTGTTGATATTCAAATGGAAGAGTGTTAGCAATATATTCTTTTAACACACAAACACTTTCTTTTATTATATTGAAAACTGTACATTCACTAGTGGGCTTTCGTTATTTAAATAAGGAGTGAGACCTGCACAGTTTTTGTGATTTCTAACGAGTTTCAATTAACAGTTGAAGTTGTGGTGGAAATCGTTTGTTAGAGAGTGTGTAACTGGCAATTTATTTTTCTTCATTTTGATATATTGCTAATAGAGAATAATAATGCTCGTGATTGTTACAGTTCTTGAGATTACTTTCACAAGAATCGGACGGTGGTTCTTCTCAAACTTCAGATCAAGAACTTGCTTTGTCAGTTGCAGTTAATGGCATCACACGTGAAATGGAGAAAAAGTTGGAGTCTACTGAGTCTAAAAGGGAGAAGCTTCGCGAATATGAGCATCAATGTCGTGAGAAGTTCGCAATTGATGAGGTTCAGCCTCATGGTGAAGAGGTAGATGATCATTTGGAAGTTCAGGAGGTAATGGATATTGCTCCTTTAGTTGACTCTAAAGAGCCAGAACATGGGTCTGTTAATTGGAAGATTGATGAGAGACCAATTGAGGAAGTAATGATGCTGAGTGATCAGAGGAAGGTGACAGTTCTATATGAACTTCTGTCTGGTTGTTTGTCAAATTTAGGTGAAGATATAGGCCAGAGAAGGAAGGGCTATGATGCTCGACATCGTGTGGCTCTGCGGTTGCTCGCAACATGGCTTGATGTCAAGTGGACAAAAATGGTTTGTTTGATGAGATTTTTGAATGGAACTTTATATGATTGCCTGATTTCTAAATAACTTGTCATATATTGGAAATCGCTAGATGAGTGCCTTGTCTTGTGACTTACTATTATGAATTGTGGTGAACATTGCCTATATGTTTGCCTTGATTTCTAATCTACCGTAATTCAAGTTGAATGTGATTGCAAATGTTTGCATGTTATAAACTTGCTTTGTATTGTTAGTTATTAGAATCTCATATTTACTGGTCCTGTATCTTTAATGACTAAGATGAGTATTGGTTTTTGTAGGAGGCCATCGAGACCATGGTTGCTTGTTCTGCGATGGCTTTTATTCAGGCACAAGAGTCAAAGAAAGAAGAAACTCAATCAAAAGAAACTAAGTGGACTAAATTAAAGCGGGGTGGTATAATTGGTGCTGCTGCAATAACTGGTGGAGCTTTGTTGGCTATTACTGGTGGTATGGAGATCATGTTATCTTTTGTAACTGTTTATGAAATATAGAATTTCCACATGAACCAGCTCTTTATGATTGTTTTTATTTTGACCATTCAACAGGGTTAGCTGCACCTGCCATAGCTGCAGGTCTAGGTGCTTTGGCTCCAACGTTGGGTACTCTGATCCCTGTAATTGGAGCAAGTGGATTTGCTGCAGCTGCTAGCGCTGCAGGAACTGTTGCTGGTTCTGTTGCTGTTGCTGCATCATTTGGAGGTTTATATTTGCCAATAATATTATTAGATTTGCTAGAATTCAATCATGTCCCGTTTCTGTGGCTTCCTTTCTCTCATTTTATTTTTAAGTTTAGTTTGTAGTTTAAGACTTTTGTTGTTATAATTATCCATTTACATGCTTACACTAACTGCTTAAATAGGATAACTTCCTCTTAGATTGCCATAAGTACAAATGTTACATGAGAGTTTGTGTTTACTTTAGATTGTAACTAACTGGAGCCTGGAGGAGTCATGCGGGCCTATAGAATGTCTAATATGTCCTGTTTTGCGATGACAGTACATTCGATTCCTTCAAAGTACACAGTGGTTCTTATGTGTTAACAAATAATATTATTATTGTTATAAAAGTGGCAATCTGTAGGATGGTTGATTCCTTGATCTTGCATTTCTTTATTCTTTATTATGTCAGTCAAATTCTTTTTTAAACAATGAAAATTTTTATGTATCTCTTTGTTCTACTTCTTCCAGCTGCAGGAGCAGGACTTACTGGAAGCAAAATGGCTAGGAGAGTTGGGGGAGTTGATGAGTTTGAATTCAAGACTATTGGAGAAAACCATAACCAAGGCGTAGGTTTTTATATCTTTCATCTTCCTGTTTTCTTCTGACTTTGCTTGCTTAAATTGAGTTATGGACTTTGCTTCTGTGTGCATTTGTATGAACTCTGCCCCACCTTTCTTATAATACCAAAAAATACATCTGTACCGGGTTAATTTTTGAAATTAATTTCTTGTTGAACTTCTGCTTGCAGAGGCTAGGGGTTGAGATCTTAGTATCTGGATTTGTCTTTGAGAAGGAAGATTTTGTAAGGCCCTGGGAAGGTCATAATGACAACTTGGAGGGGTACATAGTGAATATTACCCTTCAATGGTCACGGATACCTTGGAAAGCTTGATGTTGATAGAAAGTTACACTCTTCTATTGAAATCAGCTTTTATTTGTAGTTCAGTTTATCTTGGAACTGTAGTGTTAATATTCTTATGATTGATGGTGATCATCCTTGCCAACAGAAATGACCTTTCTTGTTAGGTATGCGCTGCAGTGGGAGTCCAAGAATCTGATTGCTGTGAGCACTGCAATTCAAGACTGGCTTACTTCAAGTGGGTTTTGAGATTTGGGATTCTAATAAAACTAAGTTATTAGTACATAAGTATCTCTTTCAATGATGTTTATATTACTGTGACTTGCATCAGAACTTGCGATGGAGCTGATGAAACGAGGGGCTATGATGACTGTTTTGAGTTCACTCTTAACCGCTTTGGCTTGGCCAGCTGCATTGCTTTCAGCAACCGATTTTATAGACAGTAAATGGACAATTGCTATCGACAGGTGTGTTTTGTCTCCTGATTCTGTCTACAATAGAACGTTGCTTGGTAGTGTGGGAAGAAGCTTCTTCCTGTTTCTTTTGTTACGAATATCATGTATGCAATTCAAAGTGCTAAATGGTTAAAATTTCAGGAATTATGATTCTTATTGTTTGGGCTATGCTTGTACTATTTGGGCTATTAAAGTTACTGATCCTAGAGTGTTATTATAAATTGGTGGATAAGGTGAATTTTTAAAAAAACATATCACATGTAATATCAGTGTTCAGATTTTCAGTTCAAGGTTTCAACTGTTTTTGTTGGATTGTGGAATTAGTGAATTAATCTGACTTGAATAACCGAGTCCTGGTATCTGACTTAAATTTCTGAGGGATTTGAAGTTGCCCCCTTTTCACCACTAAAGATATTAGAAAATTATATTTGACGATTGTATTGTCATTTGATCATCATGTTCAAGTTTAGTTTGATTTTCTTTTAGCTTGGTAATTGTACAAGTTATTTGTAAAGTGTCAATTCAATTGATCATTAATATTAAGTGTATTAATATGCAAATCTGAAAGCTGATGTCAAGGTGGTTTGGATTTGGCATGTGAAGGAGCACCTAGTGTTTTTTTTTTCTTGATAAAAGGTGTTGTTCATGTGATGGCTTCACCAACTCTGAAAAATTTGTTATGATCAGTTTTGTTTCTTTGATTAGTTTTAGATCTACGTGCTGAGTTAGTCTTGATTTTCAGATCAAACAAAGCTGGTAAGCTGCTTGCTGACGTGTTGTTAAGAGGATTGCAGGGAAATAGGTATTTGACGAATTCCAGAGTTTCTTTTAGTCCCGCTCCAAGAAAATTGTAGATTAATGTATTCGTATTGATGTTTGAATTTCAGACCCGTGACACTTATAGGTTACTCACTAGGGGCGAGAGTTATTTTCAAGTGCTTACAGTTTTTGGCTAAAACTGAAAACAGTGGTAGGTATTTCAAGTTTCACCCCTTTCATTTGTTCATCCTTGATGTGTTTAAATTATTTGACTACACATCAGATAATTTCCTGTTCTTTTATTCATTTATTAATTCCAGTGGTGGTTGCATATAACTTATGTCCTTGGTACTCTAGCCATCTTTATTCATTGAATGATGTTACCTTATTACTTTTATTGTTTGCCCTGCTTATTGGCAGCTGAACTAGTAGAAAGAGTTATACTTCTTGGAGCACCCATTCCAATCATGGACGAGAACTGGGAAGCAGCTCGAAAGGTTTGCGGGGCATTTAATTTTCCTAGTACAACTTTCTTATCCGTATAATGAGAATAAATCTTTCTAACGTCACGGTATTGTGTAGATGGTATCAGGAAGATTTGTAAATGCTTATTCGAGGAATGACTGGATGCTTGGAGTGGCCTTCCGTGCCAGGTATCTTGAAGTATAATTGCAAAATATTCGTAAAGTTATGTATTTCAAGTTGACTCGCACTACCATGACCTCAGGACCTATAAACTTGATAAAAGAAGCCCATAGCATGAAATTGCATAATTTTGTTTTTACGTGAGAAGTTTCACACTACATTGCTCATCGGTAAATTTTTTGGTTTGTATTTTTATACGTGAAGTGGGAGTTGGTAAGTATGAGCAGATAACTGCGTTTCTTGTATATGATTATGTCGGGTGTGTCATTGCCTGCCTATAACGTATAAGGAGATAGATATATATTTAAAAATGTATACAAACTCTTATAACATGATAAATATATAATTGTAATTGTAATTGTGAGTATCCAAACTAAAATTATATTAGTTGGATATTGTCTAAATAAAAAAAATATAAAATATTTTATTATAAAAGTATATGTTTTGTTGATTAGATATTTCATTGCACTAGGACCGATGCTTTTGGAGATGAGGTGTTACAACTGTATCACGATAATTTTTCTACTTATTATGTGTGGCTAACCAGTACAGTTCGCAGTTGTTGTGATTATTTGCCTTGCCATTCTTTTAGGAAAATGTAAAAGGTTTGATCTTAATAGACAGAAATCAAAATAATTATTTAGCATTATATATATTTTTTAAATTTGTGCAGTCTACTTACGAAAGGATTAGCTGGAATCCAACCTGTCGATATTCCTGGGATCCAAAATGTAAGATGTTTCTTCATACAAAATGACGTACAAAACTAGTTTTCTAAGTTGCATTCTAAAGTTATGAATATTTATGTTTTAATAAGTGTTCTTGGTTTGCAGGTCGATGTGACAGATCAGATTGAAGGCCATTCGTCTTATCTGTGGGCTACCCCAAGGATCTTAGACCAACTTCAATTGGAAACATACTATCCTGTATATAACAGCATTTCTTGCATATAGGGTGAAGTTTTCATGACGGTGCTTTTCTTGCATACACTTAAATTTAAGTATGACACTATTCAGAAGTTATGCATCAAATTTATTAGCGATACTATAAGGATGTACTACTTTTTTAGTTTCAAATGTAAAAAATTGTATTTATGTTGTTTTTTCTTATAAATAAATTCGGTATATTTATTAATTGGATGGAGGTTTCTTTACCTATTAATGTTATTCTTCATCGCATAATCTCATTCGGGTCCTAATAGCATTAAAGGGCAATGCTCTTTGTTACTATAGAAAACAGCACGAAATGCATGAAGACACATTATAATTAAAAATTAAAAGGAGAAAAATAGGATTTAATAATGGATAACAAAAGGAACCCATTAAGATTGGCTTAACAGAGTTTAACAGGTTGTAAACTTAATTTTTGTTGTCATTATTATGTATACAATAAAATAATGAAATTCAAAAGCTTTGTGAAGTTTTCTGAAAGGTGTTTCTGATAGCAGTTTCATTACATGGAATTCCCTAAAAATGAAGCCAAATCTCGTATTATTTTTAATATACGACAAAGGCCTAAGGTTTTACTGACAAATAAAAATTAAGATATAAAATTAGCTGATATTGTGGTTCATATTACTTTTGGTGCATACGCAATTAACTAAAGCATGAAAGATTAAGAAAATGATCTTAAAATTCAATACACTAAACTCTAATAATATGAAATTCCAATTATTTATTTTTTAGAAACTGATAAATCAAAATCCACATTCGAAAATACAACGTGAAATTGTGATTGTCATAACCCGTACCGTTTTTGCACTTGAAGGATGGTGTCGTGAACCCCAAGACATTCGCTCCGTTATTTTGGTTCTCTTTGATAAGAGAAAAACAACTGCTTTTGTTTACGAACACCATTAGTATTAGTTTCTTCGATTTGATGACTCATCACAGCACCACCACTGATTAACGACGTGGAGCAGCTTCTCTCTCATCCTCCTCCTCCCATTGGTCATTGGTTGAGGTAACCGTCCATTTTACACTTCCCCAGGTCGATCAATCTTTACCTTTTCCTCTTTTTTAATATTATTTCTCACCCTTTCTATTCCCATCCCATTTCATTCATTACTCAAAATAAAAAGGATAAGAGAGAGAGAGACCAGAAACGTGGTTTTTTACGAACTTCTCTTCGTGCGATATAAATCTGTGGTTTCGTTAACTGTTCGATTTGTAGTTAACTTGCTGCCAAGGTTGAAAATTGTTGTGCGGCTTTTGGGGTTTGCTCGTGGAATCGGAAATGGCCGCGGTTCGTAAGCGGATGTGGCAGTTATCTGGAATCGGAGCTTTTGGGGCTTCCAAATCCAAAGTGTCGTCGTCGTTCGAAAGAGCAATATTCCATCCATTTCCTGTTTCGGGGACAAGGCATGTTTCTCAATTGGTGAAATCCAACGGAAAACACTTGTTTCTCGTTGACACTTTAGCCCTGGTAATAATTTACAGTTTTCCTCTCATTTGTTTCCCTTGTTTGGATTTCACTTTTATTTGCGATCCTAAACAAGGGTGAATGATTTGCGATGTTGCAAATTGTGTTCTTCAATTTATTGGCTTGATTTGCTTGTTTGATTTTTTGCGTACAGGTTAGAAAACTAGAGGGGGAAGGATTGCCCTCGAAACAAGCTGAGGCAATAACCGCTGCCATAACCGAAGTTTTGAATGACAGTCTCGAAAATGTGTCTCAATCGTTAGTATCTAAAGGAGAAATGCAGAGAGTAAGATCCTTTAGTGCCGACCATAATCTTTGTTTTTGTGGATTTAAAATTCGCCTTCACTTTATCCCTTGTCAGTTTTATAAATTTTATAACGATACAGTTGGTACTAATATTGTTTTGGTCAATTTTCTTTTTAAGACCGAGATGATGCAAGAATCCAATCTGTCCAAGTTTAAAGCAGAGGTGCAGAGCTCACAGGTATTTCTTAAATATGTGGAATGTTGTGTGTAAACTTTGACGGTTATGATTTTGGTGCATGTGGATGTCTTAGGGCCTGGTTCTACTGGTAGTTAACATGGTAGGATTGAAGAAAGGATTTTGTGTGGTGGTTATATTCATGCCGGCATCCTATTTTACTGCCATAAATTTGACTTCCGTGGATTATAATAACTCAGGATGAGAAATACCTTGCACATTTGCTTATTTATAAAGCGTCGAGCATGGATCCTCCAGAATATCTTGGTGAATATGTGCATCCTGCTTCTCCATTATTAGGATTGAGAAGTGGCCGTTGTTGACTTTGTTTCAAATGCAACAATAAAACATGCTTATGACATTGTTTGATCATGTCCTCTGAAGCTGAAAGTAGTTAGAATGAAGATATAAGATTAAGTTGATCACAAACTTTCTTGGTGAATATGTGCATCCTGCTTCTCCATTATTAGGATTGAGAAGTGGCCGTTGTTGACTTTGTTTCAAATGCAACAATAAAACATGCTTATGACATTGTTTGATCATGTCCTCTGAAGCTGAAAGTAGTTAGAATGAAGATATAAGATTAAGTTGATCACAAACTTTCTTCACTGTGCTTCTTTTCTTTTGGGCTAGCAGTTCACTTTCTTTTCTTTTCTTCCCCTTCTTTCCGTTCTATTCTTCTTTGTAGATGATCTTCTCAGTTGTGTCTAGCATCTGAAGCATAATGTACCTTCTTAGTAGTCCCTCTTGCAATTGGTGTGATCATGGTCAATGATTCATTGTTGGATTTCTAGAAGCACTTTGATTTTGGGATTTTATAGAAACTTATGATCTGGTAGTATGTTGTCACATTTCATAATGATATTATTTATGTAGTTATTAACTTCGCCGCATAAGATGGTCAGTCAGCGACATGTTCAACCTTCTGTGGGGAAGCTTGCTAACATGGTGTTTGTAAACCCTGTTACAAAATGTAAGGAATAAAAGCAAACACAAATTTTAATTTAGAGACAGAAAAGAAAGATGATATACTAATTATCCATTGTTTATTAAAATGGTTATTTTTTTAAGTTTCGACATCTGTTTTGTAGTGTTTTATTGTTTAAGATAAACTTATGAAGTCCCTTTGTCCGGTTAACCTATATGTTTGAAGATCTTTAAATTAAATGGGCTCTGTGTTTCTGAAATTATTCATGGTTTTCTAGCTGTGGTAGGATGCAAGGTTATCGAACTTAAGAGTGTATTAAACTGGTAAAGCTTCTAAAGACTTGAGTCATGCGGTTGAAAGATAACATAAAAACTTCTACTATTGACATATTTATAACATAATCCTTTTAACAATGCAAGAATTAAAAATTTCAACTCCATTATAAAGCAAATTACCAGCTTACAATAGTCTGTGATAGTAATAGCTACTACATAATATCAAACTACATAAATAATCACATCATCCACAGATTCACAAAACATATATTCTTTAAGTGAAAACATTTCAAAAGAGTTAATTTCTTCAAATCATTTGGGCCCTCGGAAAATGTTATATTTATGTTGGCTTCAAAAACAATGCATGAGCTATATAGAGCACTGTCACTTTGGAGTCAATATCGTGCAAAAATTGCATTTGATTTTGAAATCATTTACTTGTTTCTTGATTCAAGAATTTAAGTTTATATGAACTTATCCGAGTAAATCTGATAGCGATTTAATTCATTTTTCCTACTTAGAATCATAAATTTCTAAGAGTTTTGAGTTAACATGAGAGTTTGACAACGGTGATAGGATAATGATTGTCATCCTCCTCCAGTTTTATCTCATTTATTAATGGGAAACCATAAGGTTAATTTCTAAAATGTTTGGTTGAGAAATAATTATCTTTTTCATTTATTGTTTTCACTTTTAATTACAAAATCTCTACCTTATTTTAAATTTGTTTCTTGTTACCAAATATTCGTTTAGAGGATAGGAAACATGAGAACATTGCTTTCAAATGCAAATGTGGCATTTTTGTGATTGAAAGTGAAAACGAAAAAACTAATGGCCCTTAGTTTTTTTTCCAAATGGAAAGGTCCAACTCATGCTCCGTAAATTGTCGATACTGCTAATACTCAATAGATATGTGGAGAATGTCTTTTGGTTCTCCATTTGACCATAATTTTTAGGGGAATAATTGAAATGGTTGCATCATAATTCATGTGCTGGCAAATTACATGCAAAACATTTATGATTGTTTCTGTTGCATTTTGTTGAGACATTTATGCTGGGAGTGCATTAATTTTATATTAGAAACCTTTTTTCCTAGGTCTTAAAAATTTCACGTTTTCTTTATCCTTGTAACTTTATTTACCTCAAATTGTATGTTACATTGATTGATGCTGATGAGATTGGTTTTGTTTGACTGATGCTATAATATGCTGAAAAACTTGTAATTCAGGGACACCATTTCTCTCTTTTACAACATGAGACAGAGAAGCTTAGGAATGATATAGAGAAGATGCGTAGTGAGTTGAGGTATGGTTTTTATCACTTTTAGCAACTGGCCATGATCAAACTATTGTCGTCTTTTGTTTTGTTACGATTTTATGGTACAAGCACAAGTTTTGCGATGCAGGTATGAGATTGATAAAGTCACTGCTGGGCAGCGATTAGATTTGAACCTTGAAAGGGGGTAAGAGTTCAGAATAAATTGGTGATTGTTAAAGATTACAGAACTTTTATTAGATTGAAATTCCTATTACTCCTGACGAGTCACTGAAAATGCAGGAGAATAAGGGAGGAATTGTCTAACCAGAATGCTGAAACTAACAACCTGACAAACAAACTTGATAGAGTAAGCAATTATGTGACATTCAGAGGTTGCCATTTTCAACCAAAGCCAATTTAGCAATTTGCATTCTGAAAACCCTTTGCTCTAATTTATATGCAGGAGATCCATTCTTTAAGAGCACAGCTAGAAGCAGCCAAGTATGATGTCATAAAATACTGCATAGGAACACTGGTTTCGATCTCTGCCGTTGGTCTTGCAGTATTACGTATTTTGATGTAAACGAATTGTATTCCTATGAGATTAAAAAAGAGGTGGAAAAGAATCAAGGTACCTAGCTGCTTTGAAGATCTGTCTTCTCTCAGAAACAGTTGCATTACAATTCTGGTTCAACCTTTTTTTTTTCCATTATTTTTCTTTGGTCGGTACTAGTGGAGCAGAAAGGACCTAGCTCCAAGTAGGAACGAATTGGGCCTGTTTTTTAAGCCCCATTCCATATTCTTTCTGTTTATTTATTTGCCATGCCTTTGGGGATATTTGTGCATTTTGTGCATTTTGTGCGTGGCTGTGGTATCAATACAACACAAGCATCTTGGATTATAAATGCTTAAGCGGAAGAATTTAAATGCATGTTCTTATAGCATCTTCAAAGTTGTTTATGAATAAAAATATTACTTTAGTATAGGTTCCACGTATTTAGATTGGACCTAAATGTATAAAAGTTAGATTGAAATAATGCTTCTATTCGTAAATGACTCCTGTAAGGAGATCTCTAATTTGCTTTCAATTTGGGGATATTTTACAATCGGTTTTTAGGCATAGTTGTATACGTAATGTTATAAGCCAATGTGTTGTCACAAGAACTTCAAATATTTTGTTGATGTTTTTTCTAACTACAAACAAATGAAAATTGAGGATTAATTCTTATCGAGAGAATATTAATAAGAGTTCCTTGCAAGGGTTTAACTTCATAAAATGAAAGTTATAACAATATTTATTTCCTTTGCCTACTAATACAAATACCAAGACACGTAAAACATATAGTCCATACAATCCTAGGAATTATTATTTTTTCATTATCACACTAAAGGTAGTTCCTATTTTCCACAACACCGTATACAACTATAATCACAATTTGACTTGATTATAGTTGACTCGCCTAATTCATATCACAAGAAAATTTATGTAACCTTTATATGATAATATTTGATTCCAATAATTTCTTTTCTTTTTTATATTTAATTTAATTATGGAGATGTTTTTATAAAATTTATTTGTAGTAATAATATAGTTGTAAAATAATTGAATACTTTTATATTTTGCATTTTAAAATAAAATAAAAAAGATAGTTTAAATAAAAATTTCTCATTCAATTTTACAAATTATTCAAATAAAATAAGAAATACCTATAAGTATGTTATAATCAAATATCTGATTATAGGATGGGTTAAACACTAGTTAAAAATACTTAAACAAAAATATATTTATAATTGTCATTTTCTTAACGTGATGTCAAAATGAGTCAATATCACACAGATTCACTTACTACAGAATTATCTAAAAATAATTTAGCTCAATTTGACTTCCTTTTTGCTAAAGCAAAAATTCTGCAACCTAGTTTGACCTGCTATGGGTTGGTGGGTTGACCTACTTAAAGATGTTTAGTTCTTCCAATTCATTTTATATATTTATTAAAATACGATCAAAATGGATTTACTCAACTTATTATTTTATACCATTATTTTATAACAGGACAACTAAAGTGTTCACCTATTTTACTTATTATAGATAGTAGTTGAAAGTTAAAATGTTAACTTACATAACTTCGATAAACAAACAAATTAAACATCTTAACTATTTAAACATTATTGAATATCATTCTAGTATTTAAACATTATTGGACATTATTTTAGTATTTAAAAAAATCAAATTATTAACCTACATAATTAGAAATAATAAATAATTATACTAAAAACTTGTAAGAAGATGATAAAAAATTAATAAATGATTGTTGTTGGTAGGTTCTAAGTCAACTCACTTTTAATCTTATTTAAACTCGTTTAACTTGTAAGTATAAGAGAATTAAATCCAACTTAACTGATGATAAATTAAATATCATTTTGGTATATATACTTGAAATAAATAAATAAATAAAAGAATAAAATTTGTGTAGTGTGGTAAATTCCTTAACGTGAGTCTCCAGCATGAGAGAATAAAGAGGACCCACAATAGTGTTACTTTTCAACTGCCTTCAAATATTAATTTTGAAATCTGACCTAAACCCCTTTATTTTCCTCTCCTCTAAGTTTCCTCCTTATGTCATCTCAATTAATTAACCACCAATTGTGTTATGCACCTCTCCAACTTCTTCATCCAAATCTATAAGTAAATTACGTAATCACAACAACTTCACCTTTCGTCATTTCTATAACTTCAAAGTGCCATACTAATTAAAATTAACATTTTCTACTTCTTTTAATCACTCATACTTCCTTTAATAACTTGCTTTAATAGTATAATAATACGTATACATAGTTAAGAAAATAATTTTTTTATATTTTTAGTTATTAAGTACGTATATTTCTTTCATTAGATGCCAAAAATATTATCACTCAATTTAACACGATAAAATTACTTAAATTTAAGTGACGGTAGACTGAAATGACGTTTTTATAATATACAATTCACACCAAATTTGAAGAAGATAAAAAACAAAATATTTTAACGTTTGATTAAATAAAGTCTGTAAACGAAGAGTAACCATTGATTGATATTGCAACAATTATTACTTCCTTCTGCTAAGTAGAAGTAAACTATTTATTAACTTCTAATACAAACTATATAGTTATATTTATCATAAAGAATAATTGTATTAAAATTAAAGTTTAATCAGTAACTATATTTTCAAAATAATCAACAGTTTTTAAAAGGTTTAATTATTATTTTGGTCTTTGTTTTTGTTTAAAAATATCAAGTTGGTCATTCAATCTTTTTTAGTTTAAAATTTGGTCATGATTTTTAAAAATTTGATGTAATGTGATTTTTTTATTAAATTTCCTAAAATAAGGGACAAAAAAAGTAATTAAATCTTTTTAAAAATAATCTTATTTGAAGATGCATTCACTACACAGTATTTGTAATCCAAAGATACTTTAAGTGAGTGAAATGAAAAATATATATATATATATATATATATATATATATATATATATATATATATAAAGTATTTTTTTAGTTCATAAATTTTACGTAAAATTGAAATTCGTTTTCATGTCTTAAACTTTTATATGTTTTAGTTTTAAAATTTTAAAAATGAATCTATATAGTCTTTTTAACCCAGTTACATAAAATTTTTTAATACGTCAAACACATATCATGCTAGCATTTGAGTTATTTACATCATTTGACACGTTCTCACTTCAATGTCAGCTGAGAGGTGTGTTTGACACGTCAAAAGAATTTAACTTAATTAGGTTAAAAGGGTTATATCTATTTATTTTTAAAGTTTAGAAAAAAAATGTATCAAAATTTTGGATAGGAACAAATTTCTTTTTTTCGTCAAAGTTAAGAGACTAAAAACATATTTAACCCTATATATAAACTTGATCATTAACATACATAATAAAATACAAAATTAGTTACATTTGTTCATACTCCTCCCAGTAGTTCCAACTTCCACATAACTCAAGAGTCAATATTCCACAATTATGAAGTTACTGACACCTCATTTCTTAAACACCTCCATGTGATACAAGAGTATTCAAGAATCTAGAACTTCATCCACATCATCAACACTTTGCTTAAGGTAAAATATCAGTGTAGTCATTAAGTTTGAACATCATTTAAATGATAACTCACACTTTGAGGTAATATCAAGCTTGAGAGGAGTTTAAATTCAAAGTCAAAAGCTTCAACATGTATATTTACTAAATTCTGTATTCAATCTATCTAAATTATCAAATAGCACTTTGCTTAAGATAAAACGTGAGTGTAATCATTATATAAATTTGATCGTCATTTAAGTGATAACTCACTTTAAGTAATATCAAGCTTTACAACAATTTAAATTCAAAAGTTAAAAACTTCTAATCATGTTCCAAAAACATACCAAATGATACATATATTAATCTCCATACAGATATAATCATCCAACCAACACATGTATCAATAAACAATCAATAACTGATTGAATCAGCAACAATGACGTTTTGGCACGTAGATCCTCAATTCTACTTTACATTAATCCACACTGTCACGAAATGTAATAATATCCCCCAAACATTCCTCCACCTATACTCGGGGAATAAAAACATTCAATAAAACAAATAAAAGTCCCCAAACACTTCACCACCATTGTTTTTATAATATTCATTTGATGTTACACTTTCGCTACTTTTTCTTCTTCTTTGCAAAACAAAACATTATAAAGGACATAACACACGTTTGGATGGAATCGCCACGAGTCGACTCGCCATCGGCGCGGTGAGTCCGAACACGTCACTCATGTCCAACTCGCTGGGTTTCATCCCATCGGGTAATTCCCACGTGAAGCAGTGAAGCAAGTGCGCCACGGCCACTTCCAGCGCGTAAAGCCCCAGTTGCATTCCGGGACAGGATCTCCGACCCGACCCGAACGGAATGAACTCAAAGTTGCTCCCTTTGAAATCCGGCACGGTCGGATCCAGAAACCGCGACGGCTTGAACGCTTCCGGCTCCTCCCACGAGTCCCCGTTCCTTCCAATGGCCCACGCGTTTATCATCACGCGCGAACCCTTCGGCACGTGGTACCCGCAAACCACCGCTTCCTCCGCCGTCTCGTGGAGGAGAAGCGGAATCGGCGGGTGCAACCGCAGCGTCTCCTTCACCGCGCATTTCAGAAAGACGAGCTTTTCGAGGTCCGATTCCTCCACGCGCCGGTCCAGGCCCACTACGTCGGCTAGTTCTTGGTGCACGCGCCGTAGGTCTTCTGGGCTTCTCATTAGCTCCGCCATTGCCCACTCAATTCCTGATGCCACCGTTTCGGTCCCTCCGAACATCACGTCCTGCATGTTTTTCCATTGTTATCAATTTTTTTGTTTTCCATTTTGGGTTGAAAACTTGAAATTGAAATGCTGGAGGCCATGGACGTGCTATTCTTTTGAAAATTATGCATGCACTTTCAACTTATTAATCTTTTTGTTATAGACTGAAAGCTAAAATTAGGAACAGGTGATAGATTCTGATTCTCAGTAAAGTACAATAAGTACAAATCTTATTTAATGATTATTATTTATCACAAAAACTTTTCGTGTGTACAAGGCCGCCTTTCCTAAAAAAAGTATATATGGGAAATGATACTTTCAAAAAAATATCTCAATTTTTTATTTTCATCTTCCATTCCCGTAACCTTAAATTACGTCAGAAAATAAAAAAATACAAATTACAGTATCATTATCCTTTAAAAGATTTGGTTCGACAATACAAACAATCAACTTTTGATAAATATTTTTTAATATTTTATTACTTAATTTTTATAAAAAATTATTGTATTTAATAATTTTGTCAACTTTATTAATAAAATGTTCATAAAAACTAATTTTTAAAAATACATAAATTTTCAGAAATTTAAAAATATGAAGCAGAAAATGAATATTTTTCATATTTAGTTTATTCTATCACAAAAACTTTTCGTGTATACAAGGCAGCGTTTGCTAAAAAAAATATAAAGTTTTCACAATTTTAAAAATATAAAATAGAACACGGATATTTTTCGTATTTAGTTCATTATTTAAGGAACTATAGTTCCGGAAAACATTTTTAGCAAAATGGTTTTTTAAATTTTTCGCTAAACTGTTTTTAACAAAGAGAAAAGATTTAATTGTTTATCATCTTTTTCAGAGACAAATAATTAAAATTAGAAAGACAGCATTTCTCTACAACTAAATACAGGCTTAAAAAAAATGACCAATACTCACTCCATTTGAAAATCATTTTTTTCATCCGTGAAAAATGTTTAAAAAATAGTATATATA
>Ga0214542_1007851_pt1 | contig 18198 bp, 16 predicted proteins | sample CNSS1metaG_FD_160096 | JGI IMG/M metagenome (GOLD analysis project Ga0214542, IMG submission 160096) | Root nodule microbial communities from cowpea collected in UCLA plant growth center, Los Angeles, California, USA - CNSS1 | ecosystem: Host-associated > Plants > Roots > Nodule | place: USA...
AACGCTATTCTCATGCCGCATGACATTGATCCCCTGCTTGTGTCCAGAACGCCGCGAAACGTCTGAAACCAAGTAGAATCAATGTCATGCGCCTTGTCCACAAAATTAAACCGGACAGCAGTGGGTCGAGCCCGAGGATGACGACCGTGTGGAGATGGCGAAATTCGACCTCGTTCGCCAGACAATGCCCGCTTAGTGCGAGCAGCGCCAGGAACTGAGATCTCTCGATGTCCCCGCTACCGGCCCTCGCGATACCAGGTGGCGGAGAGGATCAGGAGCAGGGCGGCGAGGCCGAGGAGGCCGGAGAACAGCGACAGGGAATTGACACCCTTGAGCACCGTCTCATCCGTCATCTTCAGCGACAGGCGCTGGTCGTCGGCAACGCGCACGGCGCCTCGAACCGGCAGGATCGAGGGGAGTTCGACCGGGCCGTTGGCATTCGCCAGGCGGCGCAGCGTCCCCTTGGTCTTCTCGGCCCAGGGTTTCAGCTTCTCTTCGGTCGAGATCGCTGCCTTGAATTCCGGGGCATCGACATTGCCGACATGGACGAGCGTCGTCAGTTCGTCATTGGCGATCTCGAAGAGGCCGATTTCGTCGGCCTTGACTTCCGCCTTGTAGAGTCCGGGCTCTCTCTCCGCCAGCGTCACCTCCTGCGTGCGGCCCGAGGGATAGGTGAGCGTCGCCTGACCCGGGTCGCCCTCGATGGTCTGGCGGGTGATTTCGAGTGTCCGGCCGGAAGCCCGGGCGGTCAGCGCCTCTTCCTCGAGGGCAGGTTCCTGCATCAGCCAATGGGCGGTGCGGCGATAGAGCGAAACATGCGGGCCGCCGCCCTCGAAATTGCGTGCCCAGAGCCAGCCCTGGTCGGAGAGCAGCATGGCGACGCGCCCCTTGCCGACCCGGTTCAGGACGAGCAATGGCTTGCCGTCCGCCGCCTCCATCACCGACTGGCCAAGCGGCCTGTCGACATCGACGGTGCGGAACCAGCGTCCCCAGGCCGGGGGCTCGCTCGATGCGCCTTCGAGGCCACGGGTGACCGGATGCTTCTTGCCGTCGTCGGACAGGCGCGGGAAAAACGCCTTCTCGTTCACGACGCCGGTGGGGTTTGCCGGCAGCACGGCTTCCAGCGGCGTTGCCGCGATCGAATCGTCGCCGGCATGTTCCGGCCCCGCCGCGATCAGCAGCGCGCCGCCGTTCTGCACGTATTGGGCGATGTTGTCGTAGTAGAGAATGGGCAGCACGCCGCGGTGCTGGTAGCGGTCGAAGATGATCAGGTCGAACTGGTCGATCTTGTCGACGAAAAGCTCGCGCGTCGGAAAGGCGATCAGCGACAGCTCGTTGATCGGCGTGCCGTCCTGCTTTTCCGGCGGCCTGAGGATGGTGAAATGGACGAGGTCGACGGCGGCGTCGGATTTCAACAGGTTGCGCCAGGCCCTTTCGCCCGCATGGGGTTCGCCGGAGACGAGAAGTACGCGGAGATTCTCGCGAATCCCGTCGAGCACGTGGACGGCGCGGTTGTTCGCCTCCGTCACTTCACCGGGAACCGGATCGACCGCGAATTCGAGAATATTGTTGCCGCCGCGCGGAACGGTAAAGCTGAACGGCACCTCGGTGCCTGGGTCGGCGATCTCGCTGGCGATCTCGTTGCCATTGAGCCGGATGGTCACCTCGGCGCTGCCGCCCGGAGCGGCTCCCTCATCGACGACGCGGTAGGTGAGGTTCTGCTGCTCGCCGACGATGCCGAAGCGCGGTGCGCTGACGATCTCGACGCGGCGGTCGAATTCGTCCGGCCTGCCGGTGATCAAGCCATGGATCGGCGCTGCGAAGCCGAGCGACTGGTTCACGTCGGGCACATCGTGGACCTGGCCGTCGGTGATGAAGATGGCGCCGCCCACGCGGGCGGGCGGCACGTCGGCAAGCGCCGTCGTCAGCGCTTCGAAAAGCTTCGTGGATGGCGCTTCGCTCTCCTCGCCATCGGCTGCCTCGACGATGCGCGTCTCGAACTGCGGAAAGCGGGCGAGGCGCTCCTTGAGGTCGGCAAGCGCCTTGTCGGCCTGTTCGCGCCGGCCGGAGTTCTCCTGGCTCTGGCTGCGGTCGACGACGACGGCGACGATGGTCGAAAGGGGTTCGCGTTCCTCCTGGAACAGCACGGGATTTGCAAGCGCCAGGCAGAATGCGGCGAGCGCCGCGGTCCTGAGAACTGCGCCGCGAACGCGCTGCAAGATACCGAACGCCGCCAGGGCGGTCGCAGCCAGCACCAGCGCCGCCAGGTAAGGCCAGGGGAGGAGCGGTGAAAAATCGATGGTCATCGCTGCCTCACTGGCCAAGCCGCTCGAGCAGAGCGGGAACATGCACCTGGTCGGCCTTGTAGTTGCCGGTCAGCATGTACATCATGATGTTGACGCCCGAACGATAGGCATGCTCGCGCTGCATTTCGTCCGGCGGAACCGTCGGCAGCAGGGGCACCCCGTTCGGATCCACCGCCCAGGCACCGGCGAAATCATTGCCGGTGATCATGATCGGCGTCACGCCGTCGCCTGGCCGGGCAGGGCGGTTGCTCGGTTCCTCGCGGCTGTCGAGCTGTGCCTCTATCCAGAGGGGACTGCCGCTGTAGCGGCCGGGAAAATTCGTCAGGAGGTAGAAGGCCTTGGTCAGGACATGGTCGGTCGGGACGGGCTCGAGCGGCGGAATGTCGAGATTGGCGAGGATCGCCTGCAGCCGCTCCGTGTTCGGGCTCGTTCCGTTCGAGGAGGCGCCAAGCGAGGAGAACTGGTCGCGCGTGTCGAAGAGCACCGTGCCGCCGGCGCGCATATAGGCATCGATGCGGCTGACCGCCTGCGGGCTCGGCATCGGCGCGTTTGCCGAGATCGGCCAGTAGATGATCGGATAGAAGCTGAGCTCGTCTCGCATGATGTCGAGGCCTACGGGGGTGCCCGGCTCCAGCGTCGTGCGGTAGGTCAGGAAGTTGGTGAGCCCCTGGAGACCGCTCTCCGAAAGCCGGTCCACATCGTCCTCGCCGGTGACCACGTAGGCGAGATGGGTCGTGTCCAGCCGCTCGAGAATGCCGTCGTCGCCCGCCCGCACGTCGTCGGCGCGAACTTCCGGCGGCAGGACAAAGGCGGCGCCGGCGATGAGCCAGACAAGCGCGGCTGCGGAGCGCGCCAGGCGGATGCGCGAGAAGGCGCCGCCCATGAAGAGAACGATGACGGCGTCGGCGAGCAGGAGCAGGGCCGCAAGCGTCATAAGCGCGGGCTTCAGCGACCAGCTCTCCGCCTCAGCGAGCCGCTCGAAGGTATAGGGGCCGGCAGCGGTCATGTCGATGCGTTTCAGTTCGGCGTCGCGCGGCAGTAGATTGAGCGCTGTAAAGCCGTCCTCCGAGCCGTAAAGCCCCGGCGGATTGTCCGGCGTTGCGACCGGCGTCCTTCCCGGCATAAGCTCGAGCGGACGGGCATTGCCGGTCTCGGCGACGAGAACGCCATCCGCGTTCAGCAGCCGGTAGGGCGGGAGTGCTTGCGCCTTCACCGCCTTGCCTTCGCCGGCGACGCCGCCGCTGCGCGAAAGCTGGACGCCACGGCGCAGCATTTCCACGAAATGTCCCGAAATCGGCAGGTTCGACCAGGTTGCCTCGGCGCTGACGTGAAAAAGAATGATACGCCCGGCGCCCTCGGCCGCCGTCGTGACGAGCGGCGTGCCGTCGGCGAGGCTTGCCCAGGTTCGCTCCACCAGGTCGGCGGTCGGTTCGGCGAGCACCTGCCGCTTGACGAGGATGTCGGTCGGCCGCGGCAGCCCGGCGAAGGGGCTCGCTGCGGGATAATCGGCAAGCGGCTGTGGTTCGGACCAGGAAAGCGCGCCGCCGAGCGCCCGCTCGCCCTGCCGGAGCGTCACCGGGACCAGCGGGTCGTCCGCCGGTGCTGCCGCAAGCCGCGGGCCGGCGAAGCGGATCAGCATGCCGCCATTGTCGATCCATTTGGTCAACAGCGGATAGATCTCCTCCGGCAGACGGCCGATATCGGCCATGATCAGCACGGATGGATGCTGTTCGAGCAGTTCCGGTATGGCGACGGCGAGATCGGTCCCGCGTGGTTCGACGAGGTCGGCATAAGGGGCGAGCGCCCGTTTGATATAGTAGAGCGGCGACAATAGCGGCTGCGACTGGTCGCGCGTTTCGCCACTCAGCAACGCGACGCGGCGCCGGCGGAAGCCGTCGTCGAGGAGGTGCAGGGCACCGGCCGTGGCAGCGCCTTCGATGCCGATGCGGGCAAAATCGTTCCTCAATTCGAAGGGCGCCTCGATCGTCCCCTTCGCCACACCCTCGCCGGGGGCGAAATCGACCGCGCCGTCGGCGATCGCGCGACCGCGGCTATCGTAGGCGACGATCGGGAGAGACCGCCGCTCGTCCGTCCTCAGACGGGTTGCCGTCACCGACATGCCGGCGGAGTCATTGCTCGTGTCGGTGATTGCCACGGCCTCGCCGCCATCGGCTTCGACCACCCTGATCTCCGCCGCACCGAGCTCGCTCAGCGCCTGCATCGCTTCCGCGTCGGCTGTCTCGATGCCATCGGTGATGAAGGCGATCGTTCCGGGCGGGGGGTCCTCGAAGGCGGCCCGGAGCGCCGCGAGTGCCGTTCCGCGATCCGCCGGAAGCGGTTGAGGCGAGGCTGCGGCGAGCCGCGTGCGCGCGGCAGCCGCCGATCCCGGCGTCGCATCGTGCTGCCGGTCGCCCGTGAGCACGAAGGTGACCGCGAGGTCCTTCGATTCCGCATCGTCGATCAGCGCCGAGGCGGCCTCGACCCGCCGCTCCCAGTCGGGGGCGGTCGCCCAACTATTGTCGATCACGAGCGCCAGCGGGCCGGAAGAGGCAAGCGTGTTGCCGCGCGGATTGAAGACCGGGTTTGCGATCGCGAGGATGACGGCGGTCGCCATCAGCATCCTGATGAGCGTCAGCCACCACGGGCTCTTCGACGGCGTTTCCTCGCGCTTGATCACCGAGGCGAGGATCCTCAGCGGCGGGAAGACCTCCGCCGCCGGGCGCGGCGGCGTCATGCGCAGAAGCCACCAGATAACCGGCAGCGCCACGAGAGCCGCCAGCATGGCCGGGTTGGCGAAGGCGAAGGAGAGGGCGCCGATCATAGGAGCCCCCCGTGGGTTGCCCGGCCGGGCATGCCCGAGAGATACATGTGCACGGCGACCAGGGCCTCCGAAGCCGGCCGGTCGGTTCTGTGGGGCGTGAAGGTCCAGCCGAGATGGCGCAGGCCCTCGCCGAGGCTGTCACGGCGCGCGCGATAGGCGCGCTGGTAATCCTCCCTGAGGATTTCGGCACGGCCGGCGGTCAGCTTCTCGCCGGTTTCCGGATCGGTGAATTCCGTGCGACCGGCATAGGGGAAGACTTCTTCGGCCGGGTCGGCGATTTCCACGACATGCCCGCGCAAGCCTCGGCGCGCGAGCGGGCCGAGCCGCTCCATGACCTTGTCGGCCGGATCGAGAAAATCGCCGATCAAAACGAGGTCGCTGGAACTGCGGATCATCCCGGTTTCGGGAAGACCTTCTGCGAGCGGGCTCAGCATGATTGCCGTCGCCAACCTTTCGGCGGCATTGCGCGCCGAGACGGGCTCCATGACGCCGGGGCAACCGATCCGCTCGCCGGAGCGGGCGAGGATTTCGGCGAGCGCCAGCATCAAGACGAGCGCGCGGCTTTCCTTGGAGACCGCGCCGAGCGTCGACTTGTACATCATCGAAGGCGAGAGATCGGCCCAAAGCCAGATCGTATGCGCCGCTTCCCATTCGCGGTCGCGCACGTAGGTGTGGTCGTCGCGGGCGGAGCGGCGCCAATCGATGCGCGACATGCTTTCGCCTTGGCTATAGGGGCGGAACTGCCAGAAATTCTCGCCGATGCCGCGTTTGCGCCGGCCGTGCCAGCCGGAAATTACCGTGTTGGCGATCCGTCGCGCCTCGACGAGGCAGTCGGGAACGAGCATGGCGCGCTGCTGCGCGCGCGACAGGACCTCGCCGGAGGGCGTACGCGCGACTATCTGCCCGATCGAGGCCATCAGCTATCCTTTGGCTCGTTTCACCAGGTCGGCGATGACATCGCGCACCGTCATGCCCTCGGCGCGGGCGGCGAAGGTCAAGGCCATGCGATGCTGCAGCACCGGTTCGGCAAGCGCGAGGATGTCGTCGATCGAGGGGGCGAGCCGGCCGTCGTACAACGCGCGCGCACGGGCGCAGAGCATCAGCGCCTGGCCGGCGCGCGGTCCTGGCCCCCAGGCGACATTCTTGTCCGTCGTCTGATTGCCGTGGCCCGGCCGGGCGGAGCGGACGAGCGCGAGGATGGCGTCGACCACCTTCTCGCCCACCGGCATCTGGCGGATGAGGCTCTGGATCTGCTGCAGGCGCTCGGCATTGATGACGGAGCGGGCTTCCGGCTCCATCACGCCCGTGGTCTCCAACAGGATCCGCCGTTCGGCGGAAAGCTCCGGGTAACCGACATCGACCTGCATCAGGAAGCGATCGAGCTGAGCCTCGGGAAGCGGATAGGTGCCTTCCTGCTCGAGCGGGTTCTGCGTCGCGAGCACGTGGAAGGGCTGCGGCAGGTCCTTGCGGGCGCCGGCGATGGTGATGTGGTATTCCTGCATGGCCTGCAAGAGCGCCGATTGGGTCCGCGGCGAAGCGCGGTTGATCTCGTCGGCCATCAGAAGCTGGGTGAAGATCGGGCCGGGGATGAAGCGGAACGAGCGGTGGCCGGCCGGATCCTGATCCATGACCTCCGAGCCGAGAATGTCCGAGGGCATCAGGTCCGGCGTGAACTGGATGCGGCTGTTGTCGAGCCCGAGAACGGTGCCGAGGGTCGCCACCAGCTTGGTCTTGGCAAGCCCGGGCACGCCGACGAGCAGCGCGTGACCGCCGGAAAGCACCGCAAGCAGCGTCTGCTCCACCACGGCTTCCTGGCCGAAGATGACCTTTCCGATCTCCGCGCGGATGAGCGCGATTTCACCGAGCGCCGCTTCCGCGGCGGCGACGATGGCCTTCTCGTCGGTTAGCTCGGCCGCACCTTTCATTACACTCATCCCGCTCTCCCGCGCCTGCGCTTCAAACCGAATCGTCGAACCTCGACACTCAGCTCCGGTTTTTCCAATTTAGACTGTGGCAGACGGCTGACAAGCCGCCGTCGACGCACTATCTCGTGAGCCGTGAACCGCTCCGCTTCGTTCTGGCACGGGCGGAATGCGGACGAGATGCTTTGGAGCAAGGCGATCGGGCATTCCACGCGCTTCGACGGACGCGCTCAGCTTCAGGTTCAAAATCGGGGCCAAACGGGACAGAACGATGGCAGAGGCCAAGATTCAGCGGACGGGCGATGCGGCGGGACTTGCCGCATTGATCGCCCGTGCTGCCGGGCAGACGGGCGAAGCAAGGGAGCTGCCGCCGGTCGAGCGCTGGAACCCGCCGTTTTGCGGCGACATCGACATGGAGATCCTAAGCGACGGCACCTGGTTCTATATGGGCACGCCGATCGGGCGCCAGCCGCTCGTAAGGCTTTTCTCGACGGTGCTGCGCAAGGACGAGGACGGCAGGACCTATCTCGTCACCCCCGTGGAAAGGGTCGGGATCCGCGTGGCCGATGCGCCCTTCGTCGCCGTCGAGATGAACGTGACCAGGAGGGACGGCGAGAATGTGCTGACATTCCGCACCAATGTCGGCGACGTGGTCGAGGCGGGGCCCGAACACCCGCTGCGCTTCGTCATCCATGGCGAAAACCGCGAGCTGAAGCCCTATCTGCATGTCCGGGGTCGCCTGGAAGCGCTCGTCTCCCGGCCGGTCATGTACGACATCGTCGAGCTTGGCGAAACGATCCCGGTTGATGGGGCCGAGATGTTCTGCGTCCGATCGGCCGGGGCCGTCTTCCCGATCATGCCGGCGGCGGAACTGGAAGCGCTCTCCCGATGACCCATCCGCTCTTTTCCGCCGACGAGTTCCGCCGCCGCGCGCGGGCGCAGACGGGCGGACCGATCGAGACCGCGTGGCGCGATCATGGCGATTTCCTGCTCAATCCCGGCATCGTGCCCTATCTCGAGACCCTGCATCTGAAGGATGCGGCGGTGCTTGTCCCGGTCGTCGACGACGGCGACGATGCGAGCGTGATCTTCACGCAGCGCACCTCGACATTGCGCAAGCATTCCGGGCAGGTGGCCTTTCCGGGCGGCGCCGTCGATCCCGAGGACCACTCCATCGAATTGGCGGCGGTGCGCGAGGCCGAAGAGGAGATCGGACTCGATCCGCGCTTCGTCGAGCCCGTCGGCCGCCTGCCGCACTACATGGCGCTCTCCGGCTTCCGCATCACGCCGGTCCTCGCGGTGGTGCAGCCAGGATTCGAGCTCGTGCCCAATCCGGTGGAAGTCGAAAGCGTGTTCCAGGTGCCGCTCTCGTTCCTGATGGACCCGAAGAACCACGACCGCGGGAGCCGCCATTGGGAGGGCGCCGAGCGACATTTTTACCGGATGCCCTATGGCGAGCGGAACATTTGGGGCATTACGGCGGGGATCGTCCGCATGCTCTATGAAAGGCTTTACGCATGACCTCGATTGCCGCCGAGCCGTGGTTCCGGGCTGCCGCGCTGCGCCGCGTCTTCGACATCCTGAATGTCGAGGGGGGCGAGGCGCGCGTTGTCGGCGGCGCCGTTCGAAACAGCCTGCTCGGCCTGCCTGCCGGCGATGTCGATCTCGCGACCACATGGCGTCCGGACGAGGTTGCCGAGCGCGCGAAGGCCGCCGGCATCAAGGTCGTGCCGACGGGGATAGACCACGGCACCGTCACGCTCGTCATCGACGGCAAGCCTTTCGAGGTAACCACACTGCGCCGCGACGTGGCGACGGACGGCCGGCGTGCCGAAGTGGCGTTCGGCACCGGCTGGAAGGAGGATGCCGAGCGCCGCGACTTCACGATCAACGCGCTCTACGCCAACAGCGACGGCGAAATCTTCGACGACGTCGGCGGGCTCGCCGACATCGAGAGCCGGACGCTGCGTTTCATCGGCAGTGCCGCCGAGCGGGTTGCCGAGGACTATCTGCGCATCCTGCGCTTCTTCCGCTTCTTTGCCCATTACGGCAGCGGCCGGCCGGATGCCGAGGGCCTCAAGGCGTGCGCGCAGGCACGAGCAAAACTCTCCACGCTGTCGGCAGAGCGCGTCTGGGGCGAGATGAAGAAGCTGCTTGCGGCCGAGGATCCCGGCCGCGCGCTTCTCTGGATGCGTCAGGCCGGCGTGCTTGCCGAGGTGCTGCCGGAGACGGAGAAATGGGGCATCGACGCCATTCCGGGTCTGATTGCCGCGGAGAAGATCTTTTCCTGGGCGCCGGATCCGCTGTTGCGGCTCGCGGCGATGGTTCCACCGGATACCGACCGGCTCAAGGCACTCGCGGAGCGCCTGCGGCTCTCGAAGGCGGAAGCGGCCTGTCTCGTCCGCTTCGCCGAGGCGCCCGCGATCGCGCCGACCCTGCCGGAGGCGGCCCTCGATCGTGCGCTCTATCGCTCCGTCAAGGAGGGCATCATCGCCCGGCTCAAGCTCTCGCTTGCCGCCGCTCGCCGCAAGTCCGAGACCGATCCGGCCTTCCTCGCCGAGACCGCGGCGTTCCAGCGGCTGCTGGCGCGAGCGGAAAAATGGCAACGACCCGACTTTCCCCTGAACGGGGCCGACGTGCTGAAGGCGGGCATCGCCCCGGGACCGCAGGTCGGCGAATTGCTTTCTGAGCTCGAGAATTTCTGGGTCGAGCGCAATTTCGGCGTCGACCGGGCGGCTCTCGTCGCCCGGCTCGAATCCCTCATACGCTCTGGTTGAAGCGCGTCGCGCCGCCGTCAAGCAGCCTGCTCGTCGACGATGCGCGCCTTGATGTTGTCGACCATGTTTTCGCGGATGATCGTCTCGCCATGGGTCTCGCGCATATGCTCGACGGCCCGGCGCACGATTTCCGCGTCATTGTCGGCGCGGGTGTGCCATTCGCAACCCGGAACGAGCGTACCGCATTCGAACAGGCGCATGGTGTTCCTCCTCCTTTGGGCCGTGACGCTCCGGTTGGGCCAGAAGCATCGGCCTCATTCAAGAAGTTGGAGCGGGACGCGAGCGAAAGAGCCGTTCCCGCCCTGCTTCGCTTTTGCATGATGGGCAATGCCGCGCGCGGCTCGACCCAAGCGAGAAGAAGCCTAACGCATCGGCCCGAAAATCGGAACCGATTTTCGGAAAGCTCGATGCGCAGAGTCCAAGAGTTACAGCGACCTTTGCGCGTCTGAAAAGACGCGCGGCGCTGTAACATCAACGGCGGGTTCGGCCAAATTCTTACGGCTGGTTGCTGCGTCCCGCGAGGCGGGGCAGAGGGGGGTTTCAACACCCGCTCGCCCACTCCAAGCCGATCACCTGGCCAAAAGAAATCCCTGTAACCATGCGCTTCGTTGATGCTATGGCTTTGCGGCTCTTATATTCGGGAAAGGCATTCTCCAAACATGACGTCTGTTCAATCGGAACTGATTTCCTCGATCCGCAGCATTCCGGACTATCCGAAGCCGGGCATCGTGTTCCGCGACATCACCACGCTTCTCGGCAATCCGAAGACGTTCCGCAGGGCGATCGACGAACTCGTCCACCCCTATGCCGGCACAAAGATCGACAAGATCGCCGGCATCGAGGCTCGCGGTTTCATCCTCGGCGGCGCCATCGCGCACCAGCTTTCCGCCGGCTTCGTGCCGATCCGCAAGAAGGGCAAGCTGCCGCACGAGACCGTCAGGATCGCCTACAGCCTCGAATACGGCGTCGACGAGATGGAGATGCACAAGGATGCGATCGTGCCGGGCGAGAAAGTGATCCTGGTCGATGACCTGATCGCCACCGGCGGCACCGCCGAAGGTGCCGCCAAACTCCTGCAGCAGATGGGAGCGGAGATCGTCGCCGCCTGCTTCATCATCGATCTGCCGGAACTCGGCGGCCGCAGGAAGCTCGAAGCGCTGGGCGTCGATGTCCGTACGCTGATCTCGTTCGAGGGACATTGAGGTCGCTGATTTTCCTTGTCTCACGAGGGCAAGGAGGAGAACAAATCGCCCGAAACTGCTGTTTCAGGGAGAAGCGGAAAGAGGCGCCAATGTTCGCCAAGGCTGATTTCCGGGACAGGTCACCATGCCCGAACCAACGACGTTCCCGTCCGAAGACGCCGCCTTTCACTTCTTCGACGGCCTGCTGCCGGTATCGACCCGGGAAATGGTCGGCCTCTGGAAGGGAAGCAGTGTTCCGACCGGTCATCCCTTGGACGGCGTTCTCGACAATCTCGGGTGGTACGGCAAGCGCTTCCGCGCCGACATGCGCGCCGACCCGCTGTTGTTCGGGATCGGTGACCACCGGCTCTTGCCGATCGATCCGTTCCCGATCCCGCTGGGCCTTGCCCTTCGCTTCCATCGTTTCGCACGCACCGAAGCCGCGAAAAACCTGTTCTCGCATCTGGCGCGGCACCTGCGCGCGAAAGGCCCGGTCGCCTCGTTGCGACCGATGCCCTTCCGCAATGCGACGAGCGCTGCGATGGTCTATGACAGGAAACCCGTCATCGATCATTTCAGGAAGATCGACCGCGATCGTGTGCTGGGTGTCATGAGCGTCGAGGGCGACGACCGGCATTATTTCTTCGAGCTCGAGCGCGTCGCGGAGCCAGCCGACGCATAGGCGGAAGCGCCTGAAGATCGCAAGGAGCAAGGGTGGAGCCCCGGCGCCTTGCATGGGGCAGATGCCGCTCTGGGGAACACGGTCACGAATCGCGAAACAGCCATCTCGGCTGGCTAGCGGTTCGAAAAAGATGATGCTACTGGTGCAGCCCCATGAAGGCGGGTGGGTTGCCCCTCACCCTGGCGCTCTGCCCCGCGCGCGGGAAGAGGCTCGCGTGCCGCCCGCAGCATCTGCAGCGCAGGACGAGGAGCGGGATGAGGGGCACACGCCGATTGACGAGGCAACAATTGAAGCTCATCCAACAGCATCTCCGGGTCACGGCAGCGCTGATAGCGCGAGAGATGTCGACGCGCTACGGCTCCAAGCCCGGGGGCTACCTCTGGGCAGTGTTCGACCCGGTCGCCCATGTGGCGATGATGACGCTGATCTTTCAGGCGATCGCCCGCATGCCGGCGCTGGGCCTTAGCTTTCCCCTGTTCTTCGCAAGCGGCTATCTGCCCTTCTCCTTCTACCAGCGCATGTCCTCCTTCATGGCCGGCACGATGAAGGCGAACAAGGCGCTTCTCTCGTATCCAGTCGTCTCGCCCTTCGACGCGATCGTCTCGCGCTTCATCCTGCAACTGATGACCGATGGGCTGGTGACCCTGCTTATCCTCCTGCTGATTGTCGAGATCGGCGGCCTTGCTCAGCCGATGGACTATGCCGGCATGATGGAGGCGGCCGCCGTCGCCGCCGTGCTGGGCCTCGGCATCGGCACGATCAACATCGTGATGTTCGCGCGCTCTGCGCTCTACGAGCAGATCTTCGGCATCATCAACCGCCCGATCTTCATGGTTTCCGGTGTCTTCTTCCTGCCGGAGAACCTGCCGGAGTCCTTCCGCGAGGTCATCCTCTACAACCCACTGGTGCACATCATCATGTGGTTCCGCAGCGCCATCTACCCCGAATACCGCGCCGACGGCCTCGACAGAGGCTACGTCCTCGAATTCGCGCTTGTCTGCTTCGCCCTGGGCTTGGCGCTGCTGACGACTTCGATGCGTCACATCCGGGAGGATCGGGTGTAGTGCCCAGCTCAACCGCGATCTTCTTTGGCTTCGGCCCGTGGAAAACCTATGTTCCGCGCTGGTTTCCTGATCGGGATTGCAATGTGGTTAGCCGCAAGCCCTGGCTGATGCTCGTGCAGGGCTGGCCGCTTCGCTTGCTTCTTTACCGAAATGTCGAAGTCTATGTCTGGGGCTTCAAATATCCGCCCTTCCTGAAGCGCTTCTGCCGGCGTTTCAACATTCCTTTCTTCCATGTCGAAGATGGCTTCGTTCGTTCGGTTTCGCTTGGAGCGCACAAGGCGCCTCCCGCGTCGCTGATCATCGATTCGCGCACCATGCACTACGACGCCGCGAATCCATCGGACCTGGAGCACACGCTTCAGAGCTACGATTTCGCGGCCGACAAGGCGCTGATGGAGCGGGCGGAGAAATGCATGCGCATGCTGCTCGACCTCCGCGTCAGCAAATACAATCTCGGCAAGCGCATAGATCTCGACAGCGTGCTCGGGCCGAAGACGAAGCGGCGCGTGCTCGTGATTGGGCAGGTGGAGAGCGATGCGGCGATCGCGTTCGGCTGCGACCGCCCCGTTACCAACAACGATCTCGTCCGGTTGGCGGCATCGGAAAATCCCGATGCCGAGATCATCTACAAGCCCCACCCGGAGGTGCTGCACGGCACGCGCAAGGGCGTGTCCAACCCGGCGGATGTGGCCAATCTCTGCGCAATACTGAAGGACGACGTGGCCCCCGCCGACGCGCTCGACGGCGTCGACCACGTCTACACGATCACTTCGCTTATGGGCTTCGAGGCGCTGCTGCGCGGCCTCCCGGTAACCTGCGTCGGCCTGCCTTTCTACGCCGGCTGGGGGCCAACGGACGATCGGCAACCGAGCCCGCGCCGGACCAGTCGGCGATCGGTTCGGGAAATCTTTGCGGCGGCGTACTTGCTGCATTCGCGGTATTTCGATCCGGAGAAAGGCGAGTCGGTGTTTATCGAAATAACTATCCACCGACTGCACAGCATGGGTAAGGGCACGGAAGCTGCACCCCAGGGCATGACATCGTGCTTGACGCCTCCGGCGACGAGTCATACGTGAGGAGCGTCCAAGGATTCAGGCGGAAACTCGCACAGCAAGAGTATCGGGAACAGAGGGTGGAGATGCGTCAGGAAAACGGTGAGTCCAAGAATGAGGGGGGGAGACCCTCTCAGTATATGTACTGGTGGAGGAAGTGGAAGAAGGAGCGAGGCTTCATCAACTCTCATTTCGAGTATTTTTTTACTGATTACTTTGATATTCCAAAGATATTTTACGAGAATAAGAAAGTTATCGACATAGGTTGCGGCCCCCGCGGGTCGCTCGAGTGGACTCCCGAGAGTACTTTAGCCGTTGGGCTCGACCCGCTTGTTATTGACTATGCGAGATTCGGTATCTCGAATCACAAAGCGCTTTACGTCAACGCCCCCGCAGAAAAAATTCCGTTTGTTGCCGGCTCGTTTGACTGTGTATCCGCATTCAACAGTCTCAATTATGTAGATGATGTGGATGAATCTGTTGAAGAAATCAGACGAATTCTGAAGCCTTCAGGTATATTGTTATTTGTTGCGGAGGTCAATGCACAGCCAACCGTGGACGCTAAACATACACTGTCAAGTTCTATACTAGATAAATTCGGATTCGATATCGTTGAGCGCAGGACATACGCAAAGCCCGCAGACAAAGGGTGTTATGATGCGATTTTAGATGAAAGGAATCTTGCGCCGGACGACGGCGCTGCGAATATGTGGTTAATAGGGAAATTGCGGAAGCGCAACTGAGACCCATGGGTCGCTTATGTCTGCAGATGTTGGATGTCGTGACATCGATTGACATTATGAGGACTGAAGGGCATTTAGCCCAATTAGCCCAGATTTAACGTTGTTGCAGCACGAGTCATGCAAAGAGTGCGGCGCATCGCTGGCGGAGTGTACGCTTTGCTCAATGTCGGCGATCGCCCGAAATGCGCGGATTCGTCGCTTTTCGAAGGAACTTGAATGCCGGACCTAAGTCTCGATGAACTCGCGATAAAGTTTGGGACGGACAAATCGTCCAAGCATCACAACTACACTCGAATTTATCAATCGGAGTTTGCGGCACTAAGGGAAACCGCGAGGGGTCTGATAGAGATCGGGATAGGCGGCCAGACCTATCGGGGTACCGCTGGTGCATCGCTAAAGATGTGGGCTGAATATTTCCCAAATGCGCAGGTCGTTGGAGTCGATCTGGACCCAAGCACTGATGCCAACTACGGCGAACGGATCCACGTGGTAATTGGCGATCAAACGCGCCGTTCTGTTTTGGACAAAGCCACTCAACTCGTTCCTTCGGTGGATATCATCATTGACGATGGATCCCACCAGAACAACCTCACGATTGCCACATTCGAATATCTATTTCAGTACCTGCGCGCGGGAGGCGTCTATGTGATTGAAGACACTCTCTGCTCCGGCGAGCGGCAATTCAATAATGTGAGAAGTGAAATGGAAGCATTTGTATTGAATGTATTACGCGGCATAGAAACTGCTGGAAGAGTGTTGACGGATAGAAATTCATCGGACTTCTACAAAATACCCAAGGATTACGTATTGAATTTCTACGAAAAATATATTGACAGCATCACTATCTATCGTGGATTGTACTTTATTAGGAAGAGAACAAGATCTCCTCTCTGAAGATGGACCGTAGGATTTCTCCGGAGATGAGCATGCATTACCTTTTCGTCAATGGGCGCTTCCCGCAATATTCCCAGACGTTTGTTCACGATCAGATAAAAGCAATCAAGGGGCAGGGTGCTCGGGTTAGTGTCTTCGCGCGCTCTCGGGCTCCCTTTCGATTTGAAGAGTCTGTTTCGGAATGTGCGGATGGCTTACTCTATGCGAAGCCATTCGATTTTAGGATGGTGCGCAGGATTTTCCTCGGCGTGTTGCGCCATCCGTTTCGAGCGGCTCAATTGCTGCGGCTACGGCTCCAGAAGAAGATACACAAGCAAACAATGTGGTTGGGAATGCAGCTGAACAAAGCTCCCGATGTGGCAATCACACATTTCGGTAACAATTATCCTGTGGGGGTTCAGCTAAAACGATTTGTATTCCCATCAATGAAAAACATTGTCGTGTTTCATGGGCATGATGTGTCTTCGTATGTGAAAAAAAATGGGTGGAAAGATTACCGGAATGCCGCACTCCACATTGATTGCGCAGTGTGCGTGAACAGGATCTGGGCCGAACAATTGCGGGAGAACACGGAGATAGCGGACATTAGAACGATCTACCTCGGCACGAGTATTCATGCGCTGCCAAGGGCGAGGAACGGTGATCAGTCCATCTTTAGCATCCTGTTTGTAGGGCGGTACGTTGAGAAGAAGGGGTTTGGCCGACTGTATGCCGCAATCAGAAACATCGCTGGTGCGAAAGGAATGGCTGTACGGGTTCATTGTGTTGGTGACGGTCCCCAACTGAGTGAGTTCAAGCAAAAAGCGGTCCGAGACGGGATCGGCGATAATTTTGTCTTCTACGGCGCAAAGCAAAAGAGCTTTGTTCGACAGCTTATGTCGGAGTGTGATTTGCTTGTGGCGCCCAGTCAAACCGCGCAAGACGGCGACTCCGAGGGACTTCCAGTCGTATTGATGGAGGCGATGGTCGCAGGCATTCCGATTGTATCCACCTATCATTCCGGCATTCCGGAACTGATCACGGATCAGGTCAGCGGACTGTTGGTGCCTGAGCGAGATGTAGATGCGCTGTTCCATGCCATCGAATTTGCAATGGCTAATCCCGAAAAAATGACGGAAATGGCGGCTAATGCGCGAGAGCACGTCGTTAAGGCCCACGATGAGAAGGTGCAGGTACAAGCCTTTGTCGATGCTGTGGGGGCAATCCAGTGAATAAGTGCGACGTAACTGTCATCATACCGAACTACAACCGCACGTCTTTGCTTCGGAGAGCCCTTGCTTCAATTGCGCGGCAAACTGTGCTGCCATGCGAAGTGATTGTTGTAGATGATTGCTCTAGCGATGAAAATATTGAGAAAATTAGAGAGATAGTTCGGGAGTTCGAACAGTGCTTTAATGTTCGCCTTTTGGAAAACGAGCGCAACATGGGTGCAAATCACTCACGAAATAGGGGTATTTTCGCTGCGGAAGCAAAATTTGTTGCTTTTTTGGACAGTGACGATGTTTGGATGCCGCAGAAGCTAGAGAAGCAGTTGCAGGAGATCGCGAGAGCGAAGCTCAAGGACAGCCGACCGGTATTGTCTGCAACAGCCCGCTACCGCGTCAATGGGCAAGGTGAAATTCTCGTGCGTCAGTTCGGTGGAAGAGTACTGAATCACCAGAAGATCAGAAAGTCCAATTTTCTGGGAACGCTTAGTTCGATTGTCGTGGAAACGTGGATCGCGCGTCATGTGCGGGGGTTTGATGAAGGTCTACCGGCGTGCCAGGACTGGGATTTCTTTATTCGAGTTTCGGAATATGCTCAGTTCGTGGGTGTTTCTGATCCGATGTGCGTCTATGTAGATCACGATGAAGATAGAATCACTCTAAATAACAAAAACAGACTCAGGGCCCACATCTTTATCTATAAGAAATACATACGGACTGGCTATGGAAAAATAAGGAAAGCGGAATTCTATAGAAACATCGCGGAAGACTATCAGGAATTAGGAAATTTCCGGAAATCGGTGCTGTTTTATGCTAAATCCGTTGCGACAGGATACTGGAAGAATGAGTCGATCGCTAATTTCGCCACCTGGATGTTGAGCAAATACTACGTGCTGCAGCCGCCTCCGTCCATTAAGCAGAAGCGTTATGAGCGCTATCGGCAGATTATGAACAGCTTGCTGAGCGACGCCCAGATTAGTGCTGAACTCAAGGAGCATCGGGGCGTTATCGAAAGCTTGATGGCATAGATATTTGTGTCGCATCGCTCAATCGGAGAGTTGCATCTTACTCTCGCGAATTCTTGAGCGGCTTTGCTCTAAAGCTATCCTTACTGCGGAGCGCCGCGTATGTCTTTAGATAAGGAATAGCGGCTCCCAGTAGCGTGTGATCTCAGTCCAGCCAAAGCAGACTTTGAGCGCCGCACGTCTATCAGAAGTGAAAGTCGCCGTACTTCAAATCTCGGGCACATTTTAGTGGTTTGAACAACCATGTCAGCAACTAGGCCAATCTTCGTTCAATCCGGTCTGCCGACGCTGGCATAGCTGAAGCCGTGCCTGGTGACCTCGTCCTTGCGGTAGATATTGCGCAGGTCGACGAGCAGCGGCGTCTTCATGGTGGCCTTCAGCCGTGCGAAGTCCAGCGCCCGGAATTCGTTCCATTCCGTGACGATCACCAGCGCCTCGGCGCGTGCGGCCGCCTCATAAGGATCCTTCGCATACTCGATGCCGTCGATGAGCTTGCGGGCATTATCCATGCCTTCCGGGTCATAGC
>Ga0214542_1007853_pt1 | contig 18196 bp, 12 predicted proteins | sample CNSS1metaG_FD_160096 | JGI IMG/M metagenome (GOLD analysis project Ga0214542, IMG submission 160096) | Root nodule microbial communities from cowpea collected in UCLA plant growth center, Los Angeles, California, USA - CNSS1 | ecosystem: Host-associated > Plants > Roots > Nodule | place: USA...
TGATAGATTGCACCTTGAGCACGAAAACTATATATACCACGACCATTTGCTACTATAGTTTCATCCATATGAACACCAAGAGAAGTGAATGAGAAGACATGATTGTAACTTCTTATATGTTGTCTAAGATGTCTACTTTCAGATGTTTGATCTGAAAATATTTGAAGAAGCTCATGTGGAGGAGGAACACATGGAAGTAAGACTTTCCCACCATAGCAACACATATCGCGTGATTCATGATAAAATAATCGTGCATGTATTAATTATGGTAGGAAAAAGATACAAATAAGGTTCAATGGTACCAAAATGAGTATTAACTATTGATGGAAATAATTTACTAACCATGTTGAATGGCACTGACGTGTGTATTACTTTGTCATGCTTCATTATGAATACATCCTTCCAATCTTTGTGTAGGAAAACCATAACCTGTGTGGTATTAAATCAATGAAAAAAAAGTGCAGAATAAAAATCCAATATCACTGTAATAAATAAAGAGAAAATTAAAAACCATGATAGATGGTAATAAAGTATAATCATATCTTGATACACAGAGAAAAAAAAGGAAGTAATTGCGAAAATTAACGATACTTAAAGGTGTTTATTATTCATCATCGTAATAAATTATATCAAAATCATAATTACAAATCCTATTATAGTAAATAAATAGAATGAAAATATTTTTTGAAATGGAATGTAAACAACATAAATTAACTATTGATGAATAAAGTTGACTAACCATGTTCAGTGCCAGTAATGTGCGTATTACTTGGTCCTGCTTCATTATCATTACGACCTGGAAACCTGTCAGTAATGTGCGTATTACTTGGTCCTGCTTCATTATCATTACGTCCTGGAAACTTATCTGTAATATGCGTATTACTTGGTCCTGCTTCACTATCATTACGTCCTGGAAACCTTTGTGGGGCAAAACCATAACCTAATATTTAAAAAATAAGATAAATTGTATTTGAATCAAATATATACTTTACAGGAAAGAACTAAAAAGAATGTAAGCATACTCGAAAGGATTTTCTCGGCTAATGACATACAGTAGTGATGAGGTAGGTCTAAACCTAAACAAAGAAGTTGTATTATACTTTTTTGTATAGAGTTAGATATAATTTTTCATTTAAGCGTAATTAAATGTAATTAATTATGAAGTATTTTTAAGATTGTTAGAATACATTATTGTTTATATATGTTCTTTACTGTTGTACATAATACAAATATAGTGTACTGACCATAATCTATGTTACTGGCAGGTGAAGTACTTGACAATGCTTCATATACATTATATTCTTCAAACCTTTGCGGTGCATGAGAAGAACCTGTTATGTGAAAGCATGAAGTATAATAAATATAAATATGTAAATATTTCATAAAATGGTGAGTAACTAACATGGATTAAATATTGATGAATAAAATTGACTGACCATGTAGAGTGTCAGTAAGGTGTGTATTACTTGGTTCTGCTTCATTATCATTACGTCCTGCAAACCTTTGTGGGACCAAACCATAACCTAATATTTAAAAGATAAGTTAAATTTTATTTAAATCGAATATATAATTTACATACAGCAGTGATGAGGAAAAATGTGATGTTACCTACATTAGTTACTGACCGAGCCATTTGTCGAATAGATATCATTCTCAATCGGGGAGCTCTGTTTGGCATTTGGACAATGTTGGTTGTGTTTTCAGGATTATTTTTCTTTCTTTTAGATTGTTCAATAAGTCTTTGTTGGGGGGTCATTTTACGTCTTCTATTTGCAACATTTATTCTCCATCTTTGTCTTTGTTGTTCTGATGTTGATTTGTTAGAAGGAATATCTTCCATTTAGGTATGTTGTCTAGTTAAACAAAAAACAATAAATAATAAATCCAAAATTAATATAAATTTAAAAATGTATTACTTGGAAGAAAGTAATGAATGAAAAGAAGGACAATGAAAGTAGTGCATAATATGTACAACAAATAAAACTAAAAGAAGATAATGATATAGGAAGAAATACCTAAATGTGTGAGTAGAAATACTACAAAATTTGATTTGATGTAACAATGAAGAGCAGTAATGCAGATGATGATAGGCTAGTTAGCAAGTTACTAAAGAAAAAAAAGATTTGTAATTAAAAAAAGTAATTTGTCAGTTTTAAAATAATACAGGATGTAAAAAAGTTGCTAATTTCTAAAAAAAATTGCTTAATATTAGTATATTCTATGTTTTGTTTGGACATAAGGCTAGGGACATAGAGATTTGCACAATAATAAGAAGTAAATTACATTTTAAATTTCATATTAATACATGATTATACTGTTACAATTTATTACTTTAACACTAATCTTATTATCAAATGACCATTTACATTTTTTATTTGGTAAAATGATAAAATAAATAATACATGAAGGGGTAGTGTAGTGTAAATGTAACTATTCTATCACAAAAGAAAATACATTTATTAATTTTTATTATTATAATTTTAAAAACCAATATCAAGTGTCATAAATGTTTACCTCTGATAAATAACGAAATAAATTGATAACCATATTACAGAGAGACTAATGGGTATAAAATTTAGGATGAATTCAAAAGTTTATAAAATATGTTTTAATTAGAACGTTAAGATGTATACTGGCTAAACATAAATAAATCTGACATTAATTCCTTTAAGTTTTTCTTTCCAACCGTATTAAAATTGTGCAAGCATCTATTTTTAAAAATATTAAGTTTTATTGATTTCTATAAAAAGTCAAACCTAAAAACTGATGAAAACTATATTCTTCAGTATTCTCTGTCACAAAAATGAATTTTAAAACATATTGTGATAAATATGGTAGCTTTTTATGTCAAGTTTATATATGATATAAACAAACACACCCCTCTTATGTATAAGAATATTTTATGTGAAAAGTCAGGGTTCATATTTTATGCTAATTTCAATATTTTGTTTGTTAGTGTTGGTCAATTGTGGCCTAGAATCATTACCTTTTAGAAAAAATAAACGCGGCTTGTAACCATGTTTCCACAACACACCAACGTTTCATCATTCAAATATCACAAATAATATATGAGAAATTTGAGTGTGTGTATCTACAAACAGATTAAATTTTATATTTACCTTTCTACATCTATCATATCAAAAATCTTAAAGAGAAAACTCATAATAAATTTTAAGATAATAAGCAAATTTTAATCATTTTTATTTTATTCAGTGATGTTTTTAATAATATTTTAATTTTAATTAATATTTATTATTTACTTATATCATTCTATTTTAATAAAACTATTTGCTTATTAGTTTTCTCTTTTCACTTATTAGGTAGTGTAGTAGTAAGGATGAATCGATGATGGCATGAACCTAGAGTGACGTGGGACTGACGTGGAGGGCTGATCCAATATGAACCCTGACTTTTCGCATTATTCATTAATTTAACTTTTGTAGACCTGTAGTAAATAAAGTTTGATATGTAGTTATTTCATAAATTAAAAAATAATGCATACCAATGACTTTATGCAGACATTTATGCAGACCTTGTACAAAAATTTTACTTGGGTATCAACTATCAAGTAGATAAATGTATTTGTGAAAGACAAATAAGAGTAACAACATGAAGACGCTTCTTGTACAATGAATATATGCAACTATTCATTACTATTAATACCAGACTATGCTAAACTTTCACACTTATATGATAGGCAAGGAAATATATCTCGTTTAGCAGATTCACAATTAAATTTCAAGTTTAGGAATGACAAATAAATATGTTCTTTGATCTAAAGCAAACAGCTGAAAAGCCAAGAAGCAGTTATGTCCCTTGTGCATAACATTAAAAACAACTTGTAACATGTGAGTGACATTCTAGTACTGTACAAATGTCCATCGGTGACTATGAAGAGAAAAGGAAAGAAGAGTGCCTTATAGTTCGCTCTATTAGTGAAAAGTGTCCAAGTAGAACGCCAACCAAGCAAAATGGCTACCCCTGCCAAGAAAAATATCTGATTCCACAAAAATAGATTCCAAAACAAAAATTAGGGAAATACGAACTTCTATTTGAAAGGAAATTTAGATTGTAAAAGTAAGCCTCAGATTTCCCAGAGCAAGCAAACCACGGTCAAAGAAGAGAACTACGCCAAGAAATGTGAAGAAATTATAGTTGATACCAATGCAAAAAGGAAATTGGACAATTGGACAATTACCCAAAGCGAATAATCATAAATTAATAGGAATAATGGAAAATACCGTTAATGAAGTCCAATGAAGATAAATAACAGCGACAAAGTGAGTGTGAAAACAAAGACAATAAGTAAGGCAAAATAACTTCACGAAAAGAACAGTGATGAAATGATGTGGTTGCAGAAAAAAACAAACTGTAAAATAACGGTTACTTGTGAAATAATTTTAAAAATAATAAATAACTTTTTATATTAAAAAGGGTAAAATAGGAATTAAAGAAAGTGGACACAAAAAGGGGAATCCCCTTTATTATTGTTATAGATTAAATTTGTTCTAAATTTGGAGCACATGAAATTAAATTTTTTTTAAAAAATTTGGGACTAAAATCAAATCAAATTAACAAAAATGAGGACCAAATTGAGATTCATACAATAATTTGACATGTGTCATCATATTAGATTGACACGTGGCATACTACAAACCTGACACGTGGCATAAATATTTTTAAAAAATTAAAAAAAATTCAAAAAAAAAATTCAAAAAATTCAAAAAAACGAGAAGCTGACACGTGGCACCTACTTAACGGTGTTAGTTTTCTACTAACGAAAATGACCTAATTGATACTAATTTACAAAAATGAGGACCTAATTGAGACTACTAAAAATACGAGGACCAAATTGAGATTTTGCGACAAAAATGAGGACCAACGGAGTATTTGAACCAAAAAAATAACAAAACTGGCAGGGGGAGGATGACCCCCATAACGACTTGACCCACTTTTATAGAAAAAAATTTTAACAAACCGTATTTTACAATTTTTTGGTCAAAGAGACCCTGAAATACAAAAAAAAAAAAACTAATTTAGATTTTTTAATCATCTAATAAAAATTATTATTATATTATTTTTTTATTGATTTGATTTAATTTAAACTTAGTGAATAATAGGAAGTAGTTTAGTGGTTTAAAATTGATTTTATGAGATTACTTTGTTTATTATTGTTCATGTGAAATATACTCATGGATTAATTTAGAAATCCTAGTTCTTCCTCTTATTGAAACATGTCATAACTAAAAAAAGTCACTCATTTATTGCGATTGGATCCAAAGTTAAAAAAGGTTCAATTATATGAGTAACTATCCTTTCATATGATTGATTTTTAAATGGAATTCACAATCCTACATCCTTAAAATTCAAAAGGTATAACCCTTTTAATTATTAAGCTATGTTTAGATTTTAATTAGAAGCAAGCTTCAAATTCCATTAAGCATTATAATAATAAATTTGACACTTTTTTTTAAAATCCACTTAGAAAAAAAAATCACTCATACATTAGTTCACTTCAAAGTTACAATAAATTATTATTTTTTAACTTTAATTAAGTTGAAGACAAGTTAATTTCTAACCGCACTTATTCAAAGCATGGGTGCTTTTAACATCACCTAAACCAAGTTAAGTTTGTGTTGAACATACAAAAGAGTGTTTGTAAAAAAAAAAACAATAAATAAAAATGATAATAGATGTTATAATAATAACAACTACAAAAGATTACGTGCCACATTCTTTAATTGATTAGAATGAATATTGTTCTAAAAAAATGTGAATATTTGTCATATGACAAAATAAGAAAAAATTGAATAAAAAAATGCATAAACAAATGTTATGGTAGGAGCAGTATACTTAAGGGAATATCAACAATATAAGTCAATTCTAACTTTAATATCAGAAGTGCATCATGCTTGTAACGTCCCATTTAATTTATAAATGCTATTAAAGAAAACACCACACATAAGATAGCATAACAACGCAGTCCTGGGGTTCTCAACATCACCCCTACAACACTAGGCACACCACGATGCCAACAAAAGTAGGATAGCTGTTTAATTAAAAGTTTACAATCTAATAACCACGAATACAGGGGCCATAGCCCTAAAGAAAACACGAAAGAAAGAAGTGTGAGATCCAGCTCAGATGGCTAAGTAGCGGAGTCGCCATTCCCTTGTTGACCACGAGAACCTCGCCCATCTGCTCACATCAACCAAGTTGATGATCATCGCAAGAAAGAATAACCACATACATCACAACCATGCAACAAAACGGGTAAGCTAGAGCCAACAACATATTCATCATGCAGTCAAATATATTTTCATCATCTCATATTTACATAGCAACCCAACATATTATGACTCTTCATTCAATACATTACGACTCGACTCGACTCATCCGGATACGTATAACTTGGTCGGATTCAGCGGATGCTTGCACTTGTGGTGGATACCTCTGCTCGACCCTGAGCTGCTCGATCCCTGAGCTATGTAATACAAGTGTTACGATGAATCAAAATCTCTCCCACCACAAGGTTAGCCCTTAATGAATTTCAGGCCTCCTGCTACTCTCACCACAGGAGTCAGTCTGCTCTAAGTGAGACTAACTGGCCCCTCAGAGTGTCAGGATGCAACCTTACCTTGAATCCTTACCTAGTTATACAGATGGGGCACCACCATGGACACCCACTAGCAGGGGCCATGGAATTACATCCCGACCACTGAAGCGCAGCCCTGGGAATCTCACCTAGAGATCCCCATGGACTTACGCACTGACACAGACCCAACAAGCATAAAATCCACAATAAGAGAATAGCAATCATGCTCACAATCCCACGTCAATCTCAACAAAATAACACCTCTTCCGTATCGCATGTTGAATCTATACCATTTATCACCACTTCCCCATGAGTATAGGGCCTCACCTCATATCGATAACGTGCCCCATAAGTTCCAACTCACTCATAAATTTCACATGCTGAACTTCCACAATACCCATCATTCCTTCAAGAATCATGTCACACACACATGGCGGTCCCTCATATATACATATACCTACATCTCAACGTACAAGCAAACCCAAGTAATTACCACTCAATCCAAGGTAACATAACAAGCGAACCACACTCTGTCTCGCCCAGCTCCTCGCTCAGGCTGAGGGGTCTCGCTCAGGCGAGACGTGCTCGCTCAGGCGAGCCTCCCCCTCGCCTAGGCGAGGGCTCAAAAGGGGAGCAGGAGCACATGCGGGATCTCGCTTAGGCGAGACCCCTCTTGCCTGGGCGAGATGCTCGCTCGCTCAAATGTCGAGCTGGTCGCCTGGGTGACCTTTCGCGCAGAAGCCCTAGGCGAGCTCCTTGTTTCATCTTTGCTTAGGCGAGACTGACTCGCTTGGGCGAGATTAACAGGTCTCGCCACTGTTCTTCACTGCAACAGCCATGTTTTCCGACCAAACAACACATGCAAAGTACTTTCACACATCAAAACGACAGATCCAACCATGCAATCAACAATCAACACATAAATAGTTCCAAAAAGACTCGAAACTAGAACCCTAACTTCCCGTACCTGGAAATGGGTTCGTACAGACCTCGGCACTGGACTCCGGAGCACAGCAGTTCGGCAGACGGGTCAGGAACTGGTGGAACAGCGGCACAAAAGGAAGAACAGAGTCATCAACCAACATTAAATGGTGGAATACGAAGAAGGAAAGTGAAGACGATAGGTTTTAGGGTCACTTACGTCGTGCAGGAAGTAGGACTGAGTTTGAGCTTGAAGGAGGGGGGACCTTAGGGTAACCCTAACAGAGCTTTTCGTGAGAGGTAGTAAGGGATGGCGGCTGGTTTCTGAAAGAGTGAGTGTGAGATGGGATTAGGGCAACATAGCAGGGTTTATATACATTGGGCCAACCCTTAGGCCCACTTACAAGGGCAGCCCACCAACTCTAGGGCAGAAAAGAAATGGGGCCTTACAATGCTGGGTTATATATATTTTTCATATTGGTTATAAGGTTATTGTTATTGAGAGATTGTAATTTCATATGATTATATGATAACAGTCTTACATATATAAGGTATTTCACATCACTTTTAACCCCATATGACTTATGGTTGTAGACATTATAGTCTTACACATATAAGGCATTTCACATCACTTTTAACCCCAAAATCTTAAGACAATGGTGTTATGGGTCTTTGTTTTTATATAGTGTTTAACTTTGTCTATTATATCTAGGGGACTTCTCCTTGCACCCCCAAACCTTCTCTTGTACCCCCAATTTCTTGACCCCTAAACTAACTCCATCGCCTCCTTCTCCTCCCGCTTCTCCTCCTCCACCCACTTCCCAGCCCTCTCCATGGGCCTCCCCCAACCCTCCCCCAACTCAACCTCCTTCGCCGTCGAGTTCGACACTACCTTCGACCCCTCCCTCAGCGACATCAACGACAACCACGCTTTTAATTTTAATTTTTTTAGAAACGGATTTCGGAATCCATTTCAGAAAAGTATGAAACGGATTTCGAAATCCGTTTCACAAATTTTATTTTTTTTCTAGAAAAGGATTTCGGAATCTGTTTCATACTTTTTTGAAATGGAATTTGAAATCCGTTTCATACTTTTCTGAAACGGATTCCGAAATCCGTTTCACAAATTTCAATTTTTTTGTGAAACGGATTTCAGAATCCGTTTCATACATTTCTGAAACGGATTCCGAAATCCGTTTCACAAATTTTAAATTTTTTTGTGATATAGATTTCGAAATTCGTTTCATACATTTCTGAAACGGATTCCGAAATCCGTTTCACAAATTTTAATTTTTTTTTCTAGAAACGAATTTCATCCGTTTCATACTTTTCTGAAACGGATTCCGAAATCTGTTTCATAAAAAAACATGAAAATTTATGAAACGGATTTCAGAATCCGTTTCATACTTTTGATTAGGGTCAAAAAGGTAATTATTAGGGGTACAAGGTTTGGGGGTGCAGAGAGAAATTCCCTTATATCTAATGTGAGACTTTGACTCACACATGGACTATTCTCAACACTTCACTGTTAACTGAGGTAAAAGATATATATCAATATTATTGAATGTATTATGTCTAAAGCTCAATATTCTATTTTAGTATCTCCATATAGTCAACAATTATCAAACTGGATAACTATAATCTTTTGTAATAGATATATATTGTAATATATTCACAGTAAGAAATATGTAGTTTATGCTATTATAATACGTATATATATATATATATATATATATATATATATATATATATATATATATATATATATATATTTTATGTAAAAGGTTGAAGTGCTTTAAGTATACCTATTTGTTTATTTATTTAATTTTATTTTTGATAAAAAATATATAATTTTCTTTGTCCCAAAATAAAAAAAAACATTAAAATCAAACATTAGTGGATAAACTATGAATAATGTTTATTAATTATTATTGTAATTATAGTAATAATCGATATTTTAGAATTCATCTTTCAAGTTTTTTTCACAAGGTAAAATCTATCTTATATATAACATTTTAAAAATTAATTTTGCAAAAGAAAGTAAAATTTGAATAGTTAAATAAAAAAAATATTAAAGTAGGAAATTTTATGATGAAAACTTATCCTTTGTTAGGATTATTATTGATATAGAGTGAAGCTAATAAAATGTAATAGAAAAGGGAACAAAATTGAGAACAGAAGAATGAGAATAAAGAGATGAAAAAGAAGTGGAAGAATAGTAACAATATGAGAAAGACAAAGAAAATAAAATTTAAGCTTATCATAAATGAAATATGTAAAACGAAGAAATCAGTGCCTATTATTAATAGTTAACAATTCATAATGTCTTTTTTAAAATTGTAACCATTATGCAGTTAGATTTAAATTTAACAAATAAAGTGTGAAAAAAAAAACTAAAAGGTAGAAAAGTTATTTTTATTACTTCTTATAAATATATTAAAAATAAGATTATCTTAAAAATCGTAGACAAAAAGTTATATGAAACTTTTCTTATACATTGTTATGTTATAGATTTTAATACATATAGTAAAAAAAGTTAAATTTAAATGTATCCCCATGATTTTCTTTAGTAATATAAAAGAAGTATTAACAACACATTCTTTTGATCATACTTTTAATCCCATCATTTATTAATATTGATTATATTTATAGAAATAATGTGATTATTTATATAATTTGGTATACTAGATACATTTCTAGTTTTTTTTTTTTTTATAATTTAGTATTGATACCAATCTACACATTTGATAAGTTAAACTTATTTCTATAGTAATATAAATCATACGATTTTAAACTTTTTGTCTATTTATAATACTCAATTAGATTTTAGGTGAAAACATATTTAAATATGTGTTAATTATATCTCTATCTTATCCTTACATTAAGTAAGTAATCTATATATTATAATGAAATGATAGTATATATTAATAAAATGGTTAAATTTGGTTTTGTCCTTCAACTTGTAGTAAAAAATTGGAATTGGTCCCTCTTGGAAACCTTGAACCAATTTAGTCTTTTATATTGAACCAAATCTTTCTAAGTTTATTTGACGTTTCAAACGCATTTCTCAACTGGCATTGAAAGAAAATGTGTCAAATTTTCAGAATTAAAGAACTAAATTAGTTCAAAATTTTTAAGAGGGACTGATCACAATTTTTACTAAAAATTAAAGGATAAAAAATATATTTAACCCTTAACAAAATATTCTTACTAAAACGTAGTTAGTATATAACTGATGTTATATTTTGCTGAGTGAGAAAACTCTTAATAAGCTAATACTTCGTGATAATAGCTTACATAGTTCCTTAAGACATCACCCAAATCATATATATCATAATTAATTGTGTTTTTTTCATCAATTTTATATATATATTTTGAGTTGTTGTTGGTTGTTTCCTCTGTCTAACTTCAAATGCACTTCACATTTTATAACTTTTGAAGCAAAGTGCATCCTTGATTTTGAAGTTTGCATAGTGTGAAAAATTACACTATATTTTAACCTAGATCTAGCTAAGTGCACATGATAGTTCTGCTCTTATAATCCTTACCAATAATGATTATATTTTGAATTTGACCTTAGAGAAAGTGATTTTCTTTTTAAAGAAAGCGATGATTATTGGAGTAAATCACTTTTGGAATGGAGTAACTAGAGTTCATTCAAGATACACCTTTAAATTTTCAAATTAAAAGCATGAAAACAAAATTCAACTACATGTTGAAAAAAAAATATGGAGAAAAAAAGCACTTTTAAATTAAGTAAACAATATTGATTCTTAGATTGTAATATCTACAAATCTTTAAATCTTTATTTTGCTTTATTGTGATTATTGTGCTTTTGATACACACCAGTCAAATCGTAGCTGCAAATTTGAAAAATAATATGATAGCTATTAAAACTTGGAATTAGGCGAGGTGATATAAAAAGGAATTGAAAGAGAAATTTGATTATTTATTTATTTATTTATATATATATATATATATATATATTAACTTTAATGAGTTAACAATTCTACTGCATCCAGTAGAATGTGGTCAAGGTTTGTATTTTTCAATTCCTGTATTCTTTGAGTTTAAATATTCTTGTTAAAATCGTGGTTAAAAGATGCTTCATTAAATATGACAATAACTTGACAGATTTTCTAGATTAGTGATAATAGTTTGCACTAATAACATACTTAAAAAAACTCGGCTAAATACTAAGTTCTGAAAGACACAAACATTTTATATTGTTAGCCAATGTCTTAGGAAGAAGAAGGTGATGGTGACACATGGCAAAGGTTGTCGAAGTTGACGCAGAAACTGAGACACACGAAAAAGGTTGAAACGTGCGAAGATGTTCATTGGCACTTCTGTGAATTCATTCATATTCCCAACATTGCCCTTGCTTTTACTCTAGAAGAATACCCCACCAGAATACCATAGAAAGCTTCTCTGCACCAAACACGTCACTCTCACAGAGAAAGCTCGTCCCTTTTGGTAATAACAGCTACCCAACCAAGATTTGTTTACAGTATATATAATCTCTGTAGCCACTTCTTCCACATAAGCTTCTCTGGAGGTTCATTCATCTCTGCAGGTGAAGTTTACTCGACACCCCATTTCCTGATTTATGTTCAGGGTTTTGTCAAAGTCTAGATCTTTTTCTGCTCATGCATCTTGTTTGAGCTGAATCATTGTGGGTGTAAATTTGGTTTGAACAGTTGTGATGGGGTGTAGGTAGTTCTTGCTGATTGGTGAGTTTGATTCTGGTTTGTGAGTGTGTAGATCTTTTTCTTGTATGGTAAGTTGTTCAATTTTATGCTTGATTCAATGCTGTCATGGATTTTTTCTTGAACCTCTCTGGCCTTGGATTGGATCTACTGTAATTAGTGGTTGAGGTATTAATAGAAATATCAAGCATTTTTTTTTTCTCTACCAAGTGCAAGATCTGCTGATAACACTTTCTTAAGATTGGTCTCTGAGTGGTCAACCCATAGTCGTGTGGAAGTTTATCATCAAATCATCATCCCCTGGATGAATCTGTTAGATCCGAATATTTTTAGTGTATTTTCTGAGTTTTTGCTGTATGATTAGAAGAAAATGAGTTGATTCCTATTTCCTCAATGCCATTGTTGGCCCATTGATTCTTCACATAAATTTGATGTATCCTGTTATGTTTTTGGCACCATCAGGCAAATGATTGGTCTATAGTGATGTCAAATTCATCAACAAAAATTTGATGCAGTTCTTTCTATACTTATTTTTTCAGTGGGTGTTTTCTAATCAGTATTGGAGTTTCACTTGGGTAATCTATGTTGACCTTTAAATAGAAAGCTTTATTAAGTAAATCACTGAGACAAAACTTTAATCCTAATCGAAAAACAACATTAAAAAAAAACATCTATGTTTTGTCCATAGGTTTGTATATACTGATCCACTTGAACCTCTGGTTGGTTAGGTGGCTTAGAGAAGAAAAATGGTGAAGATTTGCTGCATTGGTGCTGGATATGTGGGGGGTCCTACAATGGCAGTCATTGCACTGAAGTGCCCCTCCATTGAAGTTGCTGTTGTCGATATCTCAAAATCCCGCATTGCAGCATGGAACAGTGACCAGCTTCCAATCTACGAGCCAGGCCTCGACGGAGTGGTGCAGCAATGTCGCGGCAAGAACCTTTTCTTCAGCACCGATGTCGAGAAACATGTCTACGAGGCTGACATAGTTTTTGTCTCTGTCAACACGCCGACAAAAACCCGCGGTCTCGGAGCCGGCAAGGCTGCAGATTTGACATACTGGGAGAGTGCAGCACGCATGATCGCTGATGTCTCAAAGAGTGACAAAATCGTGGTAGAAAAATCCACTGTCCCTGTGAAAACAGCAGAGGCGATAGAGAAAATTTTGACTCACAATGGGAAGGGAATCAAGTTCCAAATCCTATCAAACCCAGAATTTCTCGCCGAGGGAACTGCAATCAAGGATCTTTTCAACCCGGACAGGGTTCTGATTGGAGGAAGGGAGACCCCAGAAGGAGAAAAGGCCATTCAAACATTGAAAAGTGTTTATGCTCATTGGGTTCCCGAGGAGAGAATCCTCACCACAAACCTGTGGTCTGCTGAACTGTCCAAGCTTGCTGCTAATGCGTTCTTGGCGCAGAGAATTTCATCTGTGAATGCAATGTCAGCACTTTGTGAGGCCACTGGGGCAAACGTGACACAAGTGTCCTATGCTGTTGGAACCGACACAAGGATTGGACCGAAGTTTTTGAATGCTAGTGTCGGTTTTGGAGGGTCATGCTTCCAGAAAGATATCCTGAACCTTGTGTATATCTGCGAGTGCAATGGCCTGCCAGAGGTGGCCGAGTACTGGAAGCAAGTGATAAAGATCAACGACTATCAGAAGAGCCGGTTCGTGAACCGGGTGGTTTCGTCGATGTTCAACACGGTGGCAACGAAGAAGATTGCGATTCTGGGGTTTGCATTCAAGAAGGACACTGGGGACACGAGGGAGACACCAGCAATTGATGTGTGCAAAGGGCTACTTGGAGACAAGGCACGCTTGAGCATCTATGATCCGCAGGTGACTGAGGAGCAGATTCAGAGGGATTTGTGGATGAACAAGTTTGATTGGGATCACCCCATTCACCTGCAGCCAACTAGTCCTACAACCGAGAAGAAAGTGAGTGTGGTTTGGGATGCATACGAGGCAACAAAAGATGCAGATGGTGTGTGCATTATGACCGAGTGGGATGAGTTCAAGAGTCTTGATTACCAGAAGGTGTATGACAACATGAGAAAACCAGCGTTTGTTTTCGATGGAAGGAACGTTGTGGATGTGGAGAAGCTTCGTGAGATTGGTTTCATTGTGTACTCGATTGGGAAGCCACTGGATCCATGGCTCAAGGACATGCCTGCTGTGGCATAGAACACAGTGAAACCAGTCTCAAGGGTTGTTCATTATTCAGAGATTCAGTTTGGTTCAATTTGTTGTTGAGATACCTTTTCGGGAACAATTTTTCTTTGCCATTTTTCACTTTCCCATATGTTAGTTTCCATAAATGAGTATAAGTTATGGGAAAGTAGGAGGCCATATGTTCTGTGTTTCTCTCTTCTGCAATTCATTACTGTTTGGCTGTTATGAATTTTTACAAGCATTTTTCTTTTATTGGATTAGTATGGTGTTACTATCAGTTTGGTGAATTTTTGGTCACTTTTCTATGTCAGAAATTTTGGACCTACAGAAAGTTGCTTTCAGAGGCTGTATTTTCACACAGCTGCAAAAACTTTTACTATTTCAATAATTTATTATATATATATATATATATATATATTTAGGATACTTAATTTGTTTAATGAAAAATAAGTTTTTATATAAGAAAAGTGAGTACTTATATATGAAGGTGAAAAATTGAAAAATAATCATAAATTAAAAATTTAAGTTGGATTTTCTTTTTGAAATAGATTGGAAATATTTATCACTTTTATGTATGAATTATTTATATGAAATATAACGACACTACTCAATCTTAAAATTTAATGTTTATGCATTGTTTTCTTGTATGTTATAAACTTTTTCATTTTCAATATATACCAAACTTTCAAATATTGAATTTCTAACCATTTTTAAATAAATATATTTAAAAATAATTATGTTGTCTAACAAGAGATGTAATCAGAGTTTCTGACAAATATTTGATGTTACAAAAATTTACAAACGGATGTTACTATAATAGTAGGTTTTCATCCAAAAGACATATGAAAGAAAAAAAAATAGTTAAAAATGTTAGTAGTTTCTAAATTTGAACAAAAATTGGAATTCTTCTTTATTTCATATTTTGATACAACCTACCTTTATTAATGAATATATGTATTTCTTCCAATCCTACAACGTTAAGTCTCTTTAGGTGTTAAATGACATTGAAGCATGAACATCTCATATAAATGAACATCTCATATAAGCATCTTAAATATCAATCTAAAATATCATTTCATACCCAAAAATAATTTAATGTAATTGAATTAGAATAATCATATCTATTTACTTTTAAAATTTGAAGACTAAACTATATCAAATTTTGAAACAAAAACAAATTTTAATTTCACATTAAAATTTAGTAACTAAATACATATTTAACTAAAATAAAACCTAGCAATTATGATGAGTCTCACTTGTATCATTTTTTTTTAATCTTGTAAACCCAAAAAAACACATATGTGTGATGAAGGAAATTTAGTAACTAAATACATATTTAACTAAAATAAAACCTAGCAATTATCATGAGTCTCACTTGTATCATTTTTTTTTTAATCTTGTAAACCCAAAAAAACACATATGTGTGATGAAGGAGATAACTTATAAATGTATAGACTTAAAAACTTTTATAGATAAGAGATGAAAAGGTTCATATTATCCCAAAAATATCGAGGAACCTCATCATGAATTACATGAATTAAAAGAGTGTGAACTATTTCAATAAGATTTTATTATTGCACTCAATTATTCCATTATTCCATTTTATTGAGGTATATAAAAGAAAAAAATTATACTCGAAAAAAAAATTATAAAATATTTACTAGAGTAGAAAAGCTTTTTATATTGTTAATCAATTATAAATCCTAATAAAATTTTGATCTTTTATATTCTTGTCGATTTCTTCAATCGGACCCAATTAACTAATTCACAAAGTTAAAAATTATGGTTAGTTTACTTTACAATATTAATGGTATATATCCGTTTTTTTTTTCATAATAATAAAAAATGATAAAATTATTATTATTATTGTTATTATAATAATTATAAAATTAAAATAATTTTTGTAATTTTGTTGTAAAAAAATTATTTGTTTTGTAGGTAGTTCTATAATTAAAAAAATGGTTAAATTTTAAAAAACGATCAAATAAAAAAAACAGTTAAATCTAAAGGATCAATCACTTAAAAAGTAAAATTAATAAAATAATCATTGTAATTTTAAAACAAGATACCTAGTGAAATCGAAAAACAAATGTAGACAAAAAAAATCCCTTTAGGTGTAGATATATGTTTTAAATTATTTTTCCAAAACTACTCCAAACATTAATAAAATACTTGAAACAATTAAATTAGTATTTTTCAGCAACTACTAATCAAAGTAAGAGAGATTATTCTAATAAAAGCTAATTTAACAAATATTTTATATTCATTTATTTTGAAAAAGACTAGTAATTAGTAATTTGAGTTGTATACAAATTAAAGAAGAATTATAATTATTTTAAAAAATATATTAAAAATTAACTTTATTAATTAACTACATACAAGAATTACATTTACATTACATGACGCTTAAACTCATTCATTAAATCATATAAAAATTATTGATATATTGAAGACATACAAGTTTGATGACTCTAATATTTGTACCATAAAGTTAAATTTATAGTATATCTTAGAGTCAATGTTTGATATGTCCTTCACACATATCAAAACATAATAAATACAAAATACTTGATAAACTTATATTCTTCGTATATTCGAGTATGATTAAATAGTACTCTCAAGAATATTTTGGGTTGCAGTGTTAGTACAATATTCTTGAATGAAAATGACAATACGGTGCTCGAAAGTTTTTGCTTTTAATTGTCTCCGAAAGCACATTATAAAGTTTGCAAAAATTAGAATATAAATTTTCCCTCTTTTTCAATCCTGGGTTCCTATCATAGTGTTAAACTAAATTCCCTCATCATTATTCATCACATTTTTCTACTGTTACTTCATAAAAATTCCAAATAAAATCATCACAAAAATGTTGAAAGTCATATCATATCTAAGGTCATTTTTAAGTATTTTTAATAGTATAATATTTAGACAAAAATTAAGCTCAAACAATCATAGATAAGGGAGAGAATTTGAAGATAAAGTAAATAGAGATTTATTATAAGACAAAGGTATTGTAAAGCTTTACAACGACTAGTAGTATCCATAACAGATATATATAAAAGAACTGCAAGCTTATTTTGATCAAGAGCGCACCTCAAATGCCTCTGTTTGCAAAATTATATTTCTTTATTTATTCTCTGGTACGAGGAACTAAGCTGATCAGGGATCATCATAACTACGTGGCACCAACTGCGTCTGCACCTTTCTACGGTAATTGGGCTGGTTCAATGTTCCATATCTCTCGAGCATATTCATGAATCGTACGGTCACTGCTAAACTTGTATGACCCTGCTGTGTTCAATATTGACATTCTTGTCCATTTCTGCAACAACATCATTTACAAAAGTTAATATTAAAAATAACATGAGAGCAACAATGGACGACAGAGTCATACAATTGATAAATACATGCATGACTTTATAGAACATGTAAATAAATGAAAATACCAACACCTTCTAACAAACTGTGCTAGTGGTTAAAATTTGTCTGAACTACATATTCCCGAGTAAACTCATTAAATATGAAGTTGAACACAAAAAAAATCGGTTGATTCAAAACAATGTGCTGTGCTAGCACTCTCGTCAAACATGCCCTAGTAATGAACAAGGAATTGGTGCATGCATCCAATAGGCTGGCAGGTGAAACGTTATGGGTTATATATTTTTCATATATGACATTGGTCTTTTATATATATATATATATATATATATATATATATATATATATATATATATATATATATATATATATATATATATAAAAAAAAAAAACATTATAATAAAAAAAAAAATAAA
>Ga0214542_1007854_pt1 | contig 18196 bp, 15 predicted proteins | sample CNSS1metaG_FD_160096 | JGI IMG/M metagenome (GOLD analysis project Ga0214542, IMG submission 160096) | Root nodule microbial communities from cowpea collected in UCLA plant growth center, Los Angeles, California, USA - CNSS1 | ecosystem: Host-associated > Plants > Roots > Nodule | place: USA...
GCCAAACTCGACCAAATAAGTAAACAATGTGCACATCAAGGCAGCCAAGTATCCAGCCTAGGCCGACTTAGCCTAACTTATACCAGTCTTGACCTAAACTAAACATCTAAAGGGACAACCTACACCAGCATAAGCCATCAAGACAAATAGCCGGCCTAGACCGACTACTCTAGCATATCCGCTAAGTTTAGAACCTAGGCCGACCACTCTAATGAACTCAACATAATGGAAGCGTCCGCGTCCAATAAACCTTAAGGGCCTGGGTTAGGGCCTTGGCCCACTCACAAGTCCTATCTAGAGCCCAAGTCAAGGCCCAGCCGATGGAATGGTCAAACGTCATTAATGCTCTACAAATACACGTGGACCCCATCATTTAAAGGTACGCATTCATTAATCACTGATTTGACTCTCTGAGAACTTTGACTTACTTGAGCTTCAGAGATTCTTCTGCAGGTAACCCCTCCTGGGTTCAAGCTGACATGTGTCGATTAGAGAGAGGCCAACGACTAATGGACAAAGTCTTCAGCCACCTAACAGGACACTGTGTCGAAGTATACATCGATGACATGGTTGTCAAGTCCCCAAGCCATCATCAACACTCTGAAGACCTAACAGCAGTGTTCTCCGTGCTGCGCCAATATAACCTCCGCCTAAATCCCGACAAATGCGTATTCGGCGTCGACCGGGGTAAATTCCTTGGTTTCATGTTAACCCAACGCGGCATAGAGGCTAACCCTGAAAAATGCAAGGTTATCATCGAAATGCGTAGCCCCACTACCGTCAAAGAAGTCCAACGTCTCATTGGCCGTCTCACAGCCATCTCTCGCTTCCTACTCAAACTAGCTGAACAAACTCAACCCATAATCCAACTCCTAAAGAAATCCACTCGGTTCACGTGCACTGATGATTGTGAACAGATGTTCCAAAAACTCAAAACAACCTTAACCTCACCGCCTATCCTCCACAAACCAGACACCAGCCAACCCCTGCTGGTATACATCACGGCCACCGACTATACCGTCAGCGCAGCGCTTGTTCAAGAAGTAGAAGTCACACAACATCCTGTGTATTTTGTGAGCAGAACACTACAAGATCCTGAAACCAGGTATCAGATGGTAGAAAAACTAGCCATATCCCTGGTCCACGCAGCACGCCGCCTTCGCCCATATTTCCAAAACCATACCATAACCGTTAAGACCGACTACCCAATCCAAAAAATATTACAAAAGCCGGATCTAGCCAGACGCATGTCATCATGGACCGTGGAACTGTCAGAATTCAACATCCGTTATGAACCCCACAACCCCATCAAAGCCTAGTGTCTTTTAGACTTCGTCAACGACCTACAACAAACACCTATTGAGGATCAGTGGACGCTTCATGTAGATGGCTCCTCAAACCCAAGGGGTGCCGGTGCCGGCATCGTCTTAGAAGGCCCCAACCACATCTTCATCGAAAAATCCCTTCACTTTGCTTTCAAAACGTCAAATAACCAAGCCGAATACGAAGCCATCCTCGCCAGCCTTTCCCTAGCCCGTGAAGTCGGCGTCAAGAAGTTAACATGCAAAACCGACTCCAAACTCACTATAGGTCATCTAAATGATGAATTCCAAATCAAAGACCCCATCCTCCTACAGTATTAGCATCTGGTCCGTGCGGTTATTCAATCCGCTTTCAAACAAGTCCGTGTCGAACACATCCCGAGAACCGACAACGTCAAAGCCGACATCCTTTCCAAATTGGCCAGCACCAAGCTCAAAAACCATAATCGATCCCTACTACAGCAAACACTATCCACACCTTCCATCACACACACTTGCCAAATATTAACCCACACCCCAACTAACAACGTCACCCCCTCCTAAACCCAAAACTGGACCACCCCCTACATTCAATACCTCAAAACCGGCAACCCCCCTCTCGACGCGGACAAAACTTGGCTGGCTAAGGCTGCCAGGTACACTATGATAGGCGATGACCTCTACAAACGCGGATACGGCCAACCCCTACTTAAATGTGTCACGGCAGAGCAAGCTCAATATATCATCAAAGAGCTACACGAAGGAATTTGTGGTTATCATTCCGGTGCACGCACCATGGCTACAAGAGTTCTAAGAGCCGGATACTTCTGGCCCACTATAGAAGCAGACTGCCAGGATCATGTCAGGAAGTGCAAGCCATGTCAGAAGCACGGCAACCTTATTCATCAGAAATAGGAACAATTACACCACATACTATCCCCATGGCCATTCGCTAAATGGGGAATGGACATCCTCGGCCCCTTCTCACCCGGCAAGGGGCAAGTAAAATTCCTAATCGTAGCCGTTGATTATTTTACCAAATGGATCGAAGCCAAGCCGCTAACTACCATCACGGCCCAGCAAGTCCAGCAGTTTGTGTGGAAGGACATTATATGCAGATATGGTGTACCACATACCATTATAACAGACAATGGCCGACAATTCATCGACAAGGAGTTAGCCAAATTCAACACCGGCCTAGGCATCAAACACATCACAAGCTCTGTAGAAGACCCCCAAACCAACGGGCAGGCAGAGGCAGCAAATAAAGTCATCCTCATAGAGCTGCGCAAAAGGTTGGATACCGCCAAAGGCCAATGGCCTGAAGAAATAATAGAAGTACTATGGGCTTACAGATGCACCCCCCAATGATCAACAAACGAATCTCCATTCAGCTTAGTCTACGGCGCAGACGCCATGATACCGGTAGAAATTGGCAAACCATCCCTGCGCCAAGAACTATACGACCCAGCCCGCAACCACCAAAACATGGCCCTACATCTCGACCTCCTACCCGAACTCAGAGAAAAAGCCCAAATACGCAACCTAGCTGCCAAACAACGAGCTGCCAGGAAGTACAATGCGAACCTACACCCACGATCATTTGTCGTCGGGGACCTAGTATGGAGAATAGCCAGCAATGCTAGAAAGAAGGATGGCAAGTTCTCCGCCAATTGGGACGGTCCATACCGCATACGAGAAGATGTTGGAGGGGGAGCTTATCGTCTAGAACAATTGTCTGGGGAAGAGATTCCCAACACATGGAATATATCCCACCTCAAGTTCTACTTCAGCTAAATGTGTATTGTAATCAAACCAATACTTGTAACCCCGGGTGTACTCTTTTTCCTCACTTGGTCTTTTTTCCCTAAGGAGGGTTTTGGCCAAGGAGGTTTTAATGAGGCACCCCCCCTTTTTTGATAAATAAAAAGAAGGGCTCCCTACTTCACGACTCTCTATGTGTCTTAAATCGTGCTTAATTCGTTTAAGTTCCCCACCCTTACCACAAGTAAGCGGCCTGGGTCGAACACCCTTAACTCGTGCTTAATTCGTTTAAGTTCCCCACCCTTACCACAAGTAAGCGGCCTGGGTCGAACACCCTTAACATACAATCGCTTACGCTATACATAACATACACCACAAATCATCAAAATCCGATATACACAATAACATACAGAAATTAATCGCATTAAGCATAAACGCGAAGAAATGTACCAACGCAACGAACATATTGTACCAGTTAATACAGACATAGGCTCAATAATACTTTTACATCATTAAGAAATCAATTTCCTATTCTGCTGAATCATGGGCCACCTCTGCAGCATCATCCACCTTCCTCTCCTCCTCTGCCGCCTTCTCTTCCACCTCCTCATCATCCCCCTCGTCCTCCTTCACCAACTTTCCGTCAACTATGTCCTTATTCACATCGAACTTTGAATCCGTGACGTCCACATCTTGATGGAAGAAGGCCGCCTACCGCAACCCCTTCTCAAAACCATTTATGTGCTCCTGGATAATGCTGTTCTTCAGATCATCAAGTTCCCCAACAGGCCCATCATACTTGTCCCTCAAGTCCTCATAGTCCTCCTCCAACTCCCTTATACGCTTATTCAGCTTTTCCTCAGAATCCAAACAACGCACCTTCCATGTTGCTAGCCTTTTCCTCTCCGCTTCCCAGCCTTCTTTCTCCTTTTCCAAAGCCGTCTTCTCCTCCTCCAACTTATCCACCTTACCCTGCAACTCCCCCACCTCCTTTACTTCCCTCATATAAAGAGACCCCACACGTCGGCTCATAACTAAGGCCTTGCTCCCAAACTCGATCATTGTTCTCACAATATGCTCCGCGTCCATGTTATCGATAGAATTAACAACGGTATCCGGGAGGGTGATCGAAATATCCTTCCTAACGGATATCTCCGGCAATTCGATCAACCCGGCTTCAGGCCCCTTCTCCCCACTAGCCGACCCCGCCCCGCTAGCCGTTCCAAGAAGAGCCGCCCTTATCTTCTTCACATCTTTGCCCTTCCCGGGTCGAGGCGGAAGCTCAGCCTTCCTTTTCGTTCCGCCATGTACGTGTACCTCCATCACCGATTCCTGTAGGTTGGGAACATTAGCTTTCCCAGCCGCCTTGGCCTTAGCGGCCATTTCCTTCCTCAATGATTGAAAGAGCGCCAGATTCTTCTTGCCAGATTGCGCCATATGCCCTGCAATAACACATCACGACTCAGATCAAAACAACTTAGCATCATTAACACAGCTTAAGCAATAAACAGATACCTTCAATATCTATTATCGGGTGCACCGAATTATAAACCCTAACTAGGCCCTTAGTGGGCAACTTATCGACAAACTTCAACAACATCCCCACCACCTCCTTATCACTAGCCGACAACTCCTCTATTCCCATGTCTTTATATCGAGAAGGATTGCTGGTCCAGCTAAAGGGAAACTTGGTACTCCCATCCGCATTCAAAAAGTGAGATTTACCCCCTTCCTTGACGATGACTTTGAAGTACCCATCCTTGAAATGCTTGAAAGACTGGGAGAAGGCATCCAGTCTGCTGATGCTAGGGCGACTTATCAAGGATAGCCAAGTAGCTGGGCACCGAGGTCTAGTATCGTAAAAATACAAGAAAGCGTAAGGAGTGGGCTCCAAGTATAAAGACTGGCACAAGATGCGGAAGGCCTGCAAATAAGCCCAACTGCTCGGATGCAGCTGTGTGGGTGCCACATTCAACGCCCGCAACACGTCCATAGTAAAATCGTCTAGCGGCAATCGTACATGAAGTTGAGAGAAGTGGCACATGTACATGTAGAAAAACTTTTCGGTAGCCCCCTCCTGCCCGTGGCATACCCGGTCGATAGCGTTGACCCTCTTCAAAGAAACAATGCCCCTACTGACACCCTTGGAGATAACAGGTGTGCAATTCAACCAAGAGTTCAGTAAGCGGGACCACCTGAACAGAGACGACTGATCATGAACATCACCAGCCACCCACCCATAGCCGCCTTTCGCCGGCCAGTTGCTCTCCTCCAACTCTTCGGGGGGATCCTCCCGAACCTCCCTCACAACCTCCATTGACATCCCACTTGTACCAACCACAGAACTCGTACCCTCGTCACGAAGCCGCCTATCTTTACTCCTCTCCGACTTAGTACTCTTGCTACTACTAAACGTAGACATGCTATTAGTACTAGACATACCTGGTTTTGTTTTTTACGAGAAGATGTCGGTCGAAAGTGAGGACTAGTCGGACAATATTACGTGCACAAGATCTCTGGATTCAAAATTCTCTCAAATGAAACAAGTAACCCCCCATCTGTTTTCAAACCCACATTTATAGTCCACGATCCCAAACGACGAAAATCTTCCCGCCAAAATAATACCCCAGACCAATCGACACCATCATTACGAAGGATATGACACTTCAAAACGACGGCGCCAAAACTTTTTCAATTTGACCAACTGACACCCCTTCACCTACCTTCTGACGGTTACAACTTCTTAGCCTTAACACAGTTCACCACACTTAGTTTATGATGCACATGTTATGATGTTTTTTTTTACATGAACAAAATTTGAAACTTTGATGTATGAATTAATGAATGCATGATGAAAATTCCTTTGTTTGTTAATTTTTTCTTTTCTAAAAAATGAATGATGTATGTATGACTAGATATGAATCTATGCATGAAGCATACCCTTGTGTGTTTTTCACCTTTTACATTGTATCAAACCTATTTCACTTGATCCCCAATTTGTTGTTATTTTTAGATTTATGGAATCCTTGTGTTTTGATTTTTTTTCCTTTGAAAAATATTCTTTGGTCTAATAAGTTTATTGAGAAACTCTTTTCTGTATCCTTGCTTTTTGAACACTATTTGAGTGACATACATGAAATTGCCAAATCTCTAAGAAGAGATTAGATGAAGTAATTGACTAAAGAGTTGCCCCAATTTGATAGGTAGGAGTTAACTTCAGGACATGAGGTGTGTCTGGGCTTGTCCCAATTATTAATAAAAAAAATATGGAGACTTCAAAATTTGCCCCAATTTGAGGGTATAGATTGGTCTCGAGGTGCAAATGAGCTTGCCCCAATTGTTGATAACATGAGAATATTGAAAATAATGGAAGATTTCATACTAGTTGCCCCAATGTAAGTTTGACAATCAAAGTCAATAATTGTCCAAATTCAAGATATCCGACTATAATGTAGGAACAACAAGTAAAATGTCTCTCCAATTTATTTCAAGGTGAGAATAATGAGTAATGGAAGGAGAAAGGTAGATCAAAGTTTAGGCTCAAAGCAGAAAATATGATAGGAAACAAATGAATAATGAGAGAATGAAAGGGCATGACCTTGATTTAACTTGACTACTCGTGCTAATTTTGATCTCTATGGAAACATGTCAACCAAAAATAATCTGCCCCAGTGTTTGAAAGCAAATCTTTGAACACTTTTTCAATCTTTTTTTTTTGACAAACCTCTTAACATCACAATATTTTCCTCTAAATTAAAGTTTTGGAAAAACAACAACCAATCATTGATTTGTGTGAACTTTATTAGGCTTGTATTGTGGCCAAGGCTGAGGGATATAAAAAAAATGGATAATGAAGGCTCAAAGTAAATGGTATAAAGGTTATTTAAAACAAGGGTTTTTATTGGTGAATTACAAGTCAAATGAAATATATGCAAACATTATGTTAACTTCAATGGAAAGGTGACCCTTGTTCAAGGTAATTAGAAAAAAAAATTGAACTTTTATAGGCTCAAAATGGGTACAAAGGAATGTCATTTTTTCATGATAAAGAAACATGGCCACACATCATTTCAACTCATGATTGTTTTAATTTCAAAAGCTTTAATCCAAAGGGGGAAAAAATTCAATCACATTAGAGGTTGCCCTTACTTTGCCCTTACTTTTTTTTTGTATTATTTTCTATTTTTTTGTTGTCTTACTTTTTGCCTAGACTACCCTTTTGGGTTTTCAGTCTAGTAGACTTTTCTTCATTTTTTCCTTTTTTTTTGTGTTCAAAGACTTACTTCAATTTTAATTCATTTTAAGGCACATGCCCCTTTATGATGATCCTCCATGGAATACAAAGAAAAGGTTTATTGGAGAAAGGTGATGGGAAATGGGATGGGAAAGGAAGTGAATTTGAGCAATTCCATGTACACATATAAGAGCAATGTTTCAAAAGGATGCCACTTTTCATTAAAAAAAATATCCAACTAATTGATTTGACCAAAGAATAATTTATTTTCTCCTTCTTTTTTCACCTTTCGCAAGATTCCATAAATTTATTAACAAAAAATGGGAAACAATTAATTTTGAATTTATTATAGTGAATTTTTTTTTCAAGATGTGGTGTTGATGCATGTTATATGTTATGCAAAGTGACATGAAAATGCAAGATGCTACAAATTTGGAAACTACCTATACACATGCATGTGGGTGTATGTATGGTATGTACTATGCAAGGTGACATGAAAAAAACAATGGGATGAATATTATGCATTGTACATTGTGACATGAATCCAAAATGGATCCATGCTACGTGTCAAATGAATGTAGAAATGTTATTTACCTTAAAACTATGTGCATGGTACCATGCATGGATGAAGACCAAAATATGTATGTAATGCATGTATGCACCTCAAGAGGCCCTTATTTATACATTGATGCAAATATGACACAGTTAAAAATTAACTACTTAATTCTATAAAAATGAAAAGATTTAAAAAAATAAAGAAATAATGCATGCTCCCTTTGTGTCTTAGAAGGTGTAGAGAAAATGGTCTATGGGCTTTTATATTATTCTTCCAAGGATAGCTCTAAATTATTTCACAGGCCTCTAGAGCTGAAGTCAACCTCAAGACATGATCCACAACGATAGGCGACCTAACAGATGTGGCATGTCAAGAGGAAGTAAACTCTAGATGAAATCTTCCTAATAGTCAAGTAGATCCGATATCTAGCATAACAATCGTTGGACCTCCACTCCTTACGGCTAACTCACGTCTGGGTATAGGACCCCAATAATAAAATGAATGCACTAGCCTACCATGTGTAGTGTGTAAATGGAGCAACCTAAGACTACTTAAACCCACACATGCAAAATAACCAGAAAATTCCCAGACAGATTGATGAGCGAACCTCAGCGAATCTTCGGTGGAAACTCCTCGCAAGGTCGTCAATCGTCAAACGTTCGGTGGAAATCCACCAAATCGGCAGCGGAAGACGGAGTTCCAGTGGGGAACTCTCACTGAAATGGTAACTCGACGAGGTTAAAAACCTATTCTAGGGATAGGGTTGAGCTGAGACAAAAGGGGAAATAACACTCTCATTCATCAAAGCTCTATTACAATGAAATGGCTTGCCATTTTATAGCTCGAATGGCAATCGTGTGAAAATAGAATAGAAGAGAATGGATGCCATCTAACAAGAATCCTAACGGCAAAGGTGCGAGGTGCGTGATTTGTAACCCTAGCAAAGGGTGGCATGCGTGATGGGGAAAACCCTAACACAGGATGGAATGCGTGATGGGAGAAGAAAAATGAGGAACAGGATTGATGCGTTGTTCTGTGTTGACGGCAAGGGATGAAACACGGGTTGAAACGCAGGAAACCCTAGCACAGCACTCTAGCACAACACTCATCATGTGAGGATCATGTTTGGGCTACAAGTGGAGACACGCATTTTGGTGATGATAGTCTTGGTTGCAATTGGGCTGAAGCGGCCCAACCTGCTGAAACACATTTGTTGATGTTAACGGAAAATCATTTGGTTGCCACTTGTAGGATCGAGGCTCACGCGTGAAGATGTGTAGATGAAATAGTCACACGTGAATTTTGGTATAGAGAAGAATTGGTCTCCAACCCAATAACAGCATACTAACGAACAAGGTTGACGCACACGTTAAGAATCGGGCCACTTCCAAGATTAAGTCTGAAGCCCAAAAGAAGGCCTCCATATGTGATAGGGAAATGCATGTGCTGTTTGAGATTGGGCAGCAGCAAGGCCCACAATATGTATGCTCATGGAAGATGGTTAGAAAATTGGCTGCATTAAAAAATAACCCAATTTAGATAAACATTTATTTAATAACAGAAATAAAGAAAATAAAAAGAAATAGGCTTAGCCAATGGCCCAAGCCATGAGGCCTTAGGGTGATATTCATCATCCCCTCCCTCTTTGAGAGGATCTGTCCTCAGATCTAGAAGGTTGATTAAGGCCCACAGCATTAAAAGTTGGATTCCTCCTGGATCAAAAATATATCTACAGTAGTCATCAAATAAGATTTCATTAAAATTTTGGATGCCATGCAGAGTGAATTTTTTTGTCCTCATAGTTCCTCCTTCAGTGGCCACTCAATTTGTTTGTCCTCACAGTTCCTCCTTCAGTTCTACCTTCAAGAGAAAGGTAATCACATACAAAGTTGCCAAATTAGTGAGCTTCAAGCCAGATGAACCAAGATCACTCACGGTCTTCCACATAAGAATAACAAAGCAGAAAATCAAGAAAAGTTCAAATGGAAGAATTGGACAACATCAAGTGATAGAATTAAATGGACAAACTCAATTGAATAAGAAAGAAGGACAAGCAATGAAAAGGCAAAGCAACAAAGGATAGCACACAAAGTAGAACCTAAGGAATGTGTCTAGAACAAGATTAACAAAAGTAAAATCAAGAAGACACAAAACAAACAAGTTGAATCATACATGACAAGATAGATGCAGTTGGAATGAATATATATAGAATTAAAACTCAATGAAGCTCCCATACTAGCATAGTGAGCAAGTGAAAAGGGCTTCAAGAGTATTTAAAGGAGTTGTGAAATGCACTATCATTTTCTTTTCACTCAACAGGCCATCAATTTTTTTTCTTTTCCAGATTTCTTAATCTATTTATATCAGATCACAAGGCCATACAATTACACACTGTTATATTTTGAAATAAATTTGCTACAATTCACAACTCAAAGTTCAAGTTCAATTTCATTCAGCTAACAAAATGCACAGTCATGTTCAAAGCAAATGACTCAACTTAAAATTTTTTTGAAAGAGACTTAAGGAAAAACAGAGTGACTCTCGGCCAAGAATAGAATTAGGCAACAAAAGTTATGCATCAGATTCACAGTAGCATATTAAATCAGAAATGCATTGCAATACTGCAGACTTTGCATCCAAAAATCTGGCCACAAGTCAAATACACAATCAACTCAGTAAAACACAATGACATAGCCTAAACAAGCAATGCAGAGGTATTAAATTGTAGTGATATGATAAGATGCACACTCTAGGCTAATCACAGAGTAACAAATTGTGATTAAGTAGACACACAATTAAACCCAATGAAGTTGCCAATATCAACAAAGATCATCATGATTTTACTTCAAATAGTTGGGATATGAATATAGCTAGAGCACACAAACATCAATCACAAGAAACCAGATTGACGAGCAAGATTATGCTAAGCACAAATAACCAGAAAAAAAATGTGACTTAGCTTTCAAACAAGGCAGCAAAGATTCAATAGAAGCACTAAACATGATTGGAAATAATAAGCAATGAACTGATGCAAACAAAGTAGCAGAGAGTCAGCCTATGTGTGGACCAAAACCAACTAGAATTCCACTGAAACTATCTGAACAGAGCAGATGTATCATCAAAGCAGTGGAAAACATGACAATTTGGCTAGCACAGTCATTGGCAAGCACATGAATGGAAAAAACAACACAGGAACACCAACAAAAAGACAGCAACAGCACGAATTAAGATGAATCAGTGGAAAATGCACTGCCGAAAAATTGCTATTGATCTACTAGCAATTAAAGAACTCCAGAACATACACATGAAACTACGCATTCGAATTAAAACATATACTGAACAGTGACGAAACAACAGACAAACACAATTTAGGTACACATCTATGGAATCAGCCACATACTAAGCAACTAACATGACCTAAGACAAAACATGATTCAGAAAAAATTAAAGCTAAGTAAGAAAACAAAATTAAACCTAAGACATGCAATGAGCGGCAGATTCAGAGAGCTAAACATGAAATCATCACGGTATTGATTTAGAAAACTCAGGACAATTAAACTTGAATCAATTTCAACAAAAAAAATCATCATGGCACAGATTCAATCAGATAAAAACAAACTCAATCAGCGCACGAACAAGACGGAATCGAACAGAAAAGAAGAAACAAGAACAGAGATACTCATCTTTGAAGACCTCCATGCTCCAAGCTCGAAACCGGAGCTCTGATTACCACATGATGAGCGAACCTCAGCAAATCTTCGGTGGAAATGCCTCACAAGGTCGTCAATGGTCAAACGTTCGGTGGAAATCCACCAAATCGGCAGCGGAAGACGGAGTTCTAGTGGGGAACTCTCACTGAAATGGTAACTCGACGAGGTTAAAAACCTATTCTCGGGTTAGGGTTGAGCTGAGACAAAAGGGGAAATAACATTCTCATTCATCAAAGCTCCATTACAATGAAATGGCTTGCCATTTTATAGCTCGAATGGCAACCGTGTGAAAACAGAATAGAAGAGAATGGATGCCATCTAACAAGAATCCTAACAGCAAAGGTGTGAGGTGCGTGATTTGTAACCCTAGTAAAGGGTGGCACGCGTGATGGGGAAAACCCTAACACAGGATGGAATGTGTGATGGGAGAAGAAAAATGAGGAACAAGATTGATGCGTTGTTCTGTGTTGACGACAAGGGATGGAACGCGGGTTGAAATGCAGGAAACCGTAGCACAACACTCTAGCACAACACTCATCATGTGAGGATCATGTTTGGGCTACAAGTGGAGACATGGGTTTTGGTGATGATAGTCTTGGTTGCAATTGGGCTGAAGCGGCCCAACCTGCTAAAACACATTTGTTGATGTTAACGGAAAATCATGTTGGCTGCCACTTGTAGGATCCAGGCTCACGCGTGAAGATGTGCAGATGAAATAGTCACACGTGAATTTTGGTGTAGAGAAGAATTCGTCTCCAACCCAATAACAGCATACTAACGAACAAGGTTGACGCACACGTTATGAATCAGGCCACTTCCAAGATTAAGTCTGAAGCCCAAAAGAAGGCCTCCATGTGTGATAGGGAAATGCATGTGTTGTTTGAGATTGGCTAGCAGCAAGGCCCACAATATGTATGCTCATGGAAGATGGTTAGAAAATTGGTTGCATGAAAAAATAACCCAATTTAGACAAACATTTATTTAATAACAGAAATAAAGAAAATAAAAAGAAATAGGCCTAGCCAATGGCCCAAGCCATGAGGCCTTAGGGTGATATTCATCATAGATATAGCAATTATATTCTACCCTATGGTTCAATAATTTTAACAATATAATCATATGAGGACATTAAAGAGTAAATATGGCATCAAGACAAATAAAGATAGATAAATATACATGAAATAAAACAAAAGACAAGGGGAAAACAAATATATAAAAATAACATATATTTTGCACACTCAACTAATAGGATTGACTCTAAACAATTTCCCTAGTGGAGTCGCCATCTGCCGCAACCGAGATCGTGGCGGGATGACGAAAATAATTAAAAATAAAAGAACAGAGGAGTCGCCACCATAGTTTATTATGGAAAACTATAGACAAACCTTAAAAAGAATAGTCTTCGAAACCAAATTTAGATTTGTGAGTCGGTTACGTGTGGGGAAGGTATTAGCACCCCACAATGCCCGTCTTAAGACGGTTCCCTCTTTAATTAAGTGTGCAAGATAGAATTTGATGTTTAAAATATTTGTTATTCCCCAAAAATCAAACAAAATAAAAAAACACATACAAAAATATTAAAGATTAAAACAAAATTATTTTTTATTTTTTTGGGCCCGACGAGGATTGTATCTCGCTCCTATGTATTTCCATTTGGAAAATCAGAGATAACGTAGTTCTTTGTAAAAAAAAAATTGTTTGATATTATTATTTTGTTTTTTTAAATTTTTTAGATTTTAATATATATTTTTTTGTATTAACATAAAGAGAATCCGAGATTTTACATGATAAAAGATTTCCTTATCAAGCAAATCCGAGATTTGACATGATATTTAAAATGATTTTATAATTTTTTATTTTTATTATTATTAATTAAAAGAGAATTAAAAGCCTACGCAAGGATGTTTTGATTATCAAGCAAGTCCGAGACTTGACATGATATTCAATACTTATATAAAAGAAATAATATAATTTTTTTATTTTTTATATTTATTATTATTACTTTTTAGAGAATTAAAGCCTGCAAAAAAAAACATTTTTAATTACCAAGAAAAATAAAGGGAAAGAGAAAGGTTGAGCACATCTATGACAAACCCAAAATTATCTAACATGAGAATCCCGAACACATTTAATCATACAACGATTCAAACGATAATATATTTGATTTTACACGATAGTCATAAAAAGCATTGGGTGCAAAGAGCATTTACCTTAAGGTGACTCCTTTTTGCGCGTGCTCTGGTAATAAAGAAGGAGAGGGGTTTTTCCAATTTTTTTTCTCTGTGTCTTGCATTAGAGTAATTTTGTGCATATATAGGCGCCTTGGGGTATGATTAAGATCCTAGTATTTAATTATAATAAAATATATGGGAAAGGAATTGGTCTTATTAAATCATTGCATAATATCCACGGTATTGATTATAATTATTAACGAAATATTGCCTGTAATTACTAGAATAATATTCTCTGTCACATAAAGATCGTGATCAAATCATAACATATTATTCATATAATTGATTCTAATTATTACCAGGAATATTTTCGTCTAAATATTAAAGTCATACCATTCTCTAAAAGCATTATATCGGGAATATTTGCTTCTAATTAAAATAAAACATTCTCAGTCTGACTACACAAAGAGACACATAAGTGTAAATGCAAGATATTTATTCAAATTATTATAAAAACAATTGCTCCTGATATTATACGCTTCTCTAAAAACATAAATGAATAAACGTTCTTTTCGAACATGTCATGTGAAGAGTGTAAATAGCAAACAAATAGGGGTAAAAATATGTAAAACATTTGGACTTATGAAAATAGTGTTATAATAAATTAGATTCTCCTTCTCTTGTTTTTTTTTTTCTTTTTTTTTCTTTTTTTCCCATGGTAGAATTAAAGTTTAAAAAACCTACCATCAATCAAAACATATTTTTTATTTTATTTTATTATTTATTATTATTATTAAATTATATATTATTTTTATTATTATATTTTTTTACCAAACAAATGGATTTACCTGGACGAAATTGGGTGTTGACACCTAGCACACACTGCAGAAGTCCTAACCAACCCAGATGCCGGAGTAGATACCACGAGATCAAACTGTAGTTCACACACCAGCATACCCAACTCCCGCACGCAAGACTCCGACACAAAAGAGTGTGTCGCTCCAGAATAAAAAAGCATGCAACAAGACTTGACAGAAATCACACAACAACCAACAACGAGGTTACCTGAACCCGTTGCCTCTTACCCCAGTATGGCATAGACCCTGCTTGCTGCCTGAGGCCTGCTCCCTCCCCTCCTCTGTTGAGTCTGACTCGGAGTCTGTGATGAAGGTCGTGCCACGGTCCTCCTCAAGGTCGGACAGTCTCTGCCAAAGTGGCCCTCCCTACCACAATGGTTGCACCTGCGAAACCCAGATAGTTGCGGGCAAAAACTCTTCACATGCGGTCCTTCGCAATGATGGCACTGGATCCTATTGGGCGAGGAAGAAAAGCCTATAAACCCCTGAGGCTGTGGACGAGGCCTAGCATACGGCTTCTTCTTCTCTTCAACTCTCGGTCTGGACCCAGATGATCCGCTAACCCTCTGTTGTGGCTGCTGCTGGGCTTCTACCTCTACCTTCATTCGCTCCATGACTCTGGCTTTTTCCACCAAGGCCGCAAAGTCCTTGATGGAAAGTGGGGCTACCATCAAGCGAATGTCTCCTCTGAGACCATTCTCAAACTTCCTGCAACGCCACTCCTCATCGAGCGTCATGGTGTAGAAACGCCCCTGTGTCAACTGGAGGAACTCCACCTCCTTTGTGTATCTCACATTTTCTGGGAAGTATTCTGAAAGAAACCTCCTCTTGAAGGCCTCCCATGTGATCTCCTCATGCCTTTCTTCCATAACCAGCCTCATGCTGGCCTACCAATGCTCAACCTCTCCTATGAGCATGTAGACAGTGAAAGCAAGCCTATTCTCATTGGGGCATCTCTTAGCATCAAAGATGTGCTCCATATCCTTCATCCACTAGTCTGCCTAGCGAGGCCTTGCCATCAAACTTGGCAGGTTGGTGCTTTAAGAAATCTTCCAAACTCCATTCAGGGGGTGGAGGTTGGGGACGAGGACCATACATCGGAGCACCAGCTGCATTCTCCCCAAACTGGCGGAGAGCATCCATGTGCTGCCTCTGGGCAGCCTCAGAAGCCTGCCTCGCAGCCTCCATCTGCTGCATCACTAGGTGTTGTTGTTCAAGGGAGGCCTCTTGGCGTTGCATAACCGCCTCATGCTGTTGCAACATAGTGTTGCTCTGTTGCGTCAAGGCTGCAGCCATAGCCTCGATTGCCCTAGCAAGGTCTTGCCTGTCGCCCTGTGGGGGTGCAGGAGGAGCTATACGAGGGGGTGCCATACCACAGGATACACAATAAGAACCATTAGAAATTTGGTTAGACTAGAAACTCATCTAAATAAGACAAGAAAGGCACAACGAAAGCTAAGCAAACACATAGCCCACAGAAACTAAGGAACGAAGGCTCTGATACCATAAAAATGTGACATCCCATTTAAATAGATCAAATCTACTAAATAAAAACATCGCATAATTATAGAAATGCAAGAGCAATCCGATGAACAGTGCACATAAGAAAATCGACTATTACAGTCATCCAAGAGAGTACTTTTAAAGGAGACTTAGGCACACTACAATGCCATGGACATAACAGGATCGAAAAGTTTAACAGTTTTGCCAAAGATATACTTCTAGAGCAAGGAATTACAATAGGCGCTAAGGCCACAAAACCACTCCTGAGAGTCATATACAACACTCCCACTAGATCGCGCCGCTGCCACCATCAGGCCTATCTCTCGCATTATTCCTATCTGCTCCCACCAATAAGGTGATCATCGCAAAAGAGAAAATAGGACAAGAACATACATAAAAATGAAAGGGTAAGCTAGTGTAATTTAAATTTATCATAGTATAACAGACAAGTGCTTAAACAGTCCAAGCATGCAACATAGTAGGCACAGAGAATCACGTTATTGCAAACAAACAGGACACTATGACTCAATTATCCGGATAAATATACTAGGATCGGATTCACTGGATGCTTGCACTTGTGGTGGCCTCTACTAGTCTACAGAGCCATTGCCAATGGGTTTCACCCTACCACACACAAGGTTAGCCTTCAAGCATCTAAGGCCATTGTCCTGCCAAAGACAAGGGCCTCCCGCCACTCTCACCACTTGGATCAGTTTGCTCTACCTAAGACTCACTGACCCATTAGAGTTTCGGGATGCGGTCCTTACTTGAATCCTTATCCTAATATATATACACTACATGCCACCATGAGAGCTCCCCACGAGACTCGTGGAATTACGCCTATCTCACACCAAATTCATGTTTCATGCCTTATACACCACCTTTATCTCAAACATCCAATTCTCATGCAAGGTCTCAACCATACAACCCAAAATCCATGTGCTACTCATGCCAACATACCAATTTCAGTTCATATGAATCAAACAACCATACCCATATACATACTTCATGGTTTAAAGAGGGAACTTAAACCAATCATGCAATAAATCACCCAAGCATACAAGGGAATAGTGTTAGAACACAATTCAGCACCAGCCTCGCTCAAGCTAGGAGCCCTCGCTCAGGTGAGGGAAGTTGCCTCGCTTAGCAAAACTGCAACAGTGGCCCTTGTGAGATTTCACGAGTTCTCGCTTAGGCGAGTCCATCTCGCCTGAGCGAGACGGGGTGTCGCTGAAAACGCGAATGGGTCGCCTGGGCGAGCGCTCGAGGCAGAACCTTAGGCGATCCTCTGATATTCTCACCTAGGCGAGACGAGCTCGCTTGGGCGAGAATATCAGTTCTCCCCCACTGTTCCACGCATGCAAAGCAGAAAAACCACACAAAGTAACATCCAGACTACCAACCAACCATCTACACATATTAATATACCATTCAAGAACCCAAAACACAGAACAACCCTCAAACATACAAAAATCGCTTTAGAACTTAAAAACCTAGCTTCCCTTACCTTTTTAGGCGCAAGAGAAGGGAGTAGTAACTCAGAGAATGTAACCCAGGTACAACAGCTCCATCAGCTAAGATAGTGAGCTGAAACAGAAACCCCAAGACCCAAAACGAGTATAAGAGGATGAACTCTAACGCAACTAAAGTGCCCAACTAGAAAGGGAAAGAAAGGCTATGGCAGAAATGAGGAGTAACTTACTTGGAGACAGAACCACCGTATCTAGGTCGAAGATGAAACAATCTCTGTGCCCTAGCAGAGCTCTATCTAGAGTCTTGGGTGTTTGAGAGAGGGAGACAGCTTCTGAAAAAGGAGACAAGTGGAATAGTGAGTAGCTGGAAGGGGGTATTGGGGGTTCCTTTCTGGGCTGGCCTTGGGCCTATGAAAAGACCAGGCCCAACAAATTATAAGCTGGAAAAAGGGGGCTCACATATCATTTTATTTAAATTTTTGTTTTTTATTACTTGAAAATAATTTGTAATTTTATTGATAATTAAGAAAATATTATAGAATAAAATATTATTATAATAATGATTGTGGTAATCATAATATATAAAACTTATTCATAAAATAAAATAAAAAATACCAAATTGGATGTA
>Ga0214542_1007855_pt1 | contig 18196 bp, 10 predicted proteins | sample CNSS1metaG_FD_160096 | JGI IMG/M metagenome (GOLD analysis project Ga0214542, IMG submission 160096) | Root nodule microbial communities from cowpea collected in UCLA plant growth center, Los Angeles, California, USA - CNSS1 | ecosystem: Host-associated > Plants > Roots > Nodule | place: USA...
TATAAAAAAAAAAAAAAATATATATATATATATATATATATATATATATATATATATATATATATATATATATATATATATATATATATATTAAGGATTTTGGAAAACTTAAAAACAAATTTATAAATGATTTTTTTTAAATGGTTTTTTAGGTCTAAAACAATTAATATTAAAAAGAAACTGATTTTTTTTTCTAGATGGAGTTGGTTTTGTCTTTAAAAACACTTATGATAATTGAAAGACAATGATATATTTAAATTATTCTGAGACTCTTGTACAATACAATATTTAGTGGATATATCCAAGGAGAAATCATGATGCATGCAATCTAATTTTCTTTCTCATCTTCCTTCTAACGTTAACTATGATATCTTCTGACTCACCACCGGTGTCTCATGTCTAAATTAATTCACCAGAGTTTCATGAAGCAAACGACAAGTGGGAATGAGAAGCAAAGGTGTTTCTCTTGGCATCGATAACCCTGATTTCTCGTTCATATCCAATTCATGGTGAGCAACACCATAAGGTAGCTCCCAGTTGAAGCAGTGTACCAACTGTGCTATAACCAACTTAACTATGCTCAAACCCATCACAATTCCCGGACAGCTTCTCCGACCAGACCCAAATGGTATCAGTTCAAAGTCTTGTCCCTTAAAATCTACGTTGCTATCAACGAATCTTTCAGGGTAAAACACTTGAGCATTTTCAGACCACACTTTAGGGTCTCTCCCTATGGCCCATGCATTTATTATTATTCGTGATTTCTTCTTTATGTAATACCCTTCTATCACTGCATCCTCCATTGATTCATGAGGTGCCAGTAACGGCACAACAGGGTGAAGCCTTAGGGTCTCCTTCACAACCATATCCAAATAACTCAGTTTTCCCAGATCAATCTCCTCCACCATCTTCTTCATTCCAACCGCATGTTTCAGCTCCTCTTGAACACTTTCCATCACTCTCGGATGTCGCACAAGTTCTGATATCGCCCATTCGATCACGTTGCTGGAAGTTTCTGATGCACCAATCACCATGTCAAACACAATACCCTTTATGCTTCTTCTATCGATCACAGGTGCGTCTTCAACATGTGGATGCATTGGTTGGTCTTTCAACGAAAGTAGTGTATCAATGAAATCATTGAGGTGCCCTTCTGCTTTAGGAACCACTTCGTGTTCTTCAATCATCTCCTCCAACATTTCATCAAGCGCTTTGCTGATTCTCTTTGATCGTTTTGTTAATCCCTGAGGAACAAACAGAAGCATAAATTAATTTAATCATCCGAATATATATAAAGTTCGTGTCTTTATGGCAGCAACTTCTTATATACAAACCTGAAGATCAAAGGGTCGAAACCAAGGCACATAATCTGCCACATTGAAAGCTCCTGAAACACTCATGGTCTCCAGAAGAATCCCTTTCAAGTCAAATCTTTCATCCTGGTTCCTTCCCAACACCATCTTGCATGCCATGTCCCTCAAAACCTCCCCCACGCGCTCGCTAAGGTCCACAACCTCACGCGCCGCCGCTGCTTCCCTCAACCGCTCCACCATCGCCTCAACCTCCTTTTTCCTCAAAGGCCCAAACCGCTCCACCTTCGACGCGCTCAGAAGGTGCGTGGTGCACACCTTCCTCACTCCCCTCCAGTACGCACCGTACTCTGCAAACGCCACGCTCTCTGGGCCGTACGTGTATTGGGCCGCTTCGAACTTGGGCCTGTTCGCGAACACAGCGTCGTGGGTTTTGAGGAACAGTTCCGCGGCCTCCGGGGACGAGACCACCACGGTCGGAACGTTTCCCAGTTGTAGCGACATTATAGGACCGTAACGTTGGGACAGGGATTGGAGCGAACGATGTGGGAGTGCTTCTCTTCCTCCTACCATCATGTGGAGGTTTCCGATTATCGGTAACCGTGGCGGCCCCGGAGGAGACGGTGGCTGTCTCCGCCGTGACGCGGTGGTGTGTAGGATGTAGATTAATGAGACTAGCGGGGCTAGGAGAATGAGTAGTGTTAGATGGAACATGTTGTTGCTGTTTGGTTTATTGTTGATGTGTATGAAGCTTTGGTGATGGCTAAGGAATTGGTTGTGACCTGTATTTATATCTGTTAAACACAGCATAATAGAGAGATATATTACTGTCAACTCATATTTTATTACCGGGAAAGATTGGCTTTGCCGTTAACTCCACTTCCAAAATTTCATGCTAAATTTATGGGTGGGTGTTGACTTAGACTTCAAACCATTATCCCTAATAAATAACATATTAAATAAATTTATTTGATCACAGAAACAGAACAGTAACGGCATAAAACAAAATATCTTCTAAACTAACCAACAATATCTTCCTCTTGCATGGATTGATTCAAAATTTTGAAAGTTTATAAGAAATTAAATTAGTTAGTATTTTAACCTGATTTTGAAAAACCCAATAAAAAAATAAAGATACACTTCAAAATCAATTGAGAATGTCTCTTATTGATTCTTACATTATAAATCAATATTTCAAACTTTGACCGAAGCATATGTATAGTTTAAGAACTGATAATGTGTTAAGGTAACGGTCGAAGAAGTAGTGAAGAGGATTAGTGTCTCTTTGTGATTTGGGACGATTCTACTTCAGATAACTCCGATTGTTTGTGTTGATGATTATAGATTTTTTTACGTATGAAATCTGATCACGTATTTTGTGATGATCGAAGAAAAATCTTCGATGGATTTGATTCGAATCTATTTGACAACCAAAGTAAGCATTTATAACTAAAATTAGCAGTGACCAGGTAGATGTATTGTATTTGGTTAGAAAATTTTAAAAATCAAAACATATATATCCCTAGAAAATGACAGTCCTCGAAGATGAAAAGAATGTTTTCGGCTGGTTTTTTTGTTTTCAGAATCAAAAGTTTCTTTATTGTTTTGATAGAGAAAATGTTTCAGATTTATAAGGTTAGAAAAGACCACAAACCTTGACAAGAACAGTATAATTTATATATATAGTTTATCAATAAGATAAATCTGAATGCACCCAGAAGCAGAAGATTCAACCAAATGTGCCAACTCTGATAGATAAATTAAAAATTGCATATCTTTAATGATAATAATTAATGAACTACGTGTTTAAGAAAAATCTTGTGACGTCAATTGAATCTCATGCTTGGTTTTTCGATTGACTCCATTTTCTGCATTCAACATTAGCCAGGAGACATTATTTATTTCTCAGAATGTCTGTTCTATACAGTTACCTCCTAGTTCGTATACTCTGTTATGTCTTTTCCATGTTTTGTTTTGCAATGCTGATTTTCTGCTCCAATTTCGAACTTTAAAATACTGAATCTTTCGTGCATATATATATAGACACAATCTCACAGATTAAATTTACAAACTATACAAAATCCAATTTGAAGGTTCATGCAGATAAAATAGTAACTGAAAAAACATCTTTTCCTAATTTAATTTTAGGTAAACCATGTTTAGCAATTAGCCTAATCTGCATAATTTATTCCTTTCCAACATCACTCGCTAGGCGATAAGTTGGCACTGCTAGCAAATGCTTAGTTCTTGGCATTGCGAGACCAAATTTCTCAGTCATGTCCAATTCATCAGGGGACATGCCCAGAGGAAGCTCCCAATTGAAGCAATGAACCAATTGAGCAAGAACAATCTTAACAGTGGTGAGACCCAAATGAATCCCAGGGCACTTTCTCCGACCTGAACCAAATGGTATGAGTCTGAAGTCTAATCCTCTTATGTCCACATTGCTGTTGGAAAATCTTTCAGGACAAAACTCCTCAACATTTTCTGACCAAACTTTAGAATCTCTCCCCATAGCCCATACATTCACTATCACCCTTGACTTTTTCTTAATGCAGTAACCATCTACAGTAACATCTTCTCTACACTCACGAGGTACCAGCAAAGGTGCAACAGGGTACAACCTTAATGTCTCCTTCACCACCATGTCCAAATAACTCAACTTTTCTACATCAGTTTCCTCCACCTTTCTACTCATCCCCACCACACTTTCCAACTCATCTTGCAGTTTCTTCATCACTCTTTGATGCTTTAAGAGTGCTGACATGACCCACTCAACCGTTGTGGCAGATGTGTCGACTCCTGCAATAATCATAGTCATCACAATAGCCTTGATATGCGTTCTTTCAACCACAGGACCATCTTCATCCTGAGGATCCAAAGGTTGATGCAGAAGTGCAAGGAGTATGTCCACAAAATCCTTTTGACCCTTTTCATCTTTATCAGAATCTTGTTCGTGGTCTTTTATAATCTGCTCCATGACCACGTCAAATGATTTGCTCACTTTCTTTAATCGTTTTACTAGTCCCTGAAAATTAAATCAAATTGTTAGTATGATTTAAATCACAATAAAATCTATAACAAAACATGCAGTAGCATTTCATACCTGAAGATCAAACATGCGTAGCCAGGGCAAATAATCTGCAACATTGAAAGTTCCTGACAAGTTCAGTACTTCACGAACAAGGTTCTTGACATCGAATCTATCGTCTTTACTTCGACCAAAGATCATTTTAAAGGTGAGATTCTCAATGACATCCCCGACAGTATCACTGACATCTATAACCTCATGCGACGATGCTGTCTTCTGCAGACAACTGACAAACTCTGCCAACAGCTCACTTCTCATGGGAGCAAACATGTCAACTTTTGATGCAATCAGAAGTTCTACAGTGCAGAGTTTCTTCATGTTGCGCCAGTAGGGACCATACTCAGAAAAAGCCAAGCCTTTGCCACCATAGGAAATATATTGGGATGAGATGCTTTTAGGCCTGGAAGCAAAACTGAGGTCATGGGTCTTGAGGAATAGTTCAGCTGCTTCAGGTGAAGATATCACAATGGTTGGAACCTGCCCTAGCTTTAAGGACATTATAGGTCCATATTTTGCTGCAAGGGATTGAAGGGTGCGGTGTGGCAATTTCCCTAGCATGTGGAGATGACCAAGAACTGGGAGGGGCTTGGGACCAGGTGGGTGTTTTCCATTATCTTGGCCTTGTTTTGGTTTCAACACAGCAACTGATACAACAAATATGAATACCACAAGGAGTATTGCAGGAACAGCGAGTGTTTCAGGAACCATTTCTGATTTTTCTTGATTAAAAATGGAGAATGTGTGGAGTATTCCTTGTATGATCTTAAGGTAACCAAGGTTTTGCAATGGACACAGTTTCCTGCTACAAAAAATGGGTGACTGCAGAGTAAATTGTGGCTTCTAACGTTAAAATAGAAAAGAAATAAACTTCATGCTTCATGTAATCAACAAATCAGACTTGCTAAACAAAGATAAAGATTATAAAGTAAAAATTAATTTACTATAAATTCATTTATAGTATAATTAATTAAAATATATATATGTTCTGTTATCTCCTCACCAATGAAGTATTTTCTTGAATAGGATGAGAAATAGATTAGAAAAATGAGGTTGAGGAATGAAGGTGATCGACATTCATGTGAAAAAGGAAAAAAAAGAAAGAAAAAGAAAGAAAAAATAAATAAAAGATGGTTGGCCTAAGACCAATAGCATTACAAGTTATTATCTGCATTAACTCAATTGACAAGTCCACGCTCTTGAAGGATAAAAACAAAATGCATTGAGTGCATTGGCTTGAAAAGTTTGCAGGTCAATTCACTAAAATTAATAATAATATTATTATAATTATTATTATTATTTCCAGTAAAATTTAAACATAAGAAAATTCAAAAAAGGCTATATCACTGATATTCAAAATTTAATTTACTTTTATTATATATTGAGCAAGATGAGCCAAATTGAGTTCCTGATTATTGTTGGTCAAAGGTGACATTACTAAAAAAGTAATAAATAATTTTGTATTAAAGAAATACATCGAAAATCATGAAAGAGTGTAATGTTCCGTTTCTTAACAAAAAAAAAAAAGTTTCCAGCTTTGAATACTTGGTTAAATCTGAACCCAAACATGAAAACACCCTCTTTCCATAAATAGTTAAACAAATGACAGACACAGCCAAGATACTGATAGTGATTCAAATCATATCATTTGGGTAGCAACCAGATCCCTTGTTCCAAAAAAGTGACGATTTTATTCCTCCTAAGACAAGAGTAGTTCCAATTTTAACTTATTATTACTATTATTACCCCAGTCTCTAACAGCACTGTTCATCAGAAAAACTGGTTCTGAAACACAGTATAATCAGTGAAAAGTGATTTCAAAAACACAGTTTCTGAAGTTACAACAGTAACAGGATTCAACAAATCCGCAGCAAAATTAAGACTTTTTAGAGCCTCCCAAATTTCATAAACAGATACCTTGAATAAGACAACATGGTGAAACTTTTGAGAATACAATGGTACCCAATGGTTTTGTTTTATTTTAGTTTGGTTTGTCCCATTACCCATAGAGAATAAAATAAGAATAGAATGAGAGAGAAGTACCGTAGTGTGTGTGGATCCAACGAAGAGAAACGGGAACCTGAGCAGCAGAGAGTGCAGAAGAGAGATGAGAAAATGTAAGGAAAAGAAACGTTATAAAATGAAACAAGTAAAGCAGAAAGACGTGTTTGTCTGGGTTGATGGCATTGAATAATGCAAGAAGTGGTTGTTTGATGTGTATGAATGTGAAATGGTTTTGGAATTTAGTTTATATGTAAGTGGAAAAATTGACTTTGTCGGTCATTGGAAACTTACCAATTGGAAACACCGATGAGAGGTTTTGCCAACTTTTGTGCATTTTTAAAACATTAGCCAACTCTCCAAATATCTTCCTTGGTGGCTTAGAATCTTCAACTACTTGCTATATCATATTCATTTTATACTCAATTTGCTTTCTTTTTGTCATCACATTCTTCAAGGTAAGCCTACAATTCATACGTAGTATCTCACAAGTTAAATTAAGTTTAGTCTACGTATCGACCAAGTTATTACATCATGAAAAGGATGCTCTATTTAAATTATTTGTGGTGAGATGTGGTAGGGGGATTTGTGTTAATGACATTCGGTCAAAATGGTTTTGAATGCGCGAGCCAACCTGACTTATCACAGGTTTGAGTCGGGTTGGGTTAAAAATTGTTTACAAATTTCAGTACGTGTTTATTTTTTATCTGGCTCATCCGAGTTGAACTGTAGTGAGTTAAGTTGTCTCATCAGCCCATAAATAGAAGACCACACAAGTGTTTTTTTATTAAGTTGAACTTTGTTTTTGGGTCATGTTATGTTTTTTTAGCCAACACATAAATAATTTGTATTTTTGTGATTTTGGTTTGTATTTGGATTGTATTAATTAGAGTTATAATTTTGTTTTGGATTAAAAAGAATTGTATTTTTTTAATTAAGTGAACCCATCAACCAACCCGTTTAGTCCATCAATAAGTGCAGGTTGGGTTGACTCACTAAATAATCAACCCGTAATGGATCGAGTCACGTCAGACAGGATTACCTATTTTTAATATATATATATATATATATATATATATATATATATATATATATATATATATATATATATATATATATATATATATATTCTAATATAAGAGTGTGTTAGAGATATGATATGATTAGGTTCCAGGTCTAGTTTAAATATTACATTAAATATTTTTATTTATTATTTTTTTTACTATTTTGTATATCTTCGTCATTTTAAATAAAAATAAAATGCTCAAGTGTGTATACGACGCACAATTAAAAGGAGTCTGACTTTCAAATTGACCAGAGTAATGGTAGTCTTGCTAGTATTTTATTAAAGGCAGACTTTTCTACCACCAGCACTAAGGAATTGCAAAGAGTTTGAATTTTTAATTTTAAATTCTGTCCTCTTTAACTTTTGAATTTCTAGTCAATGTTTCTAGATTTAGAAAGAAAAATTGAACTTATACGCAATCTTTTTACATACGTATTTAATTTAGGCTCATGATTTTAAGGGTCTAAATATTCGTGTCTTATGATCTTTAAATATATTAAAGAGTCATTTTTTTAAGTGTATGCCTTTTTTTTTTTTCTTTCTTTGAATTTTTTAAATGTTAATGTTAGTTCTCTCTCTTATTTTGTTTGTATTCTTGTTCTAAATATATGTTATTTTCTTATAAGCAAACTTTAACGCTTCAATAATATCATGAATTAATTTTGTGGCAAGTAATAAGCTTATGAGGACTATTGTTTTTTTTTATTGCTTTGTTGTTTCTTATTTTTGTTTTTATGTTCTTATTTCATTTTTTTATTGATAATTGTTAGTTTGATTAGTGAAAAAAAAGTTTATCTCACAATTTTTTTTTCTTATGAATCTTTCAAACCAATCTCATACTTTTCAAATAGTGGAAAGTGAAATTCATCCTTACATGCAAACTTTTACATTTATATAATTGTTTTGCATTGAATTTATTTCTACTGTAGTAATTATCTTTCAGCTTTTTTTTATTATTGATTTTTAAATTATAAAAAGTAAAATCAAATTTTAAGTTTTAATACAAACTCAAATTAAAACATATATATATATATATATATATATATATATATATATATATATATATATATATATATATATATATATATATATATATGTTGACATTCATGAGTGTCATGCGAGTTGCCATATCTGTAGTAATATTGTAAATAACAGTGTGATATGTGTTGAGATACAAACCACTCTTACATTACATTGATATCCAATATAAGTTTCTCACGTCACTCAGTGAGTACTTATTTATTTTTTATTTTATAAATAATACTAGTGGTAAATAAATTTTTGAACTTTGTATTTGTATTTAAATCATTATCATCAGACTATCAAAATGGGTTTGAACTCTCAGTTCACCACAAATTAGATTGAAATTTTTTTATAAATTTTAATACAGATTAATTTTTAATCTGACTTACCTAGAACCCTATTTATTCGAACTGAATTTATAATGAGTTAGATTAACTCACGACGCACGAATAAAAAGTCACATTAAAATTTTAATTAACAAGAACTAAATTTCATCAAATTTATTTTTGCCTAAGACTAAAATGACAAGAACAAAAAAATTTAACGACTAATTTGGAGGAGAAAGGTTTAAATACTGCGACAAAACAACACTTACATTTTAAAAAATAAATATGAATATTGATAACATTAAATAAAAAATTGAAGGAATCTAATTTATAATGTTAAAATATTTAAGCTTCGTACACCATCATAATTTTATTTTGTCTTCATTCTCAACTCCCAACTCCCAAAATAGTTTTTTTGACTTTTGCACATGATAGGAAATTGTTCCCATGCCTAGACTAGGTGTGCTACATTTTCAGAAACATACTATTAGGTAGTAACTTAAAGAGTAGGGAATTTGATTCTTTTTGAAAAAAATACAATATTTATCAATATTTAACACCAAATTGAATCTCTATGGCTGAATCATCAGTAAAATAGATTTTTTTTATTTGTGTGAATCTGGCAAATCACTAAAAAGAATTCAATCAATGAAAACCTCTCTTGAAGATTATGGTTAAGATTTTAAGATAGTAAATGCTATTATATAATGATTTTCATAAAATAAAATACATTATCTAAATAATCTAAAAGCTTAATATTTTGATAAACTTTTTTTATTTTTACACTCAAAACACTATTATATATATTATTATATTATTAAAATAGTTGTTAAGTGAGTGTAATATTTTTGGGTGAGGTCAAGCTATATTTTTTTCATTAAGAATTAGATAATTATATATTAATCACTAAATATTAACAATTTTCTGTTACAATATAATATGATATGTCATTTTGTAAGTGATTTTTAAATATCAAAAATAAAAAATGAAAAATCATTTAAAAAATAATATTTAAAATTATAAAAAATATTATTTGAGTAGTCAAAACATTATTTTTTTAATAAATTCTTACATCCCTATTCTTTGTATATACCCTATTCGTGTATAAATACACAAAACCTTGTTGAATTTCCATCAAACAAGTAAGAGAATGTTACTTGAAACATTGACCATCCCTGCAACACTCCTTGTACTATTCATTTTGATTCTATCCTTTGCCTTGTTCCATCCAAACCAACACCTTAAAGATGACAGAAAACATCCACCAGGTCCCAAACCCTTGCCGATTATTGGTAACCTTCACATGCTAGGAAAACTCCCACATCGAACGCTTCAAGCCCTTGCCAAAAAACATGGTCCCATAATGTCCATAAAGTTAGGACAGATCCCAGCCATTGTCGTTTCCTCACCTGAAACTGCAGAACTTTTCCTCAAGACCCATGATGTTGTGTTTGCTAGCAGGCCCAAAACTCAAGCAGCAGAATACCTATCTTATGGCGGCAAGGGCATGGTGTTTACGGAGTATGGACCCTATTGGCGGCACGTGAGAAAGTTGTGCACAACACAGCTTCTAAGTGCATCAAAGGTTGAGATGCTTGGTCCTTTGAGGAGGGAGGAGTTAGGAGTGTTTGTGAAATCGGTTGAAAAGGTAGCAGCTTCAGGTGATGTTGTGAATTTGAGTGAGCAGATTGGGGAGCTTATGTCAAATATTGTCTGTAAAATGATACTTGGGTGTAGTAAAGATGATAGATTCGACCTAAAAGGGCTTACTCGTCAGGTTCTGCACTTGGTTGGAGTGTTCAACGTAGCAGATTATGTACCTTGGGCAGCCATCTTTGATCTCCAGGTACAACATTCAACTATTATTTTGGTCTAGTAATGAAAACTTAATCCCATATTTATTTTTAACTCATTATTTAATAGAATTACTTGATAAGTTGGGATGGTAATCATGTTTAAATCTAATAAAAGACTTATTAATAATTTGGTCATTAATCAGAGTTTAAACTCTCTTCTCTTTCAGTAATCTTTTTCATCTGTTTACACAATCTTATTGAGATTGTTTCCTTCAGATCCAATCCAAGTACATAGATCTAAAATCTTCACTTTTTCCTTGTAAATAATACTGAACTGCTATAGGTTTAACAAATTTCCAAAATCTATTATAACAGGGGTTGAAAACAAAACTCAAGAAAGCTAGGAATGCATTTGACCAAGTGTTTGAGCAAATCATCAAAGATCATGAATATCCAACTGATAGAGACAAAAAAAGTGTGCAATATTCTGAGGATTTTGTGGACATGCTTCTATCACACATGCACCAAGCCATGGATCAGCAGGAACAGGATCACTTCATCGACAGAACTAACGTGAAGGCTATCATAAGTGATATGATAGCAGGAGCATTTGAAACATCAGGTGTGGCACTCGAGTGGGCCATGTCGGAACTCTTAAGGCACCCAAAGGATATGAAGAAACTCCAACAAGAGTTAACCGATGTAGTTGGAATGAACAGGTTTGTGGAAGAGTGTGATTTACCAAAGCTTCATTTTCTGGACATGGTGGTGAAAGAGACTCTGAGGCTATATCCTCCGGGACCCTTGCTAGTGCCTCGTGAGTCCTCACAAGACATTTGTATTGACGGCTATCACATAAAGAAGAAGACAAGAATTTTGATCAATGCATGGGCCATAGGACGAGATCCTAAGGTGTGGTCGGAAAATGCTGAAATGTTTTATCCTGAGAGATTTTCTGACAGTGACATAGACATCAGAGGACATGACTTTCGGCTTTTACCGTTTGGTTCTGGTCGCAGAGGATGTCCTGGGATTCAATTGGGTCTAACCACGTTTGGGTTTGCTTTGGCTCAGTTGGTGCATTGCTTCGATTGGAAGCTTCCAATTGGAATGTCTTGTGATGACTTAGATATGACTGAAGCATTTGGCCTTTCAATACCAAGAAGTAAGCATTTACTAGCTATACCAACTTATCGCCTTTCTAATAAAGCTTAATCAAACGTGTATTTAAGAAACTTTGTTTTATCAGCAGCAGAAGAGACAGCACTAAAAGTTTGGCAGAAAATTAAATGACGAGTTGTTTTAGTGAAATTTTTCGTCTCTAATTTTGTGTTCAAGTGTCTAGTTAGGATCGAATGTTTATTATTAGACAAAAATTATAATTACTAATTTTTTTATTTAAAAATGTAATATAAATCATCTAGTTAACTTTAGTTAACTTTTTTTCATGGGACAATTGACGTCACTTTGAGGAGTATTCTTTTGGAACAGGAATTAATGGTTCTGTGGGTGCTTATTTCTCTGTCATATGTATTATTTTCTTAAATAGTTTTTGTAATGTATATGACTACAAATCAAAGTCATGACAATTTATTGAAAAAATTCTTTCTTTCCTTTGTCATATTCCAATATCAAAATAGTTCCGTATCTTGAACGTAGTGGTTTGAGTTGGCAAATCAATAGTTTTTTATTTTGAATATTTTAGTTGGAGGCACGATCTTATAGACTCTGCCTTTGAAAATGAGTACTTACTGAGATCTTGCTTATCGGCGTGGAATTGATATTCATGATGATCTTTGATTAGTTTTTTTTTATATACTTTTTATATGTAATTACTTACGATATATAAACTAGTATTTTGAGCCGTGTGATGCACGGATTTATTAAAATAAAAATTCATTTAATATTTATAAAAATATATTTTATTAAGTATAAAAAATAAAAAAATGTATATGCGATATTTATTTAGACTAATAATAGCAACAATTAAAACAGTGAATAATAAAAATTTATAATAATATAAATTGCTTTTAAATATGATTGTCTGTAATGATTTAATAGAAAGAAATTTGTTGAGTTTAGAATAAATTGAATAATAAAGTATATGTATGCTTGAAAAATATTGTTTACAATGGTGATTGTGTCTTTGGCATATAATTGTAATAATTGAATGACCTTACTTATTATTATTTTATTTTTTTTTCAATAGAAAAGAATAAAAATCAACTTAAATGGTTACCAAATACATTATTAACATTTATAATTTAGAATTCTTTCACTTAATGTGTTTAGTTTATTTAAATCATTTAAAATTATATGAAATAATTTATATACTTTTGTTTTATTCATATAATAGAAATGATCATGTATGCATACAAGACTATGACTATAAGTGATTTATTTTGACTCGTATCACAAAAATATAAATATATGAAGAGTTGTTTTATTTAAAACTTAAATGATAATCATGAATCAAATCAATTTCTACTATACATATTTTATTATATTTTTTTTACTTTAATAATAATATCAGAAATAATTAACATTGTTCAAATCATTCGCTTACAACTTTGTCTTATTATAAATATCATAGGTGATTCTTAAAAGTTTTATAGGTACACCTTCTTTGACTTTATCCTAAACATTTAATATCATTCAAAAACTTTGATATCAACTATTCACCTTGAATTTTGTTATTATCTTATTGGAAGGTGCATTTGAATTTGTAATTTTTCTATGCAATTCAAAACAATTTTTTTATGCAATTTGCAATTTAAGCTTGAAAACTTTGCAATTTTTCAATCATTCAATATAATTTATTAATCACTGGACTACATCGCATCATGATATTCTTTTAGAACAACCAAAGTTAGTTTAAAATCACACTTCCACATAACAATTTTACCACTAAATAATTATCACTATTATCTTGATTTTTAGCTTTCATAATCTATTTCAAGTTCAATAAAATTTCTTGACGCATAATTTATTCATTATTGGTATTTCATCTCGTATAACCAATTTGATTTTCATCAATATTATGAGTATATAAAATTAAAATTATAATAACTCTAATTTTTATTGTAAAAATATCTATACATTTTGCTTTATTTTTTGTAAAAAAGAATAATAATTTACATAAAAATAAATTTGTTCATATATTCAAAGTTATTAATCAACATTATAAATGAAATGTTGATATTAATTTTAATAATGATTAAAAATACATTAATTTATATTACATTTAAAAACGATGTTTTATAAATAATGTTTTCCATGTTTTTTCTAATTTTTTTTTATAAACCATTTCTTAAAATTTATAATTAAAATTATAAAATATGTAATACATTTTTTTTACTAAATATTAGTTTTACAGTAAAAAAAAAACTTCACCCACATATTTGGTGTATTTATTATTAAGGATTTTTTTAATAAAAACATATTCCTTTCTTTGTTTAAATATTCTTTTTCCAATAAATGTAAGTATTTTTGTTTTATATTTTGTAAAGTATTCACTCAATTTGATTATATTAAAAAAATATATTAATATGATTAAAAGTAAAATGTTCACTTATTATTCAAGTGTATATTCTTTTAAGAAAATTATAATATTATTTACACTATAAGAAAAATTTTATATGACAACCAATTTTAGTGACAAAAATAATTAATCATTATAGTAACCAAATTTGTAAAACCTTTTTATTTTAGAAGATCTGCTTTAATAAAAAGAAAAAAAAAAAAAACAAAGTCAGCTTTCATTAATAACCACCCTCGTTCTTCATTCTCCATTCTCTGATTTTCTCAACTCTCAATCAACTCATTTTTCCTTCTTCTCATCTGAATCTTCATCTTTTTTTGAATCAGATGTCAGATTTGGGTTCGTGGTGGAGTTCTCTTCGAATCCACCTGAACAATTTCTCCATTACGTAAGTTGATAATTTGACCTTCATCTTTTTTTTAGGATGTTGATGTTTGCCTTGACCATGATTAGAGCCCTAATTCTTCCCTGTGTTCTTGGGTTTTGGTTCCTTTAGACTCAATCGGAGTTTCACAGCTAAAAAATTGTTTTAAGGGTTTTTCTTTGTTTCAATCTTGATCTACATTTAAAGTGAGGGAAGTTATTTCTTTTATGGAAGTAAATTTTGTCTTGCATGTTATAATTTAATAGATTGAATTGTTTGAATTGTTGTGTTTTGATGTGTTGAATTGATGAATGCATGTGAAATTGTAGTGGTTTGTGGTTTTGGTTTTGGATGTTGAGAACACGTGAAAATATGCTAGTTTAGCTTATGAAGCTATGCATGAATGATGTGATATTTTGAAACTTGACGTGTTTTGCATGAGATATGAGTTATTAAGAGATCACATATGATACATGTGAGAATTTCATGGAGAAATTCCTTTGGTAGTAATATAGTGTAGATATGGAGTCAAGTAGGTTACATCCTGACACTATAATGATCATTCAGACTCACATAAAGTAGAAGGATTCATATGGTGAGAGTAGCATGAAGTCCTAGTCTAAGATAGTCTAATGTCACATAAGCAAATATAATGTCATTAGGTCACGATGACTAAATTCATTCATTAATAAAGTTTGTGTGATGAAAATGATTCAAATTTTGAGATAGGAACGAAATTCAATTTCATGTGAAACTTAAAGAATTAAAAACATATTTAACTTTATTATTTTTAACTAATATAAAAATTTTAGCTCACTTTAAATTCCTAAACGATTCCTTAATAGACTAACAGATAAAAACAATGCCATCAATACAAAATACAAGTATTGCTATTTCAAAAACAAAAACATTTAGACTTAAACCATTGAATTAAAATCAGAAAACACTTGATCACTTAAATCCAACATCTAAATGATTATTCAAATTATTTTATCATATTATAAAATGTAGTACATGTTTCAAATTGAAATTGAAATCAACGATAAATATATCTATATGACCTTGCTTTCCATTAGTGTCCTTTCTTAACCCAAGCAGCTAGTCGATAAACTGGTTTAATTAACAAATGCTTCTTTCTTGGTGTGGTGAGTCCAAATATCTCTTCCATGTCTAACTCATCACAAGACATGCCCAATGGAAGCTCCCAATCAAAACAGTGCACCAATTCAGCCAAAACAAGACTAACCATGGTTAAACCCAAATGAATCCCAGGGCAACCTCTTCGACCTGACCCAAATGGTAAAATTCGAAAATCCATTCCACGAACGTCAATGTTGCTATTCTCAAACCTTGTAGGATAAAAAATCTCGGTTTTTTCCCAAACTTTAGGATCTCGTCCTATAGCCCAAACATTCGTTATAACCCTTGTTTTTTTCTTTATGAAATAACCATCAACAGTAACATCTTCTCTACACTCGTGAGGTGCTAACAAAGGTCCAACCGGGTGTAACCTTAGTGTTTCCTTCACCACCATGTTCAAATAAGACAACTTTTCCAAGTCATTTTCTTCCACGTGTCTGTTCATTCCAACCACACGTTGTAGCTCTTGTTGAAGTCTCTTCATCTCACATGGGTGTCTCAAAAGTTGTGACATAGCCCATTCTATTGTTGTGGAAGATGTGTCAAATGTTGCAGTGATCATGTATAATATGATAGCTTTCACGTTTGTTCTATTAATGGCGTATTGGTTGTTTTGAAGGTTATTAGATTGGTGCATGAGTGACAACAAAATATCCACAAAGTCCATATTGTAATTTTTATCTTCATCATATTGATTACTTTCGTGTTCTTGAATTATTTGCTCCACAAGCTCGTCAAATGACTTTGCTGCTTTCTTTAATCTTCTTGGTATTCCCTACACAATAGTTGCATATATAAGGGATAAATAAACCTTCACATAAATGTTTCTAAAACATAATTCATCCACTTTTCTTAATAAAATATTGTAGTATAGTTAAATAATTATGTATATAGTGGTAAAGTTGAGTATAAAAATGTGAATTAATCATGATTTATACCAATGTTTAATAGTTTTAATGATTATATTATCTCAAAATTGGATTGTCAAATGGTCAGTGAAACATAAAAATATAATTTCTCAAATGTGTCGTGTGTAAATACATATAGTTTTATATCCAATAAATTTTTACATTCACTTTATATCTATTATTTTCTTTTATTTCTTTTTACGAATACAAAAATTATTTTTTAATAATCATACAATCGTAAAAGTGAATTGTAAATTGATTGGTAGTTGGTGGTTGTGAAAAGATATTGCTCATAGTTCTATGAATATTTTTTTTGTACGGATATGAGCGACAAACGTTTTGGTTTGTTTATTTATGGAATTAGATAATTTCATTCAGTAGTAATACTAAAACTGATTTTTTTATAGGTTTCTTCAAATACATTTGGATATATATATATATATATATATTATTGCACCAGTTCATGTGTTATGAAAATTGCTGTAATGAGTTGTTTCCTGCTAGTATATAATTGATCAGTAGTAATACCAAATCTGATTTTTTTATAGGTTTCTTCAAATACATTTGAATATATATATATATATATATATATATATATATATATATATATATATATATATATATATATATATATATAGATATATTATTGCACCAGATCATGTGTTATGAAAATTGCTGTAATGAGTGCATATGTTAAGAATTTATCGCTGCAATATATCTATGATTCAATTTGATACCTGAGGATCAAACAACCCTACCCAGGGCATGTAATCTGCAAGATTGAAAGCTCCAGCAAGTTCATCACCTCGTGAGTCAGCAATTTGAAGTCAAATCTATCATCTTTGGCACGTCCCAACACCATTTTGAACACAATGTTCTCCATCAGTTCCCCCAGCAAATTACTCAGATCCACAACTTCACCAGATTCTGCAGAATTTTTCAGTGACTTCACCAACACTCTCAACTCCTCTCTCCTCAGAGGAGCAAACATCTCAGCCTTTGAGGCACTCAGCAGCTGCACAGTGCACACTTTCCTCGCATTGCGCCAGTATGCACTGTACTCAGAAAAGGCCAAACCTTTGCTGCCATAAGAAAGAATTTCGGAGACTTGGGTTTTGGGTTGTTGGTTAGTTTAGAAAATATTTTATTTTATGCAGTTACTGTTCTGTTTCTGTGATCAAATAAATTTATATGCTATTTATTAGGGATAGTGGTTTGAAGTCTAAGTCAGCACGCACCCATGAATTTAGCATGAAATTGTGGGAGTGGAGTTAAAATCTGTAACTGCTGTGTATGACTTTAAAAGCCAATCTTTCCCGATTAATAAAATGTGAGTTGACAGTACATACAAATATATTTCTCTATTCTGCTATGTTTAACAATTGGTATCAGAGCTCCTACCTAGGGGCCTGATCCAATATTTCCTTGAGTGTGTGAGAGAAACAGTCGGTGAGGAAGTGTGTAGAAAAAGAGCATTGTGAGTATATTGAAGAGAGTGAGATACAGAGAGAGTGAGATACAGAATGACAGACAACAACACCGACAAGTATGTGCAACCTGCGATTCCAAAATATGATGGTCATTATGACCATTGGGCGAAATTAATGGAAAATTTTTTACGTTCCAAACAATA